>Ga0129345_1001039_pt1 | contig 10525 bp, 7 predicted proteins | sample CPBDNA_FD_94425 | JGI IMG/M metagenome (GOLD analysis project Ga0129345, IMG submission 94425) | Freshwater to marine salinity gradient microbial communities from Chesapeake Bay, USA - CPBay_Sum_20_0.8_DNA | ecosystem: Environmental > Aquatic > Marine > Coastal | place: USA: Chesapeake Bay...
ACACCACGACTGCCGCCACCACCTTTACGAATCCGGAGACTCTTGTTCATCGTCATGGCAGTATTTCCTCAAACCTTGGCGGACTGTGTTTTGAAATGTGTTCGGACACGGGTATCGGCACACTGACGTTGTGTAGTGTAAAAGCCCTTCGGCAGGCTGCAAGGGTGGCCCGTTACAGCAGGGAGACCCTCCCCAGAAAAATCTGGAGTGATTCGGGTCGTTCTTCTGGGTCCGCCCGCAGGCAGTCCATGATGGCTCCGGCAAGAGCCTCGGGGACGTCCGCCCTTTCCCTGATGTCTGGCGGGGGCGTGTCGTGGGCCAGGGCTGCTCGGGCATTTCCGCCCGGCCAGGGCAAGAGCCCACAGCCGATCTCGTAGGCCGTCACGCCGAACGAAAAAATGTCCAGCCGGCGGTCGCTCTGGCGGCGGCGGATAACTTCCGGAGCCATGTAGTTAGGCGTGCCCGTACGATTGCCGGGCCGCAGGAAGCTGGGATTATCGGGCACCGTCAAACCAAAATCGAAAAGAGTCACCCGGCCTTCGGGGCCGAGCATGAGGTTCCGCGGACAGACGTCACGATGAACGTAACCCGCCTCATGAACTGCAGCGAGGCCAGAAGCTGTTTGCCGGATGATTGCAATTCGCTCAGCAAGGGTGAGCGGTTCACCGCGCTTGAGCCGAAAGTGCACCAGACTGCCTTCGAGGAATTCCTGGACCAGATATTCGCCGCCATCATGGGTGCGGCCGAACTCACGGGTGACCACAACATTACTGCCACGGATCTGGCTACTGATCGCACCTTCGCTCGGCTTGTTGAGACCTTTGAAGCGGGCCTCAATTGGTGCAATCTTGGCCGTATCGGGAAGTTTGAGCCCTACGATCTCGCCCGACTCTTGATCACGAACCTTAAAGAATCGGGACATCGTCCCAGCAATTCCTTCACCCAACGGTTCGAATCGTTTCCAGACATGGATTTTAGGCTGGCTGTCACCGCCGAACAGTGAGGCCACCAGAGAGCGAAGATTCATGGGCAATAAAAAGAGCCATGGGTCAGAGCGGCTGTCTCTACCGGCGTTCTGGAATACTCAGCTCTTGAGTGCTGAAAGCTCCTCTCGGGCAGCCTTCAGTTCCAGCTCAAGCCGGGGAATCTCAGCTGGATCGTCTGGTTGCTTCTTGGCGGCAGCAAGCAGTTGCTGCAGTTTCGCAACCTTTTGCTGCAGAACCTCAATCCGTTTTTTTGTTTTTTTGTCCATCGCGATCGTATTGGTCGTGCAGGTCCTTCAGTCAGACCGAATGTTGTTTTGAGGAGGGGCGTTGACCGGCTGTCTCGTTGACCGGTTGTCTGTTAGTCGGCTGCTGGCTTCTCGGCCGCCTGTGAATCACCAGTCTCGCGGAAGGCAGAGCCCGCAGCAGAGTTTTCGTACCGATCGGGATCTGGGGAATTACTCGGAAGCGATTCTTGCAGTTGGACTCCCGCTTCACTAGGCCCAAGGTTTGGGCCGGTATGAAGGTTTCGGAGCCAGCCCGAGAGCATCACCACCGCTACGGCCAACCCGAGGGTCACGGTGAGCCAGCGGGCCCGGTCCCGTCGGATCCACGCTGTGCCCGAACCACGTCCAACGAGTCCGCTAGCGAAATAAAAGATGCCCAGGGCGAGGAGAAATTTGACCCCAAAAATAGCGTGGTAGTTGGTCTGGCGCATCCACTGGCCATCCTCCCAGCCTTGGCTTTTCACTGCATTATTGAAAAGCAGAAAGTTCGTCAGCCCACTGGCCAACAACAGCGTGATGCCACCGATGACCCAAGGCAGCCACCGCCGACGGACCGCTTCGTGAAGTTTTTCACGGGTTGCGTCGTCGACCTCGGCAACAGCGGGCAGGAAGGCAAAGCGGGCGAAGAACAGCCCGCCCACAGTAAGCACCGCGCCGAGAATGTGGGCCCAACGCAGCAGCAGCAGTACGGCTTCCATCTGATTATGTTCTCCGAAAAAAATGGCAATTCGTTTTTGATCGCACACGGTATGGTAGCGATATTGATGAGTCATCGTCCATGCAGCGGCGGCAGAAATATTCTCTCGCGGACTATGCATGGGCCTTTCCAGACTTTTGCCTGCGGTAGGGAGCCCCCGGCTGCAGAAGGCTTATCGTCAGGCTGTGGATGAGGACGGTGCCAATGGGATCTTTTCCTGAAGAGCATGATTGGGGCTTGCTGCAGACAGTTCTGGGCGGGGAGTCTTCTCACGAGAGTTGGATGCAACTTGCCCTTGAAGAGGCCCGCGTGGCGGCCACAGAGGACGAAGTGCCGGTCGGTGCGGTCATCCTTTCGGGAGGCCGGGTGATTGCCAGTGGCCACAATCAACGGGAGCAACTTGCTGATCCAACGGCCCATGCCGAGATGATCGCGTTGACCCAAGCGGCAGCCAGTCTCGGTTCCTGGCGACTGGAAAACTGTGTGCTCTACGTCACACTTGAGCCCTGTCCGATGTGCGCTGGCGCCATTCTGCAGGCACGGGTTCCCTGCGTCGTCTGGGGGGCGGCCGACCCGAAGGCAGGGGCGGTGGAGTCGCTCTACCGGCTCTTCGAAGATCGCCGGCTCAACCATCGGGTTGAGCACGTCGGCCACGTGCTCGAGGCCGAGTGCGGCAGACTGCTTTCAGACTTCTTCCGCGACAAACGCCGCTACCGCTGATCAATCGGGACAAACTCCCGCATGGTCTCACCCGAGTAGACCTGCCGGGGCCGGCAGATCTTCTTGGTTGGACTTCGATGCATCTCCATCCAGTGGGCGATCCAGCCCGGTAGCCGTCCCATGGCGAAGAGCACAGTGAACATTTGCTCGGGGATGCCCATTGCCCGGTAGATGACTCCCGAATAGAAATCAACGTTCGGGTAAAGCTTTCGCTCGATGAAGTATTCGTCCGCCCGCGCCACCTCCTCAAGCTGCTGAGCAATGTCGAACAGCGGATCCTTCCGCTCGATCTTGGCAAGCAGTTTGTCACACGTTGCCTTGATCAGCTTGGCCCGGGGGTCATAGTTCTTATAGACGCGATGGCCGAAGCCCATCAGCCGAAAACTTGAATGCTTGTCCTTCGCCAGGTCGACATACTTCTTCACGTTGCCGCCATCAGCCACGATCTGTTCGAGCATCTCGACACAAGCCTGGTTGGCACCGCCATGGAGTGGTCCCCAGAGTGCCGAGACCCCGGCTGAGATGCTGGCGAAGAGGTTGGCATCGCTGGACCCGACCATCCGTACCGTCGATGTCGAGCAGTTCTGCTCGTGGTCGGCGTGGACGATCAGCAGCATGTCGAGGGCATCGGCGAAGTCAGGGTCGATGTGATATTCCTCGCAGGGCACCGCAAACATCATCTGGAGGAAGTTTTCACAGTAAGACAGGTCATTTCGCGGATAGATCAGCGGCTGGCCGATCGACTTCTTGTAGCTGTAAGCCGCAATCGTTGGCAGCTTCGCCAGCAACCGGTGGACGCTCACCGTCACCTGATCGGGATCACGGACATCGAGGGAATCTTGGTAGAAGGTCGAGAGAGCCCCCACCACACTTCCGACAATGGCCATCGGATGGGCATCCCGCGGAAAGCCGTTGTAGAAGCTCCGCATGTCCTCGTGGATCATAGAGTGTTGCGAGAGAGAGTGACGAAAGGTGTTCAGTTCGTCGCTCGTGGGCAACTCTCCATAGATCAGCAGGTAGGCGACCTCAATGAAGTCGCACCGTTCGGCCAGTTCCTCAATCGGGTATCCCCGGTAGCGAAGAATGCCCTTCTCGCCATTGAGAAAGGTGATGCCACTGGTGGTCGATCCGGTATTGACATACCCCTCATCGAGTGTGATGAGGCCGGTGCTCGCCCGCAGTCGGGAGATGTCGACCGCCCGCTCGCCTTCGCTGCCGACAATGACAGGCAGGTCGATCGATTCACCGTCCAACTGCAAGCTGGCCGGTGACTCAGCGTAGGTGCCCGGCCATGGGGTTTTCGGCAGATCAGACTTGGCGGTTGGGGCACTCATGCGGCAGCCTCCTGGGTGTTGGTCGGCGACGGATCCGCCGCGTGACGATCCACATCCGCCTGCGGAGAGTGTAGCCCTGCTTCGGCCCGTCAGCAATCGACCACGCTTCTGCCCGCTGGTGGGCCCGTCGTCAGCGGGTGCGACTGGTTGGGCTACGGCCGGCAATGCCGGCAGCCCCCGCGTGCTCATCGAACATCGTCCAGACTGGTGTCCGGTCGCGGAGCCTGGAGAGGTATTCTTCCTGGGCTTTGGTTCGCCGCTGCCGCTGTAGTTCCTCCCGGATCGCCACCTGGGCCTCGACGAACGGCGTCCGTCCGGCCTCGTTTCGCTCCAGCACCCTGATAATGTGCAAAGCATCGCCATCATCAAGGATGGCGCTAAGCTCACCGACCGGCAGGCTGAAGATCGCCTCATCGATGACCTTGGAGACAAGGCTCCCCCGGGTTGTCCAGTCGTATTGGCCACCGGTTCTGGCCGTCGCCCCTTCTGATCTGGCCTTGGCTACCTCTGCCAGCGGCTGGCCTTGCAGCACCTCGTTGCCCATGGCTGCCAGCCGGTTCCAGGCAATGTCCCGCGGCTGCTCAGGCGTGATCTTGACGGTCAGCTGCTCGAACCGGGCCCGGGCCTCAAACTCGTATTCACTGAGATGATTCTGATACCAGGCAATCATTTCGGCATGGGGAATCTCGCCGGTGGAGCGGGCGTTCTGTTGGAGCCACTCCTGTGCTAGTGCCCGCTCGAAAAACATCTTTCGCATCCGGTCGAGCGACTGTCCCTGGTTGCGGATCTGGTGTTCGTATTCCTGTAGCGATGCCGCTCCTGCCGCCTTCACGAGCTGGGGGAGTTGCTCCTGATCAAAAGCCTCGTCGACCTTCGCCTTGATCTCAGGCAGCCGCTCTGCCGGGATAGTCCGGCAGGCGTCGACGTAGACCAGCAGCGACTCGATGTGAGGTGAAAGGACCTGCTGATAGATCTGGAGTTTGAGTTGCTGAATCTGCTCGGGCTTGAGATTGGGAGACACCTTTGCGAGCCACTCGGTGGCTGCGGGGGTCATCAGGTCACCGGCCAGCACCACCTCGGGGCCAACGCGGGCCACCACCATTGCCATTTCGACCGATTGCATGCCCGGAATGTCATGCGGCGAGTCAGCCTCTGGGGGAGGGGCTTGAGTCGTCTCTTCGTAATCGGCCTGAATGATTCCCGATGAGCCTTCACGCTCGACTGCGGCTGTGGCGACAGTCCCGTCACCTGCTTTCTCAGCCTGTCCAGTGGTCAGCGGCCGACCCTCAGGGCCGACCGGTTCCAGTGGTCCACCGGGGTTGTCGCGGATGCTGGAGAGAACATGCTGACTGACGGAGGCCGGAATGCCGGTTGGCCAGCCCTGGGGCCGCGACACTGATTCCGGGATGGTTGGAATGACCGGAGTGAAGACCGCTGGGGCCGCCGCTGCCCGGTCAGCGGCGGCGGCTGCCTGAGAGGTGAGGCCGCCGAGAATGACTGTGACCAGCCCGTGGCAGAAAATCTGCCAGAAAAACCGTGGTCGTGAAAGGAGAGAAGTCTGCACGGCTGGGTTTCCGCTGAGGGGCAATGGCGAAATGCTTCGCACGGCGGTTTGGGCCGGCGGGAACGTCCCGGAAGCTACAGATCATTGGCCGGCCGAAAAAGAGCAATGCGACGACCAGTTGAGCGGGAACCCCCATTCGACCCAAAGTAATCATTTTTGGACGGGGCGGTCCTTCAGATTGGATACCCGGCCAGCAGCCATCATCGCCGCTTCGACTTGCGGGCCGGTCCAGCCGGCCTGCCACCGGGCATTAGGCTGCCCAGCAGCGTGAGTAGCCTGTCGGGGTCGGCCGCCTCCCGTTCACTCAATGGCAGCACGGCTGTTTTGTTTCCAACAATCCGCAACTCCCTGCCAGCCAGCTGACAGGCTTTCCGCCAGCGTTCAATGCGGCGGATGTCGTGGTGGCCGAGTACCAGCATGTCCGGCTGTTTGGAGATTGAGTTGATGCCGAGCTCCGCCGCGGCGATCCGTAAACGGGTCAGTTCGAGCAGCCGCACTGCGGCGGCTGGAAGGTCACCGAACCGATCGGTCAACTCGGTTGCCAGTTGCTCGACCTGCGGCTGGCTGCAGGCTCGCGAAATTCTTCTGTAGATATCAATTTTTGTTCGCAGGTCGGTGATGTAGTCGCGGGGCAGCCAGGCATCACCGGGCAGGTCGATCGCCACGGCAGGTGGTTCTGAAGGGGGCAGGTCTTTGAGGCCCCGCACGGCGTTCTCAAGCAGCCGGCAGTAGAGTTCGTAGCCAACCGTTGCTATGTGGCCGCTTTGCTGGGTGCCTAGCAGGTTGCCAGCACCACGAATCTCGAGGTCACGCATGGCCAGGGAGAAGCCAGCACCGGTGCTGGAAAACTCCTGGATTGCCCGTAGCCGGCGGGCAGCCGTCTCGGTCAGCCGTCCGCTTTCCTTTACCAGCAGGTAGCAATAGGCCCGGTGATGTGACCGGCCGACCCGGCCCCGTAGCTGATGGAGATCGGCCAAGCCATATTGGTCGGCCTCGTCAATGAAGATGGTGTTGGCCCGGGGGATATCAAGGCCGCTTTCGATGATGGTAGTGGCGAGGAGCAGCCGGGTGCGACCGGCAACGAAGTCGAGCATCACGGTTTCAAGCTCGGTCTCTGAAAGCCTGCCGTGGGCAATTCCGATTGGGATGTCGGGCACAATCGCCCGAATCCGATCGGCTACTTTGTCGATGTCGTGGATGCGATTGTGTACGAAAAAAACCTGGCCATCCCGTGCCAGTTCCCGGTCGATGGCATGACGAATCAGGGTTTCGTCGAACCGGCCCACCCGCGTCTCCACCGCCAGCCGATTAGCCGGAGGTGTGGTCAGGTTTGAAATGTCCCGAATGCCGAGCATCGCCATGTGCAGCGTGCGGGGAATTGGCGTGGCGGTCATCGTCAACACGTCGACGCTGGCCCGCAACGCCTTGAGTCGCTCTTTCACATCCACTCCGAACCGTTGCTCCTCATCGACCACTAGCAGGCCGAGGTTGGCAAAGTGAATATCTGCCTGGGCCAGCCTGTGGGTGCCGATCACGATGTCAACCGCTCCCCGGGCCAGGCCCTCAAGCGTCTCTCGGACTTCCCGGGTTGGTGTCAGCCGCGACAGTCCCCGGATCGTGAAGGGGTATTCCGCAAACCGTTCACAAAAGGTGCGACGGTGCTGCTCTGCGAGAATCGTCGTTGGCACGAGAACGGCCACCTGGCTGCCCGCCTCAGCAGCCTTGAAGGCGGCCCGCATTGCCAGCTCTGTTTTCCCAAAGCCGACATCGCCGCAGAGTAGCCGATCCATCGGCTTTGGCTCCTCCAGATCGGCTCGGATCGCTTCGATGGCCGTCGCCTGGTCAGGCGTCGGGTCGAACTGGAACGACTGCTCGAAGGCGATCTGCCAGGGGGTATCGGGAGGATAGGCCCGCCCGGGCCGGTCTGCCCTGACTGCCTGAATCTGCAGCATGTCGGCGGCCATGTCAGCCACCGCTTTCTCGACCGCCCGCTTCTGCCTTGCCCAGAGCGTGCCACCGATCTTGGCAAGCTTCGGTGCGGCCTTGCCACCGCCGACATACTTCTGAACCAGCTCGATGGCCGATGCCGGTACATAGATGCGGGTCGACTCGGCAAACTCAAGTTCGAGGAACTCCTCGGTGCGTCCCTGCTTCTGGAGTAGCTTCAAGCCACGGTAGCGGGCGATGCCATGAGCCACATGGACCACCAGGTCGCCCTCGTGCAGGTCGAGAAAGGTATCGATGGCCCGGCTAAGCCGGTGCTTTGGCAGCCGGTTGGTTGCCGTTTCATGACGTCGAAAAAGTTCGGATGCCGAGATCAGCACAAGCTTTTCTGGCAGCAGTCGAAAACCTGCGGACAGCCGCCCCTGGGCAAAGTGCAGCCGGCCAGTCCGGGCGGGTGCTGAGCCACCAAGCAGCTCAGCAAGCCGTCGCTGTTCGGCTTCAGTCGGGGCGATCACCCAGACGTCCTGGTCCCTACCGACGCTGTCGAGCTCCTGGCAAACCCGATCAAGTTGGCCGGTGAATCGTTCCACGCTCTCCACTGCAAGCTGGGCGGTCGCCTCGAGACTTGCAGGAGCGATTGCCGAGAGGGTGACCGAGGGATATCGGTAGATGCGGGCGAGGAGTTCTTCTGAGGTGAGTGTGGCTCCCTCTGGAAGCCGACTGAGCAGGCGTTTGGCTTCCTCGACAAGTTCGGTTGGCTCCACCAGCCCCCACCAGCTGTCCCTCGGCAGGATGTCGGTCAGCCAGGATCGTCGCCCGCCGCTGACGCTCAGGGCAGTGAGGTCGATGGTTTCGATCGGGGCAATGCTGCGCTGGCTGACGGTGTCGAAGGTGCGGAGCGACTCAATTTCGTCATCATCAAGCTCCAGCCGGATCGGTCGCTCCCAGTCTGTTGCGAACAGGTCGATGATCCCGCCCCGCCGGGCAAAGCAGCCTGGATCGGCCAGCGCATCGACCTGCTGCCAGCCACGGCTGATAAGCCAGTCAGCCAATTCCTGAGGGTCAAGTTGTTCTCCAACGGCCAGCTTCCGAGTGCTGGCCAGAATCTGCCGCGGATCAGGCACCGGCGCAAGGACGGCCTGCATTGATGTCACAATGATCCGCGGAGCCAACTCGGCCGGGCCAGTCAGCCGTTTGACAACAGCAAGCCTGGCCGCCTCGGCGGGGTCGGCGTCTGCCGCCGCAGGATGTGGCGATCGGCAACCGCGAAACCCCTTCGTGTTTTCGGGTGTTGCCAAAGTGGAAAAAGCCTCTGGACGGCTTTTCTCATGGATATCTAGCCCATCGAGGGCCGGGTCGATAAACGACTCGATGGGTGGCAGTAACTCGACTGTCAAGGGGGAGAAAAGCCCGAGGTCGTCGGCCAGCAACTCGGCCTCGGTCGCGTGGGGCATGACGACGATGAACGGTCCCTGCCCTCCCTGGGGGCGTGCCGCAGCAAGCCCAGCCACTGCGAGGCTGCAGGCGGCTCCCCAGGTGCCTCCAATTGTCGCCCCATGACCGGCCCGCAGGCTGTCCACCACCCCCGCAAAGCCGCTATGACCAATAAGCCCCGTGGCCAGCCGCTGAAGCTGTTCCACCAGCGGCGGTTCTTCTGCGGCAAGTGCGGGATCGGCGGCGTTCACGGTCGTATTGTAGGGGATGTCGGTCGGCACGGTTTGCTCGCGGAGTTGCCGGCAGGCTGACCGGTGGCATCTTTTCGTGTATTGTTGAAGGATGTTCCGGACGGGTAGACCGTCAGTGGCAGATTCCAGGAGGAAGACGACAATGGCAACCGCAGAAGAGCAGGCACGCACCGAGACGTTGGTCACCGGAGCAGACGCGGTTGTTGAGTCGCTCGTCCGGCATGATGTCGAGGTGCTCTTCGCCTATCCGGGCGGCTGCAGCATGCCACTCCATCAGTCGCTTACCCGCTACGGCGACCGAATTCGAACCATCTTGCCGCGGCATGAACAGGGAGGAGCCTTTGCGGCTCAGGGCTACGCCCGCACGACTGGTAGGCCCGGTGTCTGCATGGCCACGAGTGGCCCAGGGGCCCTCAATCTGGTCACTGCCATTGCTGATGCCAAACTCGACAGTATTCCGCTGATTGCTCTGACCGGACAGGTCCCCACCGCGGTGATTGGCACCGATGCCTTTCAAGAAACTCCGATTGTCGAAGTCTGCCGGGGGATCACCAAACATCACTTCCTCGTGACCTGCGCCGAAGACATTCCGCGGATCATCAAGGAGGCATTTCACATTGCCACAACCGGCCGACCAGGCCCGGTGTTGATTGATCTGCCAAAGGATGTGCAACAGGCTCACATCGTGCCCGACTATGACGTGCCGATGAATCTGCCTGGCTACCATCCCGAGGTACGACGGGCCCATCCGGAACAAATTGCCCAGGTCGCAAACGCGATTCGCCGATCGAAGCGGCCAGTGATTTATGCGGGCGGGGGAGTGATCACCGGCAACGCATCAGAGAGCCTGCGGACGCTCGCCCGTAAGACTGGCATTCCGGTGACGATGACTCTGATGGGGCTGGGGGCATTCCCGGGCGATGACCCATTGTCGCTCGACATGCTGGGGATGCACGGCAGCGTTTATGCGAACTACGCCATCGATGAGGCTGACTTGTTGATTGCCGTAGGCGTGCGATTTGACGACCGGGTGACCGGCAAGGTTTCGGAATTTGCCCGCCACGGCTTTATTGTCCACATCGACATTGATCCCTCTGAGATCAACAAGAATAAGCAGGTTCATGTACCGATTGTGGCTGACGTGAACGAGGCGTTGGGGCAGCTTAACGAGGTCGTCGAGCCGCCCGAAGCAGGCCTTGACGAATGGCATGCCAGGATCGCGGAATGGAAACAGGAAGACCCCTTCGCCTACGACACCAGCTATCCGGGAATTCTTGCTCAGGAGGCGATTGCCGAACTGTCAAAGTTGAC
>Ga0129345_1001040_pt1 | contig 10521 bp, 18 predicted proteins | sample CPBDNA_FD_94425 | JGI IMG/M metagenome (GOLD analysis project Ga0129345, IMG submission 94425) | Freshwater to marine salinity gradient microbial communities from Chesapeake Bay, USA - CPBay_Sum_20_0.8_DNA | ecosystem: Environmental > Aquatic > Marine > Coastal | place: USA: Chesapeake Bay...
AAAACAAATATCCCAGACTGGTTTCAAGTATGATCCATTACCGACCCAAGCCCTGCGTCGGATCAGGATACTGCTGCACTGCCGCCGTCTGCATTCTCGGGGTCGAGCACCATGGACCTCACCAAGGCCCTTGTAAGTCCTTAGTCTGGGACAAGGACTCCAACCGTCATTGGTGCGGGCTTGTGCTCTCAGGCCAAGTCTCGAACTGGGAGCTAGCCATTGGAGCGGGTTGCTGTTCTCCATTAAACCCATGGCGCGAGGGGACGCCTACCGATCGAACTACGAAAGATTCACCTGCTCCATCTCAAAAACCCATATAGGTCTATCCCCATAAATATAAACCCCCATATGTATATCGAGCTCATCCCCATCGAGACCCCAATCATTACCCACCCAAACTCACCCCAGAATCTCAATATCCAACCGTAGCGAATCTTCTTCGATAGAAGAAGCATCCCCACCACGATCAAAAGGTAAAAAATATGCCCCATCAAATCTAACATCAATACCCCCATATTAGAACGCTGTTCTATTATTAAGTCTTTCGGTGCAGCCAGCAACTAAAACTACACTCCTCTTTTATACCATTATACTATAATACATATACACCTCATCTAGCACTTCCTCTATTCTTAGTTGCTACGTTACAACCTAAACCGGAGATATATCATTAAAAAAACTTTCGTAATAGATACAAATGTTATACTTCATGACGCTGACGCCATCTCTTCATTCCAAGATAATGATGTCGTCATCCCCATTACTGTCATTGAAGAAATCGATCGCTTCAAAAAGGGATCAGATAACATAAATGTACAAGCTAGACGCTTTATCAGATTCCTAGATAAAATAAAGGGCGATATCCTAGATGATCTGGGCGCACCACTCGGTAATAACCTAGGCACTGTTAGAGTTGTCTTCCATAAAAATTATCACCCCAATATCCAAAATGTCTTCCTAGAAAACTCCGCAGATCATCGTATCCTCAATACTGCTCTCATCCTCGCTCAGAATACTAATAATGTCGTCCTTGTCTCTAAGGATGTTAACCTCAGACTCAAAGCAAGATCTCTCGGCCTCATCGCCAGTGACTATTACAACGATAAGGTTAAAAGCCTCGATGTAGTCTATAAAGGCGCTCGCGTCATTAAAAACTCGGACCCACATATTATCGATACTCTATTCTCCATTGGATCCATTCATCAGGATTATGTGACCTCAGTAGATATACCTGTCCATAACGAATTCTTTATATTTAAATCAGGGTCCAAATCCGTCCTCGCAACTTTCAATAATCAGGCCTTCCATAAAGTCGATCGACATAAAGCATTCTCCCTTAAACCACGAAATGCTGAACAGGCTTTCGCTCTCAATGCTCTTCTCAATGATCAAATCCCTCTAGTCACAATTACTGGTAAAGCTGGTACAGGTAAAACTATCCTCACACTAGCAGCCGCTCTACAACTCAGAAGAAATTATCGTCAAATACTCCTCGCACGTCCCATCGTCGCTCTCAGTAATAAAGATATCGGTTTCCTGCCAGGGGACATTGATGAAAAACTTGAACCCTATATGCAACCTCTATTTGATAATTTGAACGTGTTGAAACATATGGGTGCAGACGAAGATAAGCAAGCCCAAAAAATTTCTGAAATGCAGGAGCAGGGCAAAATCAATGTCACACCACTCGCTTATATTCGGGGCAGATCATTACCCCACGTCTACTTCATCATCGATGAAGCTCAGAACCTTTCTCCGCATGAAGTCAAAACCATTATCACGCGAGCAGGGGAAGGAACCAAGGTTGTCTTCACAGGAGATATCCAACAGATTGATCAGCCTTATCTTGATCAAGAATCTAACGGATTGAGCTACCTCATTTCCAAAATGAAGGGACAAACTGTCTTCGCTCATATCAATCTCGAACGTGGTGAACGATCCAAACTTGCGGATATCGCTTCCGATTTACTCTAATTTACTCCAACTGTCACAACTTGGGTTTCTTCCTCTGTTTTGTTGTGATAGCGTGACAACTACGGATACCATACCGATTGGAGTGGCAAATGCTCGGGTTAGCTTTTCAATTTATCTTAGGCTTATTGATTATCATTCCCATTACGATGTATGATATATTTGTATCCTGGATCCTTTGGAGGGAAAGATAATGCCGCCTATTTCTGATAGACCTTATATCTGCGATAACTGCGGAAGGGTTATGATTCAAGCTGAGGAGCAGTTCTCGGAATGCCCTATCTGTGGGGATAGCGCTGAGTTTGATATTTCCACTGATGATTAGCTAATTTCAATCTACCCGAACAGTTCATTTGAACGGCACTTCGTCCCTTTACGAGCCGTTTAAAATATTATGTATACCAATTTGAAACAAAATAAAACAAAATGAGGTGATAATGCCAAAGATAGAAATGCCAAAGTGCAAGACTTGTATTTACTTCCGAGAGTTCCCCGGACCTCGCCCAGCAGAGGAGGAGGGGTTAGGCACCTGTCACCTGAAACCTCCTCAATTGATGATAGGAGAAATAGGATCAGAAATATATTGGCCGGTAGTATTCGAGGACGATTTTTGTGGCGAACAAAAAGAGCATACTTAAAGTTAGAATCGGAGATGACATTTACGAGATTCTAACTGTCAGTGATGTCCTTCGAACTGGATATGAGATGGGATTTACTAGCTCTCGAAAGCCTAAGAAGTCCGAAGAGATTCTCGGCATGGTTGATGTCACAACTAAGACAATACTAATTGATGAATCTCAATCTGCAGAAGAACAAGACTCCACTCTTCTCCATGAGATAATCCATACAATCATTCCAGATTTGCCAGAGAAGCATGTGTTGCAACTGGAATCTAAATTATTTCCAGTGTTAAATGAGAATGGATTTAGATTCGTGGACCGAAGGCGCAATAAATCCCAAAGCCGTCGAGGCTGTGTGCCGGATGTCCCCAAACAAAAAAGGCGACGCAGATGATTTCTGCATCGCCTCTGTCACGCGCCGGTTGATTTATATTTTTTCTATAGGTCATCTGTCGATAGACCTAACTGTGTGGGCGTTCACCCAATTTCCTGCCTGTGTGGGCGTTCGCCTAATTCCTGCGCCCACGCCTTGCCTAAGACTAAAAATAATCTTAGACGTTATTCTTAGAGATTATTAATACCGGGAGCGGGACTTGAACCCGCACGGGGTTACCCCCAAGGGATTTTAAGTCCCTTGCGTCTGCCTATTTCGCCATCCCGGCTTCATTTTGAATCAATTTAATTCAAATTGAGAATAAAATCAGACCATCATTTATGTCTAATTTTCATTTCTTGCAAGGGCCCAATTAGGCCCTGTAGTGGAACGAAGGCCTTTACTATCTACGACCCAAGTCTCAGACCATGAATAATGCTGATACAAACAGTTGGATATTCTTGTCCACTGATTTGTTATCATTGTATGTAGTCCATTGTTTCGACTTGATATGTACTCGTAATCTACGATTCCGTTGCATATAGAACCACCTGGAGAGATGTAGGAAAACCTAGTCGATCCCATTCCCTGATCAAATCCTCCTTCGGGAAGTTCTACAGGGCCAAAATCGATTGTATCCCAATATACTAAGAGCTCTGGTCCAGGTTGGTCTGTAATGAAATACTTCATGTGACCATCTGTGTCGATATACATTCTGTCATAGTACTCGCCCGGAATACGAGAGAAGTTCCAATCAAACCACTCTCTCCCGAGCCTGTCAGTGTACATATTGCTCGAGAATCTTACAGAATCCCCAGATGGAATACCAATAAGCAGAGTGTAAGCAACAAGTAGAGATTTCAACATTTTTATTTTTCACTTGCCATTAAATTAAATTAGAGGGATCCTTCCCCACTTTGCCCCACTAGTGCCCCACCCCCCGGAGAAGCTTGGAGGAGACTTCCCCGGGGGTATGGGACTGAGGGCGACGAGATCCCCAGGTAGGAGGCAGAGATCTCGCCATTGATTGCTGATGGTGATTTACTTAAGAGGGTCAGCATAACTCCCCTGAAAGGAATGCATATTCGAGATAGCATAGACATAATATGCATTTTATCGAACCACCCACGACTGGGTTTTGACCATCTTTGAATTGCCAATTCTCAAAACCCCCCATGAACTGTTGCAATGGGCCCGCTCGGGATCGAACCGAGGACCTACCGATTATGAGTCAGTTGCTCTAACCATCTGAGCTACGGGCCCCCATCTAAATCTTCCTTAAATCCTTTCTAAGGCATTTTCTCTATAGCCCTACCTCACCCCTAGGGCAAGGGGAAATAGGCCCTTAGAAGCGACGCTAGGCCCCTTAATGAGGCTATGGCAATATTCTTCATGATTGCTTCATTCCCTTATCGGTAAGAAATGTAACGAAAGTAACACATTAAATCACACCCCCCCCATAGTGTTTATTGTGTTAGATTCGTTACATACGGTCAGTGGTTTCTTGATATGGTGTTTCTCTAGGAGTCGGTGAGTCATCGCGGCATTCTTCACTATCCCAGTACTTGATAAGTTTTCTGGATTGCCAGGGCAGGGTCAGTGGTGCCTGGGCTCGAATGGGAATGGGATGAGAAGAGTCCCTGAACAGCAGATCCCCTGCGCCCAGTAGCTTTTCTGCGCCTTTTTCATCGAGAATTACTCTCGAATCTATAGCAGATGTTGTTCGGAATGCAACCCTTGCAGGGATATTGGCTTTGATCAATCCAGTGACAACCTTAACAACAGGACGCTGAGTGGAAAGAATTAAATGAATACCCGCAGCTCTTGCTTTCTGTGCTAGTCTAACAATGGGACCTTCGAGATGAGGGTTCATCATAATAAGATCAGCAAACTCATCAATAACTACGATAATTCTGAATAGTCCGGGTGGCTCGTATATGCACTCCATTCTAGACCTAAGCTCCTTAAAGTTGGAGACTCCGTAGCCAGCCATATCGGAGTACCGCTGCTCCATTTCATACAACATTGTTTGCAATACTAATCCGGCGTGATAAGGGCTTACTGCAAGCGGCATTCTGTCCAACAAGTTATGTGGTAGATTTTTATACCTTGCGAGTTCCACTTGCTTGGGATCGATAAGGCAAAGTTTAACATCAGACGGCCAATTATTCATTAAGATGCTTGCCATAATAGAATGCAAGAACTCAGATTTACCCGAACCTGTCTGACCCGCAATAAGAAGGTGAGGGCATTCAGCTAAGTCAATTATATCGCAAGCACCTTTGGAATTGACACCCAAAGGAATTGGGATATCACAATGATGCCTAGCATTTCTAAGTTGGCTACTGAATTGTGAAATATTTACAAATGATCTTTTAGTATTTGTAATTTCAAGGCCGATATGTTTTTCGCCTGGGATTTGGCCGAGGAACCGTGCTGACTCTGCGCCAAGGCGTAGAGCAATATCGGGAAGAAATCTCTCCAAGGGCTTCATACTCTGATTGCCGAATGGCTTGACCTTATAAAGAGTAACCGTTGGGCCATGGGAAATTCCTTCTACGGAGCCATGAAATCCAAATTGGCCGAGCAGATTCGCAAGCTCTGCGGGCGAATGATAAGAGTGCCCATCATTGTCGACCGGATCATCATCGATGATGTCGAAATCGGGCAGGTACCACCAGCGAGGATGCTTGCGCTGGGTAGTTTTATTGCCAGTGAAAAACTCAGTGATCCTTTCCAGGAAATTCATTTTCAAATCCCTCCTCCAAAGGGGTTAATGAAATGGGAAGTAAACACTGGATTCTCGGCATTACCAGTGTTCACCCGTAAATTTCCAACCGAGACGGGGCTAAGTGACTAGCCTAGCAAATTAGTCTTGAATGGTCCAGGTATGCCCATCGCCCTTCACGAAAATCTCATTGCGAGCAAGCGTGAAGCGAACTGAGGGAATGTTGATTCCAGTTGCTTCCGAAATTTCGCGAACAGTATGGCTACCCGAGGCATTGGTCAGAAAGTCCTCGATGTCTTTCAGGTTCTGTCCCCGAGGGCGGTTAGCTCCCAATGCCACCGGGCCACCACCTTCAAGTTGCGCGATAGTCTTCTGCAACAAAGCGATTTGCTTCTTCTTAGTCCGCATCTGGGCATAGATCTCATCTACACCCTCCAGCTTCTTTTCGAGATCTTTGATCTCATTTTCCAAACTAACAATTGAAGTTCGAACCGGCTCTGCAAAATCCTTAACTGCTCCCATTTACCCATCTCCTTTTTGGGCTAGTGATGCCAGAATCATTCCGACATCCATTAAATCGAAAGTTGCGGTATGCAACTCTCGGGCGTTATCCTTCAGTCGAATACGCCAATAAAAAGTTGTTGGAGTACAAATCATTTCTGCATACAGATGTTCACAGCGCTCCATTGGGTGCCACCCGATGGGCATCTCGATAATTCGATTGCCCATCTTCCGCAGATCTGTGAACAAAGAAGTTGATTCCTTATCGTTAACACTCACATATGCGATGTCAATGACTTCATCCTGAAAAGATTGATACCACAGCGATTTATTTTCGAGCCATGTCTCTCTTGTAACCTGCATTCTATGATCGATTTCCTCGATCTGCTCAAGAGAGTATGTGCCATAGGCAAATAAGGAATCTTTATTTACAAAATTAGAAGGATTTAAATTAATGACTAATCCAATATTGGATGAATCATCAGTTTCAATTTTTCGGGCACGACTAGCTCGAAAAGATCCAAGCTCCACTAGAGTTCCCATTTAATAATCATCTCCTAATGGGCAAGTTGGAGCATAGCATTCGTAGTCTCCGTCCCACTGTCGTTGGCAATCCTCATAATCCGTACAGCCACAGCCGCTGAATCCACTGAGCAGGATAAATGCCGAAACTATCAATAGAATTTTTTTCATTTTCTTTCTCGCTTTCCTTTAGAGACTTTTTTATTTTTTTTATAAACTGGGGGATCTGGGATTCTTTCGCAGGCAGCTGAGGGATTCGCATTTAACCTCAGCTTCCAGATATGGAGCTCCATAAAGTCGTCCATCTCCTCCGAGCAGGCACATCTGGGATTCTTTCGCAGGCAGCTGAGAAATACTCCACTGAAAACAATTCATTTTGTAAGGATTGTAAAGAATGCGAATTCCCATATTCCCATTTAGATTTCGCCAAGATTGCTTAGAGGTCAAAAATCCCTCTACGAAGGCATGGACGTTTTTCCTTTTCTCTTGCAATACCCGCTGCCTTCCAGGCTCGCTCACGAGAAGCTTGCAAAATTGCAAGACAACTTCGTCGCAATGAAACATGAGCCTTCCAGATTTTGCGTCGATAATACTCCAGCAATTCTTAGTGAGATTTCGATAAGCTCGAACTTTCATTTAATTCCCCCTACTAGAGTCTGGATTTCTCAATTAACCATCAGTTCTATTCCAAGGTCCTATTATTTCTATGAATTCATCCTCTCTTGAGTCTCCTTCCCAGTCTGGGATTGATGCGATAACAGACTCATTTGTGGGGGCAGCTTCATCCGCATTTTGCAGAATCGGCCAAGCATCGAGGCCATGTCGGTGCGAGTAGATGACGATCCAGATCTTTTCCTTGTAGGCGTTCATCGAATGAATCTCACCGTCTGTCATTTTTCTTCTTTACCTTTCCGTTTGAATCGAGGTCATTGAAGGGATGCACATCTGGTGGCACTGGAAGACCCAGGGCCTTCGACAGTCTGCGCCGCTGTCTGCGGATTATGTGCCGAGCGTAGTTCGGGAACCCATGCTCGAAGAATGACTCGGCAGTCTCCAGCGATACAAGAGACGACATTACTTCCAACACGAACTCGGGGTCTTGTCCCCTGAGCCTTGGGGAACTTTGAATGTATTCTCGAAACATTTGGTTTCGATCGACCAATGCCCGAAACGCCGCATTGATCTCATCGTCCAGACATTGTTCTGCCTCTTCGTTAGTCATATTTCGATAAGCTCGAACTTTCATTTAATTCCCCCTACTAGAGTCTGGATTTCTCAATTAACCATCAGTTCTATTCCAAGGTCCTAGTATTTCTATAAATTCATCTCTTTCTTCTCCCTCCCAATCTTCAATCGATGCCGCAATGGATTCTGCGGTCGGTGGATCTTCATCCGCATTTTGCAGAATCGGCCAAGCATCGAGGCCATGTCGGTGCGAGTAGATGACGATCCAGATTTTTTCCTTGCCCCACCGCTCACAAATCTTTGCGAGTTCATTTAGCCGAGCGAGCTCTGTTTCCGTAATCATTGGCATTTAATTTTCCTCCTTACTCCAGGTTGATTAATAGCGAATCCTTCGCTGATATCCAGTATTTCGTCTAAGAGATTTATTAGCCCATCGAGGGCCTCGAGCCCATTTGAGTTCGTGCCTTTCTCATTGAGCAAATTGATTAGTTGATTCCTTTGTATCCTCAGAAGTTTCAGGTCAACCCGGGGGATAGTAATTGTAGTTTCATTTTCCATTATTAATTCTCCGTGGTAAAAATTCCGCTGTCTTTCTTGGCAGGGCCCTTAGCGCGTAGTCCGACGATGGCAGGAAATTGGTCGAGGAAGCGCAGATCGCTTTCGTCTCCATCGAGCACGGGGTACCCCCTGAACTCGGCAGGAAAATCCGACTTGAATACCACCGCCACATTAATTCCCTTATCCAAGCTCTTCTGGCAGTCTTCCCAGTTCGAGCCATCATAGCTGAAGGTTAAATGGTAATTATCAAACCGTTGAGTTCGCTTCCAGGGATTCGGGATTTTCGTGTAGTCATAGACTTGAATCTTGGGGAACTCACGAGCAGCCCATGCTCCGATTACAGGGAGATCCGAAGTCCCATTGGGTCGGAAGGCAAAGGACATTCCAAGTTGGTCCGATTTTTCGACCTCTTTAAATAGTTCCCGTTTAAGTTGACCGAAGAAGTCTCTCTTTTTATTGTGAAACATCTCCGTGCGCCTGCGACGGGCAATTTGAATTCGATTTACCTCGGGATCTCCGATGCCACCACGACCTGAGTAGTTGAGGCAGATATCAGGACAGTTAACAGCATACGGACAGACATTCAAAAGATTGCCAGACCTAGTTTTAATATTCGCAGAAGTAAACGGGGATAGATGTAATACTGCCGTGTGATAATTAAACTTCTCACCCTTCAATGTTTTGGGATTTCCAATCGTTAGTAGCTGCATTTTCATTCCTCCTTTTGGTCATATAAGCAAAAAGCCCCCTACCCTGCAAGAGGATAGGGGGCTTTTGTAAGCTTATTTATTCTCTGCTAGTCCCAATCCATCACAATTGGTGCTCCGGTTGGATTGTTCGTGTATACTCGCACCTTCTTGCCCGAGGGCATATGAACGCCCACCACCCATGGCTTATCGCTAGCCGAGGGCTTTCCTGCTTGCGTGGCATTGCTAGCCTTCGCTCGAACAGTCTTAATTCCCTTCGATTGCTTCAGCCAGTTGTAGTAGGTTTGTGCGGTCCGACCATACTTTTTCATTACAGAATCAGTGCTTTCTTCGGGGCTTCGATTCTGAACTTCTTCCATGATTTTCTGTCGTTCTTCTTTGGTGAATACCTTGTCCATTTCTATCTCCTTATTCTAATGTTTGGCTGTTGTTGGTTTAGTGGATGGTCTTACTTCCGCTGGGTGAATTCTCTTCTTCATACTTAATCTGTTTTGTAAACCAGATTTCTTTCTGCTTCTCAAGCTCTTCCATAACTTCTTTTTCAAGCTCAGGGAAAAGAGGAGCCTGGTTGCGGACTGCTGCGTCAATATCCTTAGCTGACAGCTCTTGATATGTAGCATCTCCAAATTTCAGCCAGTTGGCTTCTTCGGCATTTGAGAGATCAAGATAATTATCACAGCTATGGTAAATCTCTGCGCTTCCCAATCGCATCGAAAAAGTCCGATTGCCATTTAGGATTACCTTGGCGAAATCGTCGGGAATAATCATCTCGTGTGAAATGTAATTCCCATTCTCCTTTTTCCCATGCTTCCCGATTTGACAGCGGGCAATCCAAGCTTTTGAATTAACAGGGATGGCAATTAGCCTAAATTGAAGTTCCATTGTTTTCTCTCCTTACGTTGAGTGGTTTGAATCAAGTCTATGATTGATAGTAATGGGCGTGTATGATGTCAAGGTCTTTTGAAATATTTCTCCTTTCTCAAATTTCTCGTTGTGGAATAAAGTTGTATGCGCTTTGGGGAACCTCGATGGTGTTTCCATCTTTATCTACGCCTACAAGAAGAACGTCACCCGCAATTACATCGTAAGCTCCAAAGGATGAGCTAAAGATCTTAGTGGCAATTACATTTACCGGCAGCCTCTTCAGCTTGCCTTCTTCATTTACCACCATCGATATGCCTGAGCCCAGATCAATAAACTCAATGTAGCCACCTACCTCACTTTGAAGGGACTCGAGATTGCCAGAGATGTCAATCTCTTTAACTTCATTGCCCTTGCTAATTCTAATTACTTTCATTTCTTTATTCCTTATGGCTAGCAGTTTGTGATATTGGTAACAATGGAAATAACCTCATC
>Ga0129345_1001042_pt1 | contig 10514 bp, 18 predicted proteins | sample CPBDNA_FD_94425 | JGI IMG/M metagenome (GOLD analysis project Ga0129345, IMG submission 94425) | Freshwater to marine salinity gradient microbial communities from Chesapeake Bay, USA - CPBay_Sum_20_0.8_DNA | ecosystem: Environmental > Aquatic > Marine > Coastal | place: USA: Chesapeake Bay...
AAGGCGCTCAGTTTAAACTAGTGCAACGTTTAGGAAACAAACTTTTTGCTTCCCCTTTGTTTACTTTTAAATCTGCTTCTGGAGCTGATTCAGTTGCAGCTGTTCAACAAGTAACTACTATTGGTTCTAACGGTACTACTGCTGTATTGTTGGACCCAGCTATTACTAGCCTTGCTACCGCTGCTGCAGCTGTAGGCAACAGCTACTACGTACTTATCGAGAAAAACGATAATGACGAAGCTAACCGTGCAGGTTATGCTCCTGCTATTACTGCTCAAGTAAAACTTACTGACCCTAACAGCCATGCAGGAACAGATGCTGAACTTCTTCAGATACGTCTTGCAGAACTTCTTCGTGAAGCTATTAGAGTTAATGACCAGCTTGAGGCATCAAAGCCTGCTACTAAAGGTCCTAAATATCTTAGAGCAGAAGTATTGGTTGTAGACGATACTACTAAAACTACTGTAGGATCTGTAACACTTACTTTAACACATGGGTCTAAACTTGTAACATCTTCAGGTACATTGGCTGCGATGACTGTAGGTAGTTACATTGTTTTAGGACAAGATGTTTATCGTATTGCCACTGCCACTAACGGAAGTTCTGATACTAGTTTTGAGTTAGACTTTCCTTTTGCAGGAGCTAGCGGCACTATTACAGGTGGAGCTACCACAACTACTGCAGGTTTTGTAACTGCAGCAAATATTGGTAATTTAACAGGTGTTGGCATTCGTCTTACTGGAACTGATCAACATGAATTTGATGTTGACCGTCACCGTATGTACAGCCAGTCTCGTTTCAGTGTTCGTTTTGCTAAAGACGGAGAAGGTGTTGGAACTGTTGCAGTTGCTACAAAAGCTTCTGAAGGACTTGGTGATTGGAGAATTGTATCTACAGATATCTACACTTCTATGGGTAACTTTGGTCAACGTTGGAATGGAGATGTTCCAGCTGCTCTTAGAGATACTGCTAGTACTGTAACTTCTTCAAAAAGTTATGCTATTATTGAGGTTGCAGTTTCTTCTGATAGAAAAGAACTTATGTATAGCGGAACTGCTACCCAAAAAGTAAGAATTTATCTACAAGATGAAGTTGGAGGTACTCCAGGAGTTGCAGGTGTTACAAATGCTCGTCTAATTGATGTCTTCTTACCTAGCGGTCAGAGCGATATTACAGAAGCTTAATAATCTTGAGTCAGGGATGACTCATGCTCTAGCTCTTTTGTTTAATAAGAGGGGGGAGGGTAACTCCTTCCCCTTTTTAATATACTTTTTAAAAATGTCTTCAAATAAACCTAATAGACCTACAAACCATCAGATCATTGATAGAGGTCTCCAAGCATCACAAGTTAAACAAGCAGAGACTGCTTTGGGACAACTAGGATCTTCTTTCTGCGATACTACTGGAGCTGTAACTGCACCTGCCGGAAAAGTATTCGTAGCTATTTCATTTTTGGCTGATACTAGCCTTTCAGCTCTTGTATCTGAGAATACTAAGTTTGCTTCTACCTCAGCAGGAGGGTTAGGAACAGGCGTAGATGCTATCAGCAGTACACAAGTATTCCCTAAAGGATTTACTTTATATGGAAGATTCACCTCATTTACTCTAGCAGCTGCAGATGCAGATGGAGGAGTAATTGCTTATATCGGAGAATAATGCCACAGTTAGGAATCTCAAGCAGTTTAATATATCCTTCTTTTCTTCAAGAAGAAGCAGTAGAAGCTAATACATACTATCTACCCTTAAACGGAGTTGACCAGTATGCATCAGGTTCTGTGACTTCCCCATCCTTTGCTGATATCTCTTTTACGGTATCTATGTGGGTAAAGTTTACATTTGGTTCAACTATGCCTTTATTTAGTATTAGTGCTGGTAAAAACGCCCCTTTAATTTATCTAGATGTTAATACTGATAATAAGTTAGTTTTTGTAGTCTTTGACGGTACAACTAATGTAGTATCTCAGATTTCTACAAACCCTATACCATCTGAACTAAGTAATACTTGGATGAATGTAGTAGTTATCTTTAATAAAGGAGCTTCTATTACCTTTGTGGCTAACGGAGCTAAAGTTGGTAATGTAATCACTGAAACTGATAATACTAGTATTTCCCTAACAGGAGATTTTTTCTTAGGTAGAAGGGGCTCAAGCTATTTATCAGGAGATTTAGATACTACAATAATCTGGAGATCTGCTTTATTAGAGCCAGAAATTTTACAAGCCTACGCAGTAGGCCAACTATTCGATCCTAGAACTAATGCAGGAAACTATGCCTCTTCATCAACTCTAGTTGCCTGGTACAAAATGGGAGATGGAACTGAAGCTGGTTCTGGTAGCACTATCTACGATATGAGCGATGACTCTAGAGACCCTAACAACTTAACAATAACAGGAGGCGCTGCCTTCACAGAACTATAATACAATGATATCACCTGAAATGCTTTCTATGTACGAACTTCTAATAGTAGCCGGGTCTTTAATAGGAGTTTACGTTAAAATGACAACCGAGATTAATAAGATGAAATCTCGTATTTATGTAGTTGAACAAAGCAATAGTGAAATTGCAGATATGCTTAAAAAACTACATCAAGATTTAAATGAAATTAAACTCTTGCTTGCAAGAAAACAAATAGACCAATGAACGATTCATATTTAATTTTAGGAGCTTTTGGAGTTCTACTCGTATTAGTAGGAATGATCGCCTTTGTAGGATTATTGTACAAAGGAGTTATAAGAGATGAGGATAAAGACTTTATCCCAGACGAATTAGAAGAACGCTCTAAGAGAGTTGTCGAAGAAGTTAGAGATGTTAAGAACGCTGTTGTAAATGTTAAAAATCAAACAGGTGACATCTTAGATGCTGCTAAAGGCAAGAAACGAAGAGGAAGACCAAGAAAAGATGGCAACAAGTAAAAAACGTAAGCCTCGTACCAAGAAAAAAGGTACTGTTAAAGATTCTTGCTACCACAAGGTAAAAAGAACTTATAAAGTATTCCCAAGTGCATACGCTAGCGGAGCTATAGCTAAATGCCGAAAAAGAAAGGGTAAGTAATGGCTGTTAGGAAGACTGCAAAAGGAGCTGCTCTAAAGAGATGGTTCAAAGAAAAATGGACTGACCAAAAAGGAAATCCTTGTGGGTCCTCTAAAACTAAAGGAGTTAAGAAGTGCAGACCTAGCAAAAAAGTTTCTAGTAAAACACCTGTTACTTGGAAAGGAGTTGGCAAGAGAAAAGCAGCAGTAGTTGCTGAAAAGAAAAGAGTTGGAATGGGAAAAAGAACTAAACCTATTAGAAGAAATGCCAGTAAAAATAAAAAGTAAAGGGGCCATGAAAGGCTGCAACATCGGTAACGGTTGCAAAAGTAAAAAAGGAGGACTTACTGCTAAAGGCCGTAAAATGATAAACCGTAAAACCGGTTCTAATCTAAAAGCTCCTCAACCTGGCGGAGGTGCCAGAAAAAAATCTTACTGTGCTAGATCTGCTGGACAGATGAAAAAGTTTCCTAAAGCAGCTAAAGATCCTAACAGTAGATTAAGAAAAGCTCGTAGACGCTGGAAATGTTAATTATGGAAAAGTTATTTGTATTTCAGAAAGCAGCTATAAGTGCTACATCAGTAGAAGAACATTCTTCCGGAACTAATGTAGACTTCTTTGCTGTACCTACTTCCAGTATTGTAAACATATCAGCAGTTCAAGATCAAGTCATTCTTTATTTCAGAGAAGCTAATACTTTTGAAAACTCATCTGCTAGTTTTGCCAAAGTAGTTTTAAATGTAACTTCAGGTAGAGAAACCTCAGTAGTTCTTGCTATTTGGGAAAAGCTAGCAAACTTTGATAATAACGTAGACTTCATATATTTCAACAATAACAGGAATCCACAACCTATTAATGACGTTCTTTCTATAGAGTCTATTAATAGGTTTACAACTGAAAAATTTCCTAGTTCAGGTGGAGCCTCCCTCCCAACCGGTGGAGTCATAGATCAAGTTCTTACTAAACAGTCTGCTACTGACGGAGATGCTGATTGGGAATATCCACATACTTTATATGTAACAGTTAGAAATGTTTCTGGGGGAACTCTCCCAAAAGGAACACCTGTTCATGCTAATGATGTTACAGGTAACGTTGCAGATGTTATTGCAGCTGATGCTTCTAACTCTTCAGCAATGCCATGCACATATGTTCTTAATGAAGAAATAGATAATAATCAACAAGGTATAGCTATTTTAACTGGTACAATTACAGGTGTAGATACTAGTTCTTTTTCTCCAGGAGATGTTGTTTATGTAGCAGCTGGTGGAGGATTTACTAATGTTAAACCTACAGGAACAAACCTTATTCAAAACCTTGGGGTAGTTACTAAGTCTAATGCTAGTACAGGGTCTGGGATAATCTACGGAACTGGCAGAAGTAATGATGTTCCAAACCTACCTGCTGGTAAATTCTTTATTGGGTCAGCAACAAACACAACTGAATCAGCATATACCCTCCCTACTTCTGATGGATCAGCTGATCAAATTTTGGCTACAAATGGAAGTGGTGCTGTTAGTTTTCAAACTATCTCTACAACTGATTCAGTAGTAATAGCATCAACAACAACTCAAGCAAGGTTAAATATAAACGATAACTACTACACTGGTAATGATGATTACGGTTGGAACTATGTTATATGGATCGACCCTTCTTCATTCTCTACTAGCTTCACTGATAGCTATGCAGCCATGGGTATTATTACCCCAAAGGACATAACAACCTTAGACTTCTTGTCAACAATAGAAAGATCTAGTGGTGATGGTACAGGAATTACTGTAGAACTTTTTACAACTAATAGACCTAACGGTAGTACCTCAAACCTAACCTTAACCTCTATAGGGAGTGTATCTGTTGGTTCTACAACAGGCGTTGTTTACAATGGTGATATAGCGTTAACTGGGTTGTCAATAAGTAAAGGAACGCTACTATTTGTTGCAATCAAAAAAACAGGTGGAACGAACATTACTACTTACTGTAGATTTAACTACACAATAATTGTATCATGATAGAACCAAATGAAATAGACCAAAAGTTTGATCCTGCTAGATGGAGCAACATTACCAGGTTGACTGGCCAAGAGTCTCAAGCAGAACTTACTGCTAAGATTAATGAGACGATTGATCACGTAAATTATTTAGTTAGATTTTTAATAGGCTCACCAGAATGAAAACAGCTATCACATTAATAACTATGCTTTTTGTGTCTTCATGCACAAAAATGATACTTCCAGATGGGGTAGAAGATAGAGGTTCCAATATGGTACCTCAAATTGAAAACCATTTGTCTCCAGATGGATACAATATTTACAGGTCTGTTATTGGTGGTGATACAGCTCACTACTTTAATGCTCAAACATTGTTGTCTTTTAATGCAACTTATGGGCAACAGTCTTTAAATATCTTTGACTTAAACGGGGATCAAATAGTAACAAGCTCAGACTTCTTAATAGTTACAAGCTCTTATGGGGAAGTAGCTCCATTCGATTGGGATCTTTATCAGTGTGAAATCTTTGGTCAGTTTTCTAGCGGTTGGTTTATGGATCATCCAGAGTGGGATGCAATCTTTTTAAAACCAACACCTCAAGATGAATTAAATAACGATTATACTCCAGATGAATTAAAATCTTTTGTTATTGAAGGGTCAATAGACGGAGTTAGTCATAAGATATGGTACTATAAAAAGTAATTACAATGAAGTTACAACTACTAAGAATAAACTCACAAGCAGACTACACTAGTGGAATACTTTTTCAAGTCTGCGATGATGGCTCAAAAGAGTTCTTATGCTATACTCTAGAGGATGAATACAGAGCCAATAAAGTTAAACATGAAACAAGAATACCTGCAGGAACTTATGAGATGGCACTTAGAAAAGTCGGAGGATTCCATCAGAGATATGAAAAAAGATTCAAAGATATTCACAAAGGTATGCTTGAACTTGTCGGTGTTCCTAATTTTCAGTATATACTTATTCACTGTGGTAACACTGACGAGCATACATCAGGCTGCATACTTGTTGGGCAGACTCAAGAATACGGTAAAAAAGATGGCTGGATAGGTAGATCTACTCAAGCTTATTTTGATGTCTACCCTATGATAGCTCAAGCTCTTGAGGATGGAGAAGATGTACAAATAGAAGTAACTGATTACGAAAATGGCAACTAAAAAGAAATGGATAAAGTCTGCGATAAAGAAACCTGGGGCACTGAGGGCAACTGCCAAACGAGCAGGAGCCTTAAAGAAAGACGGGACAATCAAAAAAGATTGGCTAGCGAAACAGAAAAAGAAACCGGGGAAATTAGGACAGAGAGCGAGACTAGCAGCAACTTTATCAAAAATGAAGAAGAAAAAACGCTAGATGGCTCATACACATTCCTTTATTGGACTTAAATTAATAACTTTGTAACTTAATTAGATTATAATGGCAACAACAAAATTTACTTTAACACTGTCTAGTGACATTTCCTCAGATACCCTTTCGGTTAAGTCTGAGTTTAATGCAACTACAGACGGTACTACAGGTCTTTCAGAAACATCTGGAATGGCTAGAACAGTAGTAGGTACTAGTAATAAAGTTTTGATAGACATTTCGGCTGCTCCAGTGGATATAATTGGAACAAAAGCTGTACTCTATATCAAAAACTTAGATACTACTTTTACAGACTATGTGGACATTAGATTCGGAAATGCCGGTGGAACTTACATGGATGCTCTTAGAGTTTATGGTGGACAGTTTGCTGTACTTCCTTTGTCTAACTTAACTGACGGAGATGGCGCTGGAACAGACGTAGATATTAATGTTATCGCTGCTTCTGCTAGTACTCCTATTGAATACGCACTCTTTTATACTGCTTAATATCATGGCTAAAATAACTGCAAACATTTCACTTACTAGTGCAGATCTTACTTCAGACGCACTTAGTATAAATAAGTCGGCTTCACTAGTAGCAACTACTGCAGCTAGCTATGACCAGACAACCGGTCTTACTCGACTTAACAATATTGATACATCTACTGGTACTACTATTAGTTCCTCTGGGGATTATAGTTTTGATGAGTCTATGTTATATGTGTTTAACACTGACAGCACTGTTAATAATACGATAGTTATTAAAATAGGAGCTGTAAGCGTAGGAAAACTTCAAGGAGGTCATTTTGCCCTTATTCCTATTGATGTTAACACTAATAATGTAGTACTTATAGCTGCTAGTGCAGCTACAACTGTAGAGTACCAAATCTTTCATAGAGGATAATCATGTCTGATATTTTTTTACCACCGGGATTTAGAGGAGCTATCAGCCCTAAGCTTAAACTGTGTATATCTCAAGACTGCTCTTCTGCGGTCCTATCTGATATTACAGGTTTACAGGATGCTGGTACTCCTTATGGATGGAATCTAACTTTAGATATTCCTAATCCTAGGAAGCTAGCTGCCTTTTCTAACATATCTTCTACTATTACAAATAGTAATGGAGATGTCATAAATACTATTACTTACTATAGTACGGGGGTTAACTTATTTCCAGATGTTTTTACAAACGAAATGGAACTTGCCTCTATACCCTGGAATCAGCCTGATGGTATTTATGTAGTTAGTTATCAATTCCAGTATAGTGCATTTCCAGCTGACTATGGAGATGCTCTAGATACTTTAGGGCTAGCAGGTAAAACAGTATCAGTTACTTTTAACCAAGTAGTAAGCTGTAATGCTAGAAATACAGTTAAAAATCTGTGGTTAGCTTATCTCAATGATTGCTGTGCTAGTAATAAAGAAAAAGCTCTAGAGGCCGAAGCTTTGCTATTTGCCATAGATGCTGCAGCTGCCTGTGCTGACGAGTTTAATGCCTCTAGAATACAGGAAGCGCTTGCTAAGATTATAGAATTAGATTCTAGTAAGTGCAACGTTTGTCAAACTTCAAAATGTAAATGCTAATGTGTAATTGCAATAACAACGGAGTAATTTCAGGAACAGCTGCAAACGGAGGATTACCTACTGGATGTACAGCTATTCAAGATATTACATCTGTAGACCAAGATACCCAAACCTTAGTAACAATTACTCTGTGTGACGGTACTATCAGACAACTTATAATTCCCCATGGTGCTCCTGGAAATTCTGGAACCAGTGGAGCTAATGGAGCTAATGGAGAAGATGCTCCTACTATTCAAAATATTGAAACTACTCAGTTAGGAGACACTGTAACACTGGTGTTTACTTTATCTGATGGTAGCTCATATACTCAAACTTTTATAGTTCCAGGATTAGAGAATAATTCTAGAAGCGCTTACGTAGTAGATGTTGTAGGTATAAACACTCAGTCTGTAGAATTAACTACAACTGAACAGGTTATAGCAGCCTCAACTGTACCAGGAAGTACTTTCCAAACAGTTGGAGATACTCTAGAGTATACTATAGCTATTAATATAGAAGAAGGAGCTAGAATCCCTATTAACCAGATTACATCTATTTTTAAAACTTTAAAACTAGGTTTTGGTGGAGAAGGATTATTTGTAGATGCTACAGAAGCTGCTTTAGATTTTTCAGTACCTAGTATAACAAGTGCAACTAAACAGTTTACTATAAAAGGAAGTATAACATACTTAGGAGCTAAAGAGACTAATATAATTTTTAGTCATTTAGCTGAGATTATATTTACAGAGGAGGCAAATACAACTGCTCTTAGTCATCCTGGAGGAACACCAGTACCAGAGGTATTAAGACATATTCAATCCTTTTATTTTTCTCAAGCTATTCCAGATAGTATAGATAGTCCTTTATATATACAGTTAGTTTCTGAGGGCTCAGATACTCTAGCTAATTTCGACTTTACTGCTAAAGTAGGATTCTTAATTACTAAATTAATTCCTAAAATTTAAACCATGGTTATACAAACTATTATTGTAAATCCTACTTATCTAGATATAGGCAATGGAAGTAAGTCTACTACATTAGTATTAGACTTTGCTCCTCATATTGATATTTATAGTATATCAGGAACAGCTACTCTTTTAACAAATTTAGCTATAACTACTTCTTCTATAAAATCTGCAAAAATAGGCCAAGTCTTTGAACTACGGTATGGGGCTACGATTACACCTAATACATTCTCCTTTTCAATACTCGGCAATACAGTTCCTGAGAGACTATTAGATAGTAAGTTTGTAGCTTTATGTACTTATAATGGTTCTACTTGGGATGTTCTTTTCCTACCAGACTTAAAGGAAAACTCTAGTAACATAGGAACAGGTAATATAGAAGATGATGCTATTACTACAGCTAAGATAGCAGCTGGAGCAGTTGACTCTACTGAGATTGCAGCAGCTGCTGTGGTAAGTGCAAAAATTGCAGATGGATCTGTAACAGTAGAAAAGCTAGAAGACGAAGCTAAGGAGACTGCTATCTCTATCCCTAAGATCTTTGATTACTCTGCTAAGACTACATTTAAACTTCCTATTCCTGTTAAGTGCGAACTTGTAAGAATAGTTTTCGTAGTTTCAGAAACAGCTATTGGAGCTACTAATGATGCTACGATGTCTATATCAGGAGACTCTGCTGGTTCTATATTCAGTGGATCTATTGTTGCCAATGCTAGTGCAGCTGTAGGATCTAAAATAACTTTAACGCCTGCAAGTACTACTAATCTTGTACAAGGAGAGATTCTATCATTTACTCCAGACGGATCTCAGACTACTGGTAAGATTGTAGCTGCTGCAGCAATTATGAGACTTGCTGACTAATGAGTTGTAACTGTTCGTCATATTCGGTAGTTGATGGCTCTGTTAACCAAACAGAGTATACTGCAAAAGCTTATCAGCTTCAGTGTTTGTTTAAAGATTATGTATCTAATCTAACAAACAAGTGGAGATATGGTATATTCTGTCCAGAAGACTGTGATAAAATGGTAGAAGCTAGAGCTTTACTTAGACTACTAATAGAGTATGGAGTTGAGACTGTTGTTACTGAAGAAGCTTTAGCCTTACCTGAGTGTTATCAAGACTTTTTAGATGCTAATGGCACAGATCTAACTGTACTAAGTAGTTTACCAACGCCTTTAAGTATCAATGATTATTTTTTGATGAGAGATCCAAACACTAATCAGTATTGGGTACTAAAAGGAACAGCAGGATATTATACAGGTCAAGCGGGTAATAATGCCGTCACAACTTTTAATATTCTCCAAACATTGCTTACAGAAGTCCCATTTATTCAAATAGGTAGTAATCCTGATTCACCTGACTTCTATATAATGAATGTTGAATGTAACGGAGTACTATCTGAATTAGAAGCTTCAATATCTAACAGTAATGGTATAGAAGTTACAACATCTGGTATACCTAGTAGTGATATTATAAAGATTGTTCAACGCCTAGAAAAACTATTATCATGCTAACACTCAACCAGATGATAGGCCAGATTTATGAAGGTCTTAATATTAATACGGATGATACAGTTTTAGAAGAGAGATACTTAATAGATCTCATTAA
>Ga0129345_1001050_pt1 | contig 10469 bp, 10 predicted proteins | sample CPBDNA_FD_94425 | JGI IMG/M metagenome (GOLD analysis project Ga0129345, IMG submission 94425) | Freshwater to marine salinity gradient microbial communities from Chesapeake Bay, USA - CPBay_Sum_20_0.8_DNA | ecosystem: Environmental > Aquatic > Marine > Coastal | place: USA: Chesapeake Bay...
GACTAGACTGCGAAGTCAGTGATCTTGCCAAGACCGTTAGAGCCACGGCAGATCAAAGTTCCCATTGCGTCGATGTAACCACGAGGGCCACCACCTTGGTCTTCAAGCATCGTGGAACCCATGCTCATTGCCTCTGCCCATCCGAGGAGGGAGGGATCGAGGAGGTATGCGCGCTTCTGGTTAGGAATGCACTTTGGGTTAGCAGAGATGACCTTCACGACACCATATGGGCCGCGGAAGAATTCAACATTGTAGCTAACCTCTGTGCCATCACCCTGATTGAAGGTAGTGCTGTTGCCATGAGGATGAGTAGCCGAACCACTGGTTTGAAGGCGAGTGAAGCCATCGATGATAGCGTTGCGGACAGTTGTGCCAGCAACAAGAACGTGATCCGATTGTTCACCAGTTTGCTCAAAGATAGCAGTGAGCATTCCGTTGAAACGTGCTTCGGTGAGTTCTTCTGCGCTATCGGAGAGGACAGCACCAGTTTGAGTCTTGAACGCATCTGGAACTTCCAATACATCGTCCGTGGACTGGCTGCCATCATCTGCTTCAAGAGTGGGATCGAGCCAAACGCCCAGTCCGCGAAGCTTGCCAGCAGTGGAAGCACCGCCAGTTACAGCACCATTGTCCGAGCAGATAGCACTCTCAATGTCACGGAGGACTTGAGAAGCAGCTTTTTCTTCGGCTTCTTGGATGCGAACTGGAGTAACTGAATCAAAGATCTCCTGCTTCTTGGAAACATTGAATGTATCGCGGAAGTGCTGGAGGCGGTTGTTCAGTCGAGTAAGGCCACTGAATTGTGACTTAAGCGTATCTCCGCCAGAAGCGCCAACGTCTGCGCCTTCAACAACTGCATTATCTGCATTTGCAGCACGAAGACCATCCTGCGTCCATTCGACGAGGTCAGCAGTAGCTGCTTGTTTTGGAAGCATTCCGTATACGGGAGCTTGGCGAGGAGCAAGAACAGTAGTTAGATCTAACAACTGCTCGCGATTACCCACTCCAGAACCAGTAGGAGGGGTGCTATTGTATGAAGCATCAAATGCCATAATATTTATTCCTTAATTTATTGATTTATTTGTAACGAGAGTTAATTTGCAACTGTCTAAGTTGCCGTGCCGCAATAAGATTTCCTTTTTTAGCCGCTTCCTTCAATTTCTTGATTTGATTGGACTCCAAAGTCTGCCGAGAATTGCTAGCTGTGCTGCCACTTACTGCATTCTTGGGTAACTTGCGAGGAATAATGATCTTTTTATTTTGAGTAACCTTGGGCTTTACCATGTTTGTTGCTGCGTGGGCCAACTGATACTTCAGTTTAGCGGCCAATGCTGGTGCAACCTTGGCAAGAACAGCCATGTCCTCAGAACCAATCATCTTTTTATATTCTACATTGGTTTCCGACTCATCATCCCCCAACCAAGGGAACTCTTCCTTGGCCTTGGAGTCCAGCTCCTTGGCTTCATTATTAGCGACCTCCAGTCGTTTAAGATACTTTCGCTGCTTTGGCAGGTCGTCGTATCTATCCTGTAGACTAGAGATATACTGAACAACATCAGAGCGACTGTATTCAGTCCCCCCGTGTTCAAATACATCTTCGTCTCCAGCTAACCAGTTTTGGTAAAATCGGATATTTCTCTTTGTTTCCGCTTCAATTTTTTCTAGCTCTTCTTCCGTAGTAACTGAAGCTAGTGAATTGGATGGGACAACAATGGTATCCAAGCTGCTCGAAAGAGCAGCATTTTTACTCTCTAATTCGCTTTTAAGTTCCTTGATCTGAGAAGTTAATTCACCAATTCGCTTACCACTACCACTGCCCATTTTCTTAGCTAGCTCACCAAGTTTTTCTGGTGGCAATAGCTCCATGGCCTGTATAGCGATTTCCGAACGGGAGTCATCATCCAACTCATCCCAATCAATCTGTGAAAGAACGCCTTCGCCCCCCTCTACCTCTTTAGTATTTTCACCATCCTCGGTTTCCTCGATTTCTTCGGTTTCCTCGGTCGCATCGGCTACATCAGTTTCCTCGATGTTTTCTTCAATGCTCTTTGGCTCTTCTACTACTTCTAGCTTTGGAGTTAGCTTTTCCACTCGCGCTTTCCGAATTTCTTCCAGCGTTTGCGGTTTGGCTTGTTCGACTGTCGATACCTCTTCTATTAGGGCTGTATCGTTACCCTCATTTGCGGTTTGATCCATAATACTGTCTGCATTTTTACGCCCGCAGTACGGCGATGAAAGTATTATAGCACATTGCTATTTATTTTTTACGAGCCTCCAGTCGCTTACGAGCAGCTTCCAGTTCGGCTTGAGTAAAGTAACTGCCATTTGTCTTTTGACGAGCGGGAGCATTGGATGTTTCTTGAGTGGCATTATTGTTCTTTCCGCCACCAGCTAACTTTGCCCCAACGTAACCCGACACGCCAGCCGTTGTGAGTTGGTGCTTGGCTACAGCCTTTGCCCTCTTCTTAACGCTTTTAATAGTTCTGCCAACCCTTTTTCTGCTTTTGTTTATTTTGCTGATGGATTCCTTCACCTTTTTTCTGGCTTCACTTGCGCCCGCCCTTTTTGCGTCCATTGGGCCAACCCCAGCCGAATTCATAAATTTCTCTTGGGCTTTCTTTAAAGCTTCCTCCGCCTTTGCCTTGTCTTTCCAATAACGACCAGAGTAGTTTGCTGGTCCCTGCATTGGGCGACCAGCGACGGATTCGGCTGCTGTTTGGGGTCCCTGTATCGGGCGATTAGCAACTGACCTTGCGGTTTGCTTTCTAGCTACCTTTTTAACGGGATTGCTAGCTACCTTCTTAACAGGATTGCTAGCTACCTTCTTTACAGGATTTCTAGCTACCTTCTTGACTGCTTTTTTAGCTGCCTTTTTGACGGGAGTTTTGGTTCCTGCCTTATTTGAGGCTTTCTTGATTGCATTTGCACCAGCCTTTAAGACTTCTTTTACTACTTTTCCTTTAGACATAATAATTTCTCCTTATTTATTTTTTAAAACGACCTCTGGTCTCTTTCATTCCAGTTCGACTTGTGCTGCTGGACTTTTTGTAACCAGTTTCTTTATTCCCCATCCCACCAGTCAATTTTGCTCGACCCAACTTATTTTCTGGCTTGAAGCTTTGCGCTCTGGGTTTGGACTTGGAGACGAGGGGCTTGGAATTTGTCAATGAGCTTCCTTTTCCAGATGGTGCTTGATCTTTGCTCTTCTTTTGTGCTGTATCTGCGCCCTTCATTGGGGCGGGCAGCGTAGCTTTTTTAAAATATGAATTATCTTTTTTAGCATTATTCATATTGTATGAAATACCCGCACCAACAGCGCCCGCGGTTCCAGCTAGGACCGCAATATCCTTGGCCGTTGTTTTAGCTATCTTCTTAACAGCGCCAGCGGATTCAACTCCCTTGGTTGCTGCTGCTGCTTTTGATTTAGTAATCGTACCTAGGCTTTTGGGGGCTACCTTAGCTTTTTCAAAAGCGGATTCAACCCCCCTTGTTGCTGCGGTTGCTTTTGATTTAGTAATTCTACCTAGGTTTGCGGGGACTACTTTAGCTTTTTCAAGAGCGGATTGAACTCCACTTTTGGGAGTATTGGCTTTCTTGATTACCCCTACTCCAGCTTTTACGATTTCTTTTAGAATTTTTCCTTTAGACATGACGACTTATTTGATTTGTATTTTATTGTTGTTCTCTGGGTGACAATACTTTTAGTAGATAATCATCCTCCACCATGCCACCGATTATCTTAGCATCCGCTCGCTCGCTGGCATCTAGACCTTTTTCTAGGAGTTCAAATTTGGACTCCCTGCATTGCTTTATGAATTTAAGGATATATTCATATTGCTCATACTTGGACAGGAATGCAACAGCGTCCCCTAGATTATCAGTTTGCTTGATGGCCATTAGGATTCCTCTATTTCTTGAGTTCTAACAGAACCCATTTGTGCGGGAGCTGCTCCCAGTCGCCCAATCTCAGCGTTCTGCTGCTGGACTGCTTGCTGTTGGTACTGCGCTGCGTAGTTCTGAATATTGGCGCTGAACTCTGGATCCTGCTGCATACGAGCTGCAATGGATTGCTGTGAAGTATATTGCTGAATAATTTGCATAGCAATCTGGCCACCATTGGGTCTAGCACCCACGGGTATACCAGCAAAGATCTTAGTAAGATCATCCGTTACATCCTTAACCATTTCTTCCTGACCCTTGCCCTCGGGCTGGATAATAACATCAGCGATACTTGGATCAATTGCATTAGCAGCAAGTTGCTCTGCTGCCTGTAGATTGAATGTATTGCTAGGAGAGTTTCTAGCTAGCTCTAGGATGCTAGAGATTTTTGCCTTCATCATCTCTGGGTCTTGATTTTGTACGTCGAATGAAATACATACATCGATTGCTTCGTCCTCTGGGGATTTGTAAATAACTAATTCATCTGGGTATCCAGTCACTCGGAAGAACTTTTCATCTGGACCAAATACTAAGTATGACTTGTATGCTAATTTAAGAACATTTGAGCAGTGTGTAAGAAACTTGTCAATAAAAAACTGCTGACGCTGCAAACTTAGCTGACTGTCCTCGTTGAGTCCAACTAGATCCATCGCCTCCTTTTGGACGTATTTTTCTAGCTGGCTAGCTATACTAGAAGTATTTGGCACGTTCATGTACTCATACTTCTCGTTTGAGCGAACGCCAATCCAAGCACCAGCACCCATTTGAGCTGGCGGGCGACCCACGGGGTGAAGAAGTGGTGGGGCAACAGCGAGTGCCATCTGGTCACTCCAGCCATCGCGCAATGTTTTCATTTGCTTTTGAGGTCCGCGAAGCAAATCCCCAAATGTATTTACATCATAAATTCGTTTACCAGCATTGCTCAGTCGAGTTAACACAAAGGGATACTCATCGTATCCAGACATTAATTCGTTGCTAAGGTAACCCTTAGTTAGTCGCGGGTTCCAAACAGTGAGATAAATTCCCTCTGAGTTGCTCTTCTCGTCGATTAGGCGGCGATATGTATAGATAACCTCGATTAGATCCTTGGAATTTACCATTCCGTTCATCCCATATGTAGAACCCCCTCGGGCCTGAGAGGAGCGCAGTGAGCTATATGTAGTTTGATTCATTCCAGAGTAGTCGAATCCACGGTAGTGTTCGATCAGTTCCTCTGCAATTTCCTTGTCCCAGCCCTTTGTTTCTACGCAGTTCTCGACCTCCTGAGGGGTCAGAAAGGCTCTCATGTGAACACGTGGTGAACGCTGTATATCAGTGACATACGCTGGAATAACAATATCAATATCAGAGAACTTTGTCTCCACGAAGGGTCGTGATATATCCTTCTTGGCCACGGGGATCTTAGCTACCCCGAAGTCCCTGAGTTCATTTAGCGCCCTCTTTGCCTTTGGAACGTCAATGTAATCAAACATATCCGTCATCATGGCAATTGTTTCATCATCGCGGCTCTCATCGGCCAATAGGTCATATAGCTCTGGTGCCGCTCTCTGAATTAAATCCAAGTTGAATTCCTCGTCGTGGGATCTGGACTTCATTTCCCAATCCACATAGGTAATGGCAATTCCCTTCTCCAGCAAATTGTTGGCTGCGGTTTCGCACTCCGAGCGGAAGTCTCGGATGTAGGACTTCTGCATATACTTTAAAAATGAGGATATAACCCCAGCTTTCTTAATATCAGAGGATTCTGTTGGATATGCACGAATGTTACTCTTGCCCAAGGCGTTCATCATTAAGCCCACGTAGGTCGAAATGCATTGCTCAATTAATCGAACTTCGGTGTCCGAGGCACCATCCCAAGGGAAAGCATTGTCCCCGCTTTTGGTGAGCTGGCTATTCTTACCAAGCCACTCTGCATTGCGGTTGCTGTAACTATCTTGGCACTGGGACACATACGAGGCGAGTTCAACGACATCGCTATCGTAATCTCGTTTGAGTTCGTTAATGTCTGGCTTAGAGGTAACGTAGTAGGCTTCTAGCTCTTTGTCTTCCATGTGTGGTAAATTATATCACAAGTTTATTATTTAGTTAATCGAACTTTTATATTATTCAAGAAAGTGTTATACCACTGCATATCTCTGGCGATTAAGTCCAAGAATATGTCCAATGGAATCTCTTCCCATATGTCGTTTTCAATCCGATGAAGAATCTCCCAATCCGTAAATGCATTGGAGTGCCGACTAGTGAATCGCTTTAGCTCTTTGCTCTCTAAGGAACTCTCGCTTGTAAATGACTTCATGCCTGTAGAACTTTTCATTGCATTTCTCAATCTCCTGAGCTTTAAATACAAGTTGTGGGCGAATTTCAGATAGATAATTCAGGGGGACAGCTACCTTTACCTTTCGTGTGGGCTTCTCAAGTAACTTACAATACCAAAACAGCATATTGGGCGTTCTTGAAATTGCCTGAACTTTAACAAACTTGGGTTCTAGGATTTTATCATCCATGATTTTCAATTGCTTCTCTATTTTATTTACGCCCTCCTCTGTAAGAGTCCTTGTTTTCTCGCAGAAATCATTGGAATTACAATGCTTTTTGCGCAACTGACCCACCCTCTGGGGTGTAATCCCGTGTTTTTTTGCTAAATCCGATTGTTTCATTAGTATCCTCCTGTTCCCCGTGTTTGATTTAAGTCCTCCTTGGTGTAGTGAATTGGTCCATCCCCAGCATTAGCTAGCCTTAAGTATCTCATTAAGTCAAAGAAATCCTTGAGTGCTTCGTCCGATTTTCCCTGAGCGTTGTAATTAATTAAACTGTCTATTAGATTCCCACAGGATTCGTGTATAAAGCACTTGGGGTGATTCGCCTCGTCAAGTTCGTAGTTTGGATCATATGAAAACCACTCGTCCAGTGCTTGTATCCCAATGGATTCCTTCCTGCCATCCGAGGGGACGAAGTCATATCCGTATTCGGAGAAGGCGGCAAAGAGGTCCAAATTGTTTTCATTCTCCCTAGCAAAGTATCTTGAGTCCCCTATGCGCTCAAATACCTCTATCCCCATCTCCTCCTCTATTTCATCGAATAGGGCGCAGTATCCCTGTATGTCATAACCCATCTTCTTTGCTGCTGGACCATACCTCCACTTCTCTCCGAACAATGCCCACTCCCCGTGGGACTCCCTGTCTGGCCACTCCCTAGTTATGTATACGTGACCCAAGTCATTTACCGCTGCCCAAATCGAGCAGAAGTTTCGGTTTCCAGCGGGGTCAACAACTTGGTAGTGCGTAAAGTTATCCCCAGTTACATCTGGGAAAAACATTCCATTGGAGTTCTCGGTGTCCCCCAATACCTGAACCTCAGTGGAAAATAGGGGTAGGAGTGAGGTGATGCTTTTGACTGGTATACCGTATGCGCGAACCATGATCTCCTCGTCTGGCCTACCAACCAAATCCTTCTTTATTCGCTCGTAGCCCCCAAAGGGGTTCTCATCCGAATGCAGATAAACGATGCTCGCATCCCTATTTGGGGAGTATTGGACAATGGGAACCTCCCTGTCATTCAGGAGTTCGGCCTTCCTTGTTCTTAGGGTTCTTACGTTCTTCTGGTATTCGGCTATGAAGGGCGTGAATCCGTCAATGGGGGTAAATCCCAGAAGCATCTTGGAGTTTCTGGTGGCCAAGCGGAATCTAAGTGTGTTCACTAGGGCAGCGTCCCCCAAGTATTCGTCAAGCCAGCTACCTATGTTTAGCTCTGGGTTACCCCTAAAACCGAACTCAAAGCCCTCTAGGATGGTCTGGTTGTTGGAGAACTGGGTGTATGTCTTGAAATCCACACGAGTCCTAGTGTCTGGGAAGATGAAGGATGATCCCGTGAATCCATTCTGCATACTGAAGTTGATGTAGCCCTCTATGCTCTTGGTCTTCTTCTTGAACTCCTTGGGCATCATTTCCCAAATTGCAGCCTGCTGAACCTTAACTGAGGTATCTGCGTTCTGGGAGAAACAAACAACGTGTCCATCTGTATTTGAGGTGACGGCCTCCATGACGAGTTTGGCGCACCCAGTTGTCTTGCCAGATCGATTTCCTCCGAGCGCCAATACTTCGTTATTGCTCTTCAGCCCCTCTCTTATCCTAGCCCAGCCAGCTAGGTCAAAGCCGTGCCTAAGTGGATCTTCCTTGGATGCGATTACGGCCTCCTCGTGCTTCCTGTGCCACTCAATTAGGGCTTCTGCCCCATCCTTCGTCTTGGATAGGGCAACTATTTGTTCTGGGGTAGGGGATACCAGAATTGGGTGACTGGTGAAACTAAGACTCATTTCTTAAATCCTTTTTTACTTTCTTGCGCTCAAGCCTATGCTGCACTCGCTTGCACCACTTTAGGTGCTTCCACCATTGAACCTTTTTGACTAGCCAGCTACGACTCATCTTCGATCACCTCAGCTTGTTTAATGTGCCTGAGAGCCTCCTGAGCGGCGTTTTGAACGTCGTCAATGGTAGCAACCCTGTTCTCCACTTTGATGTGCTGTGTGGCCTCTCCTTTGGCTATCATGGCTTGCCTCTGGGAGTTGGACTTAGCAATGGAGATTTCTTTTAGGTCTCTGAAATCTGGGACGTATCCCTGCTCTAATTTTTCCCTTAGCCCCTCAATCACATCCTCCTCTAGGGACTCTAGGTTTAAGTAGCTCCTAGCTGCTAGCTGGCCTCCCAACTCCCTGAAGCCATTTGTGTAGTCCGCATAATCCGCCAGAACCCCAACGATAGTGCTTCGGGATAAACCGTGCCTACGGATCATGTTCGTCTGAGAGCAGCCCAAGGAATGCAGGTAGAGGATCTTGGCGACCTTGTCTGGATTGTGCCTACTTAGGCTCTTCGTCCTCTGGGTTTCCTTGGTGCGCTGTATCTCTACAATAGCACTGGAGATGTCCCTCATTAGCTCGTCCTTCTCCTCCTGCATATCAAAAACCCTGTTTCAATTTTGCAATAACCCATTGCAATTTTGCAATAACCCATTTCAATTTTGCAACACCTATACAAGTAATAGAATAAGTAATAGAATAAATATAGCACCTAAGGGCATATTTCATTCTTACTAGCTTTGGGCTGTAGTCGGATTTCTTTGGGTGCTCGCTCATTGCTTCCTTCTGAGGATTTTTGGGATGCTTGTCAATACTAAAGCCCTATGAGTTGGCAATTTTTTTAAGGGGTCCCTTATATATGTATAAGAGAAATGCGAAAAAATTTGGCGAACCCCCTCCCCCCATGGCCCAGTTGAGGCCCACCGTGCCCTGATCAGGCTAGCTAGCTGCTAGCTACGCCAAGATGAGCAAATGCATAAGTCGTTGATACCCAGATACTATGGACATTACCTAGCTAGGCTAGCTACATGGGTATGTGGATATTGCAGGCTAGGGAAATGCATTCAAGCAGTGCATTTAGGGTGTCAGATTGAGTGAATTTTATTCATTGAATTACGTAAGTCGTTGAATATCAATACTATGGACAACTGCATATAAGTAACTTTGTGCTTGTAGCCACGGTGCAATGTAGTAGAATGCAGTCTGTTCTTTGATTTGGGTCGCCCGAAAGGGTGAGACCAGAGGGCACTGATAGGGTGCCCACCACACTGCTTCTGGCTGCGATGCTAGACCACTGCTGCGATCTTTCGACACGGAGAAAGGCGCTGATGTGGCTAGCTAGCCAATGCAGAATGTGGACCAGTCGCCACCGTGCTGGCTAACTCCGCTTTGACCATCCATCTGGGTGAGAGTCGAGACGACCACATGAGACTACGTAAGCAGCCCAAGCGAGCCACTCTAGCGAACCACCGCCGAGATGAGCGCCATGCGGGCCAGCCATGATCGGACACCTCATTGGAAAATCAGGGGATTCCCCTGTTGGACTCATAAGGCATGAAAAGTCGATTGCCAGCCATTCGGGCCAGAGTATCGCAATAACCAAATAAAAACCAAACGTAATATGAAAAAGCTAAATAATAATGACAAACTCAAACTCCACCTACGCCAAAACAATGGCCAAGAGCAGATTGGCTACAGTGGAACCCAGCTAGCTAGTGTGCCACAACCCACACTCATTCAGTGGGTGGACCGCATCAGTGGTGCGGGCACCGCTGCTTCACTCATCGGTCAGGATGCAGTTGATCGCGCACTGGGCACGGCCACCAGTGCAACCAATCAGAATGTGGATTTCGATGGCACTGACATGAATGAGGAGGCCAAAAAGCTGAAAGCCATTCGTGATCTACTGGGTGGTGGGTCCATCGATCCAGATCAAGTCAGAGACATGGTTCACGATGTCATCAAAGACGATGTCTCGCCAGTCATTGAGGAGATCAAGGGAAAGGTTGACGCGCTTTCGCCATTGGCCGAAACGTTAGAAAAAATTGCGGACGCGATGGCATCTGGCACTAGCAGTCGATTGCCAATTGCAACAGCAGTGGCCAGTGGCCGAAATCCTATCTTGGAGATGGTCGCGCCATTCTACAAAGCGGGCGCGACGAACCCCACTAAAGTGTGC
>Ga0129345_1001056_pt1 | contig 10444 bp, 7 predicted proteins | sample CPBDNA_FD_94425 | JGI IMG/M metagenome (GOLD analysis project Ga0129345, IMG submission 94425) | Freshwater to marine salinity gradient microbial communities from Chesapeake Bay, USA - CPBay_Sum_20_0.8_DNA | ecosystem: Environmental > Aquatic > Marine > Coastal | place: USA: Chesapeake Bay...
AAGAAGCTGAATTTCGAAGATTAGAAAATGAACAACGCAGGTCTATTCTTGATGAATTCACTTCTAAAGGCGCTACAAGAGGTGAAGGGCTTGTCCAGGGAAATTTATTTTTTCCTAATGATTTGAGTGTTGAAGAGAGAATGAAATTTCAAATTTTCAAAAATTATAAATTTGATCGTACGGAAGAAGATGAAATTGATGTTCTATCTAACATATATCTGCCAATACCTCAAAATTTGGCAACCGCTTATAGGGCGGATTATGAACAAGCTGAATTGGGTGCTATAGGACGAACTGCGGCAGACGTGGCTGATGGTGATTTTGCTGGCGCTTTTAGTGATGAAAATCTTGGCGGTGGTGCTTTGAATCTCTTGGCACAAGCTTTGACCTCCGGTGGAGCTGGTGCTATTGCGGGCAGTGCGATTGGAGGAAAATTCGGTTCTACATTAGCCGGTTTATTGGGTGGCACTGGATTTACACAAGCCGCTAAAGGTGCGATGGTTGGTGCTGGGATAGCTCGAAATCCTCACATGGCACAAGTTTTTAGAAATGTTGGATTTAGAAGTCATTCGTTCTCATATAAGTTTTCTCCTAAAAATCTTCGAGAAAGTAATACCTTAAAGAATATTGTTAGAAATTTTAAAATTGCCATGCATCCTAAGTATTTGGTAGGGAATCACTTTTTCGATTATCCTTTACAATTTGATATAGATGTTCTAGATGGCAATAATGAATTTTTGTTTGATATTGGTCCTTCAGTTTTGACAGATTTACAATTTGATCCAACTCCTAACGGACCATATTTTCACTATGAGAACGGGCAAAAAATACCGGTCGCAGTAAATCTTACTATGACATTTACAGAATTGTCAATTGTTACACAAAAAGAAATATCTGGGAAATATAATTACTAATGAACTTTTATTTCAGCGAATTTCCACAAGTCAAATATGACATAAAGAAAAATGGGAAAGTAGAATTTCTCACTAATATAACTTTACGGTATAAAATCCTAGAAGTTTTAAAAACTAATGAGTCTGGCTACTATACTTACTCGATTTCAGACGGTGAGAACGCTGAAGATGTGGCTTTTAATTTTTATGAAGACCCTAAACTTTCGTGGATCATATTTCTTGTGAACAACATTTATGATCCTCATTATGATTGGCCTCTCAGTTATAATGACTTGATTCGTTTCATTCGAAAAAAATATGGAAGTATTCCAGAAGCACAAAGCACAGTCCATGAATACAGAAAAATCATAAAAGAGTCTGAAGTATTATTTGACGGTACAATAATACCTAAAAAGACTTATGTTATCGATGAAACCACTTATAATACTTTATCGGTAAATGAAAAAGAACTTATTTCAAAGTATGATTATGAAGTTGAATTAAATGATTCGAAAAGAAATATTAAACTCATTTCTCCAGACAACTTACGAAATATTCTAAGTGAAATAAGAGAGATTTTTAATGGATAATCTACCCACCAAAGTAGATGTACAAGATTTTTTGATACTAAATTACTCTAGAGAGTATGTTGTTGATATTAGAAGACAGTGTATTCAGTTTAATTTATATCAAGATTTATATTCTTCTACACTTACATTTACTGCTACTATCAATGATTCTAATGGATTGATTGAACGATTTCCTTTTGTCGGGGAAGAAATTGTTGCGATTTCTTTTAAAAATTCGGATGATACTACTAAGACTATAACAAAACTATTCAATGTATATAAAATTTCAAACAGAAGTGAAGTGAAAGAAAGAAATGAAAATTACTCGATTCATGGAGTTTCTTTTGAAGCGCGTGCTGATTTAGTATCAAGTGTAGACAGAGCATTTGTCGGCTACAAGTTTTCTGATATGGTGGCTAGTGTCTACAATGAATATTTTATAAACAGTCAATTGAGAAATGGCCTTAAACTAGAAAAAAAATACATTGCAGAAGAAAAACCAATCTTTATTGAAGAAACGCTAGGAGAACATTCTGTAGTTCCTCCTCTTTCAACCCCTTTTGAGTTTTTTCAATATTGTGCCAGACAATCCCAATCTTCAAAATATATTGAAAGTGATTACATATTTTATGAAGATGTTGACGGTTTCAATTTTAGAACAATTAGCTCCCTTATCGATTCCGAACCAGTCGAAGACTATTACCTAGCAGACGCGACAAAAGAAACTGATACGATAAAAAAATATCAAATTATATCAAATTTAGAATATAATTCTGACTTAGATGCTATAAAAAGTCAACAGTCTGGTTTATACGACAACAACGTTTCGGTACTTGATCCAGTATTGAAGAGATTTTTAGTTCAACCTTTCAATTATCACTATAGTAAAAGCTGGGATAAAGTTTTCAAAGGTTTAGGTGAAGAATCTTTTACAAGTGAATATTCTACTGAAAAGACCTTTGATGGTGGTTCCCATAGTAGATTTATTGTTTCTAATTATTCTGAAGGAGATTATAGAACTACTTCATATTTGTCTGGAAGAACCATCGATAAAAATGGAAATGTTTTAGATACAGTCTCACATTTTCCTTTCACCAGACATAAGTATTTGAACTATAGAATTTCTAAAATGTCTCAATTGAATACTAAAATAATCATGAAAGTTACAATACCAGGAGATGTGAATAGAAAAGTTGGGCAAGTCGTCCGATTGTTTATTCCACAAAAAAGTGCAACCCAAGAATTCAAAGATAGATACAATCTATTTTATGGAGAAAAAGATCCAAGATTTTTGATTTCAGGATTGAGACATGTTTATAATTATGATACCGATTCATTTTACACAGTTATGGAAGTTGTGAAAGATAGTTTAGGGCAACAATTGGTACAAACACAAAGATATAGAGAAGTTGAAAAACAGATAGAAACATGAGCGATTATAAAAAAGATTATTTAGGATATAATTTTATCTGGTTTATGGGTGTTGTCGAAGACAGGTTCGATCCCTTGAAGTTAGGTAGAGTGAGAGTTAGATGTTTTTCTTGGCACACAGAAGATAAAATAAAAGTTCCTACCGAAGCATTGCCATGGGCTCAGTGTGTCTTTGATCCTACCAACGCTTCTCTAAATGGTATTGGTAGGTCACCGACTGGTATTCTCGAAGGTAGTTGGGTTTTTGGTTTTTTTCTAGATGGAGAAGATGCGCAAAAGCCTTTAGTGTTGGGAACAATGCCTGGAATACCTCAAAATAGTTCTGATCCATCTAAAGGTTTCAATGATCCAAATGGGCGATATCCAAACATTCTAAATGAACCTGATACTTCTAGACTAGCGCGAAACGAATATATCATCAACACAATCGTAAAGAATAAAATCGATACGACCGAAAGAAATATTCCAATCGCAAATAGCAATTCTTCATGGTCCCAACCTTACAATCCTTATAATGCTAAGTATCCCTTCAATAAAGTTTGGGAAACCGAATCTGGGCATGTTATCGAACTAGACGATAGCCCAAACTCAGAAAGAATTCATATCTATCACCGTAAAGGTACCTTCATAGAAATTGATAGAAATGGTACAAAAGTTTCAAAAGTCACAGGAAATAATTTTACAATTCTAGAAAGAGATGACCATTTATATGTGAAAGGTAACTTGAATGTTACTATCGAAGGTGACGCGAATCTTTATGTAAAAAACAATTTGAATATGGATGTTGATGGCGATTTCAATCTAAAAGTAAAAAATGATTTCACCCTTGATGTTTCTGGAAATACTCATTTTTCCACTAAAGAAGAATTCAATCTTCTTTCAAATACGGTGAGTATTGAAAGTCATAATGGAAATATTGAACTTTACGCAAATGGTAGTCTGAATACATTAGCTACAAATGAAATCAATGTAAAATCAACGAATGACACAAATCTTGATTCTGATAATCTATATCTAAACTCAGATAAAGCTAAATCAGCCAATAAATCTGGGCTTTTGAGGCCTGAAGATAGAGTTATAGTGTCACCAGTAACTTTAGAACCTTTCTTGACCTACAATAGAAATGAAGAATATGCTCTTGAATTGGATGATGAAGTCGCTGAAGGAGGTATTATTCCACAAAAGTTCATTGATAACTTTGTTCAATTTGTAGGTACAACCGCAGAACAAATCGCAACCATTCCTGAAGTTCCTTCATCCGCTTCTGGAAAAGTAGACGATACACCAACTGTTCCAGCACAGCCAGTATCTACCATCAAAGATAGTACCATTCTCAATAAAACCGCGTTTCCAGATACCTACAAACTTTCTGAAAACTTCACCTTAGCCGATTTGAGTACAAAAGCTGCATTTCCTCATAGAGTCCGCGCACAAGTAGGTTTGACAGAAGGTGAAATTGTACAAAACTTGAAAGGGGTTGCTGAAAATGTTCTAGAACCTATCTTTGCAAAGTTTCCTAATTTTACCATAACTTCTGGATTTAGACCTGGTTCTGGAAGAAGTCAACACTACAGAGGGCAGGCGATTGATATTCAGTTTCCTATTCGAAAGAGTCAATATTATGAAAGAGCAATTGAAATAAAGAATTTGATTTCGTTTGACCAATTCTTACTTGAATATAAAAACACTTCAACTGGTAATCCATGGCTTCATATTTCTTGGAGTTATGATAGACTTCGTGGACAAAACTTGACTTTCTTCAATCATAGAAAACATTCAAGTGGATTTACAAATCTAGCATGACCAATAGAGTACATAGAAATGGTGACTCGCGTGCGTGTGGCGCTTCAACTACAGTAACAGGGCAGTCTACGGTTTATGTCAATAATAAACTTGTAGCAGTTCAAAATGATCCTAACAGTCATGGAGGTGGTGGGCTAAATGCGAGTATCAACCCAGGCACAATCTTTGTAGAAAATATTGAAATGGTTGTGAATGGTTCTTCCGCAGCCGCGGATGCTCTTTGCCCTATTATTGGAGGACCTCATTGTAGCCCTTCAGCAACTTCTGGAAGTGATGACACATTTGCTTTTTAGTGTTATAAATATAATAAATAACGAGGTTACAAATGGTTGCTTTTAGATCGGGTGCTGTAAATCCACCAATCAAAGAAAAAATATATAGAGATTTGGGTATCACTTTCAATCCACACCCAGTCACTAAAAAAGTCAAGATTCTTGAAAATGAAGAAGCAATCAAGAGGGCAATCAAAAATTTGATTTTGACCAATAAAGGTGAAAAACCCTTTAGACCGCTTTATGGAGGAAATATTACAGCATTTTTATTCGAAAATTTTGATGCTTCCACTGAACAAAATATAAAAAGTAGAATAGCAAGAACCGTAAATACATATGAACCAAGAGTAAATCTTATCGGAAGTGAAGTAAAAGCAAGTGAAGATAATAACTCATTGGACATAAAAATATTTTTTGAAATCATCGCAACAAATAGAATAGTAGAAACTTCCTTTACAGTTGAAAGAATACGCTAAATGTCAGCTAATAGTACACTTACAGTATCCAGTATAAATTTTGATGAAATCAAAAATAATCTAAAAACATACCTGAAATCACAAAATGAGTTTCTAGATTACGATTTTGAATCATCAACATTATCAATTCTTTTAGATATACTAGCATACAATACATATTATAACTCATTCTATTTGAATATGATAGGAAATGAAAGTTTTCTCGATTCAGCACAATTGAGAAATAATGTCGTTTCAAGAGCTAAAATGCTGGGCTATATTCCAAGAAGTGCTAGAGGTGCCACCGCAGAATTGTCAGTTGTCGTTACACCAAATGATTCTCCATCTTCCGTTACAATCCCTGCAAACACTTTTTTTACAACGACTATCAATGGGCAGTCATATAACTTCACTACAATGAGTGCCTATAATCTTTCATCAAATGGAGCAAATTGGACTGGATCAATAACAATCAAAGAAGGTGATCCACTACAAACTCGTTGGACCGTCGATACTTCAAATCCTCAAAGATATATCATAAGAAATGAAAATGTAGACACGACAACTTTCACTGTAAAAGTTCAAGAGTCTACATCAAATACTTCAATTACATCATATCAAAATTATGATAATATTGCAAGTGTCCAAGCAAACACTACAGCATTTTTCATCCAAGAAAACGAAGATTCTTTCTATGAAATATATTTTGGCGATGATGTGATCGGTAAAAAACCAAAAAATGGCAATGTTATTATTGTCGATTACAAAATTGCAAATGGAACTTTAGTGAATGGAACTTCAAGTTTTTCCTGTCCTTCCACCCTCGCAGGATACAGTAATTATTCATATGAAGTAACATCTTCAGCTTCTGGAGGAGCATCAAAAGAAAATATTGAATCTGTCAAATATAATGCACCAAAAACATTCGAAGCACAAAACAGAATTGTCACCGCAGAAGATGTGAAAACCAGAATTCTTTCACAAAACGGCGATATTCAAGCGATCAATGTTTGGGGAGGCGAAGATAATAGCCCACCTCAATACGGTAAAGTTTATATCTCAGTAAAACCTAGAAATTCTACAATCATTTCTGATCAAAGAAAAGATTCAATCATTTCAGATTTGAACACTCAAAAAATCTTGACACTTGAACCTGTCATTGTAGACGCAACATTTCTTTTTGTAGTACCTACAGTGCAGGTCAAATACAATCCAGAAATCACCACATTATCTCCAGCCACAATCATTGATAAAATTCAAACTGCTATTATCAACTTCGAAACAAATAATCTAGGTGTGTTCGGAAATAAATTCTATCATTCTGATTTTGTATCTGCAATCGATAAAGCGGACACCAGTATCGTATCAGTCCTAGCCGATCTTCAACTTCAAAAAAGATTTGTGCCAGTCACAACCGCAGCTACTCAATACAACCTTTCTTTCAATAATGCCTTGAAAAATCCTTACAGTGGATACCGATATGCTGTAAGTAAATCAACTTCGTTCACTTTCAATGATCGTTCTAGTTCGTTCTTTGATGATGACGGTACTGGCAAACTAAGAGTTTATTACTTGCAAAATAATAATCGTGTTTATACCACCACAAATGCAGGAACCGTTGAATATCCTACAGGTCTTGTGACTATAAATAATCTACAGATTACTAATTATGTTGGTGATGAAGTAAAAGTAAATGTGGAACCAAAATCATATGATATCTCAGCAGTTCGAAATCAATTGATTTTGATTACTGATTTGAATCTTGAATTGACAAATGTGAAAACTGGCAATCGAGTTGCATCATTGAATAACATCAATACCCAAGGTCAAACCGCAACACTTCTTCAAAGTCAAATCAGTAACGTAATTCTATGAGTATCGAAAATAAAGTTTCTGCCCTAATCGAATCTCAATTCCCAGAGTTTGCTCTTGAGGAAGGTCCTAAACTTGTCGCTTTCCTCAAAGCTTATTATGAATGGATGGAAACTTCCGGGCAAGCACTTTATGAAGCTAAAAAATTCCCCGAAAACCAAGATATCGATACCACCTCCGATAAATTTTTAGAATACTTCAAAAGAGAAATTCTAAACTCTATACCAGATGATATTCTTGTCAATAAAAGATTTCTAGCAAAACATATCAAAGAACTATATCTCTCAAAAGGAACCGAACAATCTTACCGATTTCTTTTTAGAGCATTGTTCGATGAAGAAATTGACGTTTATTATCCTAGTGAATATATTCTCAAAACTTCAGATGGGCGCTGGAGTGTTGATAAAACAATCCGATTGACTTCTTTAGCAAGTTCTAACGCAACTCTCTTTGACGGAAAAATTGTCACTGGGCAAACCTCAGGTGCTAAAGCAAGAGTCAATGGTTTCGCCTTTACTGAAGAATATGGAGTAAAAGTTACAGAACTTTTTCTAAAAAATATTGTTGGCGAATTTAGTGACGGCGAAACTGTTATCAATGAAGATAATACGAATTCTGGCGTACTTTTCAACGATACTGGTGTACTCAAAAATGTTGTTGTCACTAAAGGTGGAGTAAATCATAGAGCTGGAGATGTAGTCAATCTTATTGCTGCATCGGGTTCTGGTGCAAATGGTGTTGTTTCTGGAACCACCGATCAATCTGCAATCACTTTTACTATTACAAATGGTGGTAGTGGTTATACTACAAATGCAGCTATTACTATTAGTGGTCCGGGTGAGGATGCAAGTTTTATTATCACTTCTATTTCAAACACAGAAGTTGTTTCCCTCAACAGAGACACTATCGCACCTTTAGCTTCGGTAGTATTGAATACAGGTCCTACTTTTGTTTCTGGAGGTGCAAATACGAGTGCGATAAGTGCAAATTTAGCTACCGCTAATGTTTCTTCCGTTCTTAGTTCCGTTCTATTTTTCGCAAACGTTACTGTAGGGACAATCAATTCTATTAGTGTTTTGAATAATGGTTTTGGCTATTCTTCATTACCAACCGTAACTGTTATTGAAGATGAAGTTGCTGCACAAGACTTTGTAGATGTTTCTGGTGGATTCAAAGGTGAAAATGCAGTTATAACACCTTTACATGTTCCAGGCGCTATAACTCGAATTGATATCAACAATGCTGGCACTTCTTATAGCAAATTTGAACCTCTAACAGTTGTAAACCAATCACGTGGTGGAACAACAAATGCTATTGCAAGCCCTATCATTTCTGGTCAAGTAACCTACCCAGGAAAATATAGTGATACCAAAGGATTTCTTTCTTGGGACCAAAAACTCCAAGATGGCGACTTCTATCAAGAATATTCATATGTCATTAGATCGACACAATCGATAGCCGCTTATAAAGAAATTACAAAGAAGATTCTTCATCCAGCAGGCACGAAACAATTTGGTGAATTCAAAATTATTTCGAATGTGAATCAGATAAATGATATTGAATTAGATTTAGTAAGCTCTCTTATCACGGTTGAAGCAAATATCAATGTTCCAGAAATAGTAGCTACTGTAGCTTCTCAGTATGCTCCAGAAGGAATTACACAAGTTTATGAATATGAAACCGAAATTGTTCTTCCTGTAAGTCTTGCAAGTCTTCAAAGTGAAACTGTACAGTATATTAAAGGTACTGGTACTATTAGTATATCTAATGTCAATCTTATTAGTGCATATTCGAATACAGTTATTAGTGGATACGCTTCAACACCTATTGGCGCACTTGGAAGCCCTAACTATCTCAATGGTAATAATACAATCTTTGAAAGTGAACTTTATAGCGGACAAAGAATCTTTATTGTTGATAATGATGGTGTATATGCGAATGGGCTTTACATTGTCGAAACAGTATCTTCGAATGTGGTTACTTCACTTACATATGATTATGTTTCTACTGTATTGGCGAATGGTTCGTTCTATTATTCTGATCCTGTTTATGAACTTGACTGGGGTGGGGTTAGTGCTAATGCAACCATTGTAATTGATTATGGTTCAGTTACGGGTGTTGCTAATGTTGAAACCACTTATGGTATCGTATAAATAAGTAAAAAGAAGAGAAAAAATGGCAGATATCTATCAGGTTCAAATACGATCAGGTACCGCGGCACAAGTTGATGCCTTCACGGGAGCGGCTGGTGAACTTACTTATGACACTGATACTGGGCAACTTAGAATACACGATGGAAGTACTGTCGGTGGACTTAAGGTCCCTCAAGCAGGTAGTGCAAGTACTTTTGGAGCGCTTACAGCAGATTCATTAGATAAAGCTGCTATTGGCACAACTAATGCTAATACTGGTAACTTCACGTCTCTTACAGCAACTTCACTATCAGTTTCAAGTATAAATGGACCTTCTATTGGTAACACATTAGCAAACACTGGTGCCTTCACGTCTCTTACGGCGACCGGTGCATTTACCTCGCTCGGCATCGATGACAACGCATCTTCTAGGCTGATCCAACTTGACACAAACGGTGTTGCGGTCGGGCCATCTGTAACGGCGTCTACTAATGTTGCGTTGACCCTCGGTCGCGGCATGGTTATCACTAACGCCATTGCAGGCGCACCTTCTGCCACTGGTGCAGTGATTGATTTTTCCGCATCTTCTGCGAGGTACAGCGTCAACGGCTCACATATTTTCTATGTGGGGGGCCCCGCTGCAACCGAAGCCGTGCGTATCAACAGCACCGGAACTTTAGCTGTTGGGACAACGAGCGGGCTGGCGTCCGAGCTTCTCCATGCACGGGCAAGTTCTGGCACGATTGCCACGCTCTATAATTCAGGATCAACTGGGGACGTTCTTCGTCTTTATCATGAAAACACTGCCGTCACTGCGCTGTCGTTTTGGGGCGCCGGTGTGCAGAGAGGATTTATTTCCAGCGGCGTGTCTACGAGTGAGCTAATTCTAGGTTACGGCACAACTGAAGCCATGCGGATCGCAACCACAGGAATAACAGTAGAAGGTACTGCCATCGCCAAGCAGGGTATGCCAATCGTCACTAACAGCGCAAACACAAAGACACTAGCGCTTACAGA
>Ga0129345_1001057_pt1 | contig 10444 bp, 9 predicted proteins | sample CPBDNA_FD_94425 | JGI IMG/M metagenome (GOLD analysis project Ga0129345, IMG submission 94425) | Freshwater to marine salinity gradient microbial communities from Chesapeake Bay, USA - CPBay_Sum_20_0.8_DNA | ecosystem: Environmental > Aquatic > Marine > Coastal | place: USA: Chesapeake Bay...
TATTGTCTGACTGACCTTTATCTACTATATATAGATTATTTTCATTTATTATTGCTCCAGATAAATTACCTGTATAAATGTCATCTTTAATTAAATTAGTAGTAAGTAATTCATAAGATGAAACTTTGGTTTTAAAAGGTAAATAAATAACTCTTTTATTTAAATCAACTGCAGGAATAAAATTTGAATCAATTGAGTTAAATTCAAAAGTTTTCATTTGATTGGCAACAAATTTATTACCTGAACGACCAATAGTCCACCAAGTTGGTTCTTCATCGCCTTGAGAAAAATCTAATTGGCCATCATTATTAATATCTGCACCAGCACAAAAAACATGAGTTACAGTTCCCCAGTGAAATGAAAAGATAGGATTTTTTCCTACTTCAATTTCAGAATCAAATTTAAAATTAGTTACTTTGGCTGAAGTTAAACTAAAGTTAATTGATAATAAAAATATGAATAAAAAAAGTTTACTCATTATAATACCTTTTAAATAATTATTAAAATTGAGGGGAATATTTTTCAGGATAGACCCCATTGAATCTGTTTTCCGCAGATTTTGCAATGAGAAATTTAATAAAGGTCTTCTGACTTAGACTTCACCCTCTTGTTATACCTTCCCAGATTTGACCCAGTGGCTGCTTTTTCAGCTAATAACATTTGTCAGTCATTACAGCGGCGGAACCGTGTAGGAATTACACCTAACTTCCTGAGTAATAAAATACTCAATTTATTAAATTATTCATTTTCTTTGATTACGTAAATCTTTTCATTTTCTTTTACATAACCATATTTTTCACGAGCTGTACGTTCGATTTCGATAGTATCAGACTCAAGTCTTTTCTTTTTTTCTTTTAGTTCTTCGATTTCATCGAGGTTTGTAGAAATTCTTTCTTCAATTTCAGATTTTTCATACATTAGTGAAAATCTGGTGATGAGACCGAAATCAGAAAAAAGGAGATAAGCAAAAATCAATATGAATAAAGAAAGACCAATAATTTTATATTTCTTTTTTGAGCTTTCTGAAAGAGTTTTAACTATTTTTTCTTTATCCATATTATAGAGAACATTTTTAAATATTATTTAGAAAATTTAGAAAGGAAAGCAACAAATGCATCCATTTCTTCTTTATTTCTTTTTTCAGTTACAGCAATTAATAATCCTTTCATATTATCATCACCAGTTATCTGAGTGTTAATACCTGCTAAGAATCCATTATTGATAGCTTCATCAATAATAACTTGAGGATCAACAGGAGTTTTAACTAAAAACTCATAAACGAAAGGTTTATCAGTAGCTAATGAGAAACCATTTAATTTTGTAATTTCATTAGCAAGGTAATGAGCATTTTGGAAAGAATTATTAGCAACTTCTTTTAGACCTTCTCTACCCATTGTTTCCATGTAGATAGTAGCTGCTAACATGAATAAACCTTGGTTTGTACAAATGTTAGAAGTAGCTTTTTCTCTTTTAATTTGTTGCTCTCTAGTTTGTAGAGTTAATACAAATCCTGGTTTACCATCTTGGTCAACAGTTAATCCAGTGATTCTACCAGGTAGTTTTCTTATGTATTCTTCTTTACAAGCAAAGATACCTAAATAAGGACCACCATAACTTAAAGAAATACCTAATCCTTGGCCTTCACCAACTACAACATCAGCGTTGTAATTTCCTGGAGGATCAATAATTGATAAAGAAGTAATATCAGCAACAACTATGAAAAGAGATTTAGGATTTGAATGAGTAATTTTTTCAATTTCATAAACATCTTCTAAGTTTCCATAGAAGTTTGGTTGCTGAACAACAACTGCACTAGTGTTGCTATCAATTGATTCTCTTAATTTATTAAGATCAGCAGTACCATCATCATTTTTAATGTATTTAAAATTCAAACCTTTACCATAACAAACAGTTTTAACAACTTCGATATAGTTAGGATGAATAGTTCCAACGAAAATGATATCAGTTAATTTATTGTGAGCATTAGCCATTAGGCAAGCTTCAGCAAGTGAAGAAGCAGCATCGTAAAGAGATGCATTTGCAATTGGCATTTTAGTTAATTCACAAATCATAGATTGGAATTCATACATAGCTTGAAGAGTACCTTGAGATACTTCAGCTTGGTAAGGAGTATATGCAGTTCTAAATTCAGGTCTATCGATAGTTGCAGGAACTATAGCAGGAATGAATCTATCATAAGCACCACCACCCATAAAACAAACATGAGTTTCAGTAGAAACATTATTGTTTGCATATTTTTTTAATAATTTTTCAACTTCATATTCTGATAATTGAGGATATAAATCAAGTTCACCTTTGAATCTTACCGAATCTGGAATACATTGAACTAATTCATCAAAGTGACTAACTCCAATTTTATCAAGCATTAATTTTCTATCTTGATCTGAACTTGGTATGAACGGCATCAAATTCTCCAAAAATAAATTTTATAGATTACAAAATTATTATAGTATAGACTATAAAACAAGATAAATGTTTTTTTTTGTAAAAAAAGTATTAATTATTAAATTGCTTATGTTTATAAAACACTTTAATTTTAAATGAAAAAAGTAAAGATAGCATTGCATATTCAGATAATGCTTGCATTAATTCTGGGGGTAGTATTTGGGTCAATATTTTCAGTTGATTCTAATAAAATATCTATAGAATTTGAAAAAAATGGGAAGCAATATAATAGTGAAATCTCAAATTGGGATTCTGTTTACGTTATTAGACAAGATGACAGCGAGTTAAGATTTTCAAGTGAAGATCAACTTGCAATTGTTAAAAGTGTAAAGAAATATTCTAATGAGAACTTAGATTTAATTGTAAAAATTGGTGATAACTATCAGAATTACTACAAAATAAAAAAAGTATCTAAAATACAAACAATTGCAACTCTTATAAAACCAATTGGTGATTTGTTTATTAGATTACTTAGTTTTTTAGCAATTCCTTTAGTCGTAGCTTCATTAATAGTTGGAGCATCTTCATTAGGCGATATAAAACAGTTAGGACGAATCGGTTCGAAGACTTTTGCTCTGTATTTGGTGACCACAGGTGTCGCTATAACGATTGGCTTAGTTAGTGCAAATCTTATTAAACCTGGTAATATGCTCGATGAAGGAACAAAAACAAGGCTTTTGAGTACCTTTGAAGATGAAAGTGCTGAGAAAGCTGTTCAGACTTTAGATATTGATATTGTAGAGTTTTTTGTAAATATTGTTCCTAAAAACCCTATTGATGCATTGGCTTCGGGTAATATGATACAGATTGTATTTTTTGCAGTTATTTTTGGGATAACACTAACTTACTTAGATAAAAAGCATAATGAACCTGTGATTATTTTCTTTGAAGGTGTAAGCCAGACGATGATAAAAATGGTTGATATTTTTATGAAAATAGCACCACTTGGAGTATTTGCATTAATTTCTGCAACTGTTGCTGATTTTGGATTTGAAATATTAGAAACTTTAATTTGGTATTCTTTTACAGTAGTTTTAGCACTGGCTATACAGACTATTTTTGTGTATGGTTCAATCGTAAAAATATTTAGTAAAATTAAGATACTAGATTTTTTCAAGGGTATGCGAAATGCTCATGCTATCGCTTTTTCAACGAGTTCGAGTGCCGCAACTTTACCTTTGACTTTTGATTGTGTTGAGAATAATCTTGGTGTTAGTAAGAAAATTAGTGGCTTTGTTTTGCCATTGGGTGCGACTATCAATATGGATGGAACGGCCTTGTATCAAGGAGTGGCAGCTGTATTCATTGCTCAAGTATATGGAATGGACTTAACTATAGTTGAACAATTGACTATAATTTTTACTGCCGTATTAGCGTCAATAGGCACTGCTCCTGTACCAGGAGTAGGATTGATTATGTTGGTATTAATATTAAATTCAGTTAATATTCCACCACAAGGTATTGCTTTAATTTTAGGAATTGATAGAATATTGGATATGCTTAGAACAATAACAAATGTAACAGGTGATGCATCAGTTGCTGTTGCGATTGATGGAATTGAAAAGAAGAAAGGAGATATAGGTTGAAAAATATGTTATTCATATTTTTGATTTTTTCATTTACCTTATTGAAGTCTGCAGACTATTTATCTAGTATTGACTCATTGAGAAATGAATTAAAAATCTCAAATCCAAAGTCTATGAAATATCATAAAGCAAACATCGAATTATTTAGATTATATAGATTTAATAACAGAGATTCGGCAAAGATTATTATTGACAAAGGTTATAATCTTTCCAATCAATATGGATTAGATACTGCAAAAAGAGATTATTATAATATCAAAGGTCTTTATTATTTTGACGATGGAGATTTTTCTAAAGCATTAGAGAATTATTATAAATGTATGCAATTATCAGTTGATTTTAAAGATTATGGTGCAGTTGGATTTTCATTTAATGATATTGGCTATGTATTCTATGTGCAGGGGTTATGGGATTTAGCTTTAGAACACTATAAAGAAGGTCTTGAAGGAATGAAGATTCTTGATTCATCAAAATCTTCTCCTATTCCTTATCTATTTCAAAATATTGGATTATGCTACAGTCATTTAGGTAAAATAGATAGCGCGAAGAAGTACTTTGATAAAACAATAGAATTTGCTAAACTAAATAAAGACAGTAACAGAATTTACCACACATATTTGTATATTGCGAATGTATATTCCAGAAATAATATTGATAAAATGAAAGCAAATTCTATTTATAAAGAAGCTTTAAATTACTTTTCAAATGAAAGGAGTTGGACAGAAGGATATCCATTTACATTGTATTATATTGCTATATATTATCAAGAAATGAATAAGTTAGATTCTGCTGAGAAATACTTTAATTTAGCTAATAAAGAATTATTAAATATTGGCTGGGAAAAGAAAACAATAGATATAAATTATGCCTTTGCGTATTTATATTTATTTAATGATAAATTAGACAAAGCAGATTCCCTAATTAGATATAATGACCTATTAATTAAAAAATTTATGTCTAATGATTTGAAATCTGACCAATACTATTATAAATATTTATTTTTTGAGAAAAAGAATAGATTTGACTCTGCATTCTATTATATTAAATTATATAACATTATGAAGGATAGCATATTACAATCAAGTGTTACTGGAAAAGTATCAACAGTATCGAAAGATTTGCAAATTCTTAAAAATACTCAAGAAAAGAAGTTAATAGAGGAAAAAAATATACAAAAGACATATTTAATTGTTTTTATATTGATAGTAGCGGTATTTTTATTTCTACTTGTTTACTTAAGAATGCGTTTCCAAAGAAAGAATATGGAAATATTAAATGAGAAAAATGAAGAATTAAATAAAACAAATAAATTATTAGATGAAGCTAATAAGACAAAAGATAAATTCTTTTCTATTATTGCCCATGATTTGAAAAATCCAATTGGTGCAATTAAAGGAACCACGGAGATGCTAGATCAAAACTATGAAATATTTGAGGAAAATGAAAAGAAAGAGGTAATTTCACAAATTTATAAAGCTTCAAATAGTGTTCAAAGTTTATTGGACAGTTTATTGACATGGTCGAGATCACAAAGGGGAATAATTGAATTTGAACTCAATACTATAAACCTTAAATGGTTATTTGAATCTAATCAAAATCTGTTAAATGAATCGGCTAAAAATAAAAATATATCTATTAAGTTAGATCTTGATGATAATTTAGAAGTAAATGCTGATGTTAATATGATAAATACCATAGTTAGAAACTTAGTGAGTAATGCAATTAAGTTTACACCTGAAAATGGAGAAATCAAATTAAAAGCAAACAAGGATAATGAAAAAACTATAATTGAAATTAGTGATAATGGGGTGGGAATGTCAAAAGAAAATATGGCTAAGTTATTTAAGTTTAGCACAACATTTTCAACTGATGGTACTAATAGTGAAAAAGGAACTGGTTTGGGATTAATATTGGTTAAGGAATTTGTAGATAAACATAAAGGTACGATAAATGTAGAAAGTGAGATTGGAAAAGGTACTAAATTTATAATAGAATTACCTAATGAATGAGAAACAGATTTCATACAAACAAGAGTTGATGAGAAAGAGTATTCATCTTTGTTCATTATCAATTCCATTACTTTACTATTTCACAAATTATGAAACTATACTTTACTTTGTAGCTCCTCTTTTGATAATTACTCTAAGCGTAGATGTTTTATCAAAAAAAGGAATGCCTTTACATAATTTTATTTATAAATACTTTGGATCTATGCTTAGAGAGCATGAGAAAAAAGATGGTTTTGTGTTAAATGGTGCTTCTTGGGTTTTAATTTCTGCATTTCTAATTATTTTAATCTTTCCAAAAATATTGGCAGTAACTTCGTTTTCAATTTTAATAATATCTGATTTATCTGCGGCTTTGATTGGGAGAAGATTCGGAGTTCATTCATTGTTTGACAAATCATGGGAAGGAACTTTTGCATTTTTTATTACTGCTTCAATAATAGTATATATTTATTCAATTTTGGAAAATAATGGAAATTATTTTTTGTTATTTGGTATCATTTCTGCTGGTTTAACGGCATTGACGGAAGCTGCATCTAAGATGTTGAAAATTGATGACAATATTTCTGTTCCATCGGTATTTAGTATTAGTATGTGGTTGCTTCACCCTATAGCTTTAAATGCAGGATATCCTTACTTATTATGAAAAAAGAATTAATCATATCAAGCTCAATTTTAATATTATTATTTTTAATATTACTTTTGGTTGAATATGATTATGAAAAAAAGAATGTATTGAAAGTTAGTGACCATTTCACAGAGATCAATCATAAAGGTTTATTTACTTTTGTGTTTGTAGAGGCAAAAGAATTTGATGAAGTAAGGATTAAAGAATTTTCAAGAAGAATCTTTAAAGAACACAAATCCTTTGAAAACGACACGATTAGAACTAAAATATTAGTTGCTTATTATTTCAACAGACAAGATTCGACAAAGGTACCTCCAGCGTATTTATCTAAATTGAAGATGAAATACCCTAATGTAAATAATCTAAGCCAAAAGATAAACTATTACCCCAATGGGTATGTTTACACTACTTATAAATCAAAAGCTAAAGTTAAAAATATAGCAAAAGACTCATTATTTAAGACTCCAGTTTTTGCACCTAAGAAGGAATTCAAATCAATCAATTTATTGAAGAATAAGGTTGTTGATTGAGTTTTATCACTATATATACTGCCAAAGATACTTTTGATGCTAATCTTGTCAAATCAAAACTTGAAGAAGCTGGAATTAAATCATTCATTGAGAATGAAACCATTTCTTCTGTTATGCCAAATTATACTGGGATGATGGGGCTATATATTAATGTAAAAGTTAATAATGCATATAAAGACTTAGCATTAGAAGTTTTAGAAATTAAAAAGAACATTCAAAAATGTCCAAATTGTGGTTTAGAAAATATTGAGTTCACTTTTGGAGAGAATAAAATTAAAAAGTATTTAGCGATTTTTATTTCAATGTTAGTGGCTACCCCTATGGGTAACTTAACTCGAGATTATTACTGTAGAGATTGTGGATTCAAGACCAAGTAAAATATCATAAAACAAAAAAGCTCCGAATATTCGGAGCTTTTTTTGAGCCACTTAACAGACTCGAACTGTTGACCTGCTGATTACAAATCAGCTGCTCTACCAACTGAGCTAAAGTGGCCTGGTTTAGAATGCAAAATTAAAGAGTATTTTAATTATATCCAAATAAAATTTTATTCAACTATAATTTTTTTTAAAATTTATTTTGCTGACATTTCTTGATTAAAAAGGAATATTATTAAAATCAAATAGTTAGATAAACTAATAAATTCTATTAGCCCTAAAATTTTCAATTAGAAAATTTTCAATAGGGTTTAATTTTTCTTTATCGATATCTAAATATTTAATTTTTGAAATATTTGTTGTTTCTTGATCTTCAATATTATCATCAATTAAAGATATGAAATCTTGACACATTTTAAACTTCGTGTAGTTATCATCTAAAATGAAGTTAAATTTGATATCTGACTTAAGTACTTTTATAGAAATTTCATATAGTTTATCTTTATATGACTCTAATTTAGAATGAACAAAGTTATTATCTGTATAAAGGTTGATGTTTTCATTAAGAAAAGCAACTGAACAATTGACTAAAACTTTTAGTCCAGGATAAGTGGAGATAGCAGTATCAATGAATTTAGTAAAGTCTTTTTCTATTGATTTGGAATCTAATTTTACTAATTCAACTTGTTCTTCAACAATTTTGTTTGAACTTTCTATTGACTCAATTTCTTCTTTCTTTTCAAAAGGATTTGTCTTATTACCAAAACTTATATCTTTTGTATAGTAGTTGTTTTGCTTTGAAGGCTCGGCTTTAATTTCTTTGTCTTGTGTGTTATCTGAAATTAATTCAGGGCTTTTTTTTTTAATTCATCAGAGTTAGATTCTAAAAGTCCAATTAATTTGCTTAATTCTTCTGTGGAATCCATATTTGCAAGACCAACCAAGCACAATTCAAAGATTATCATTTGTTGACTCGATGTTCTGAGGTTCTTGTCAATATCAACTAAGTAATTTAGTATTCTAATTAAATCATAATTATGGAATTTTGAAACTGCTTCTTTGTACTTTTGAATTGCATTACTCGATGCTTCAATAGTTATATTGGGAGATGCTTTAAAGGCTAATATATTTCTAAAATGTTCAATTAGTCCATTTATCGTTTCTCTGAGTTCATAACCACGTTCTGAGATTGACTTAGCAACATCAAACATTGCTGAAACATTGTGAGATAGCATGTTATCAGTAATTTGGAAGTAAAAATCTTCATCAATTAAATTTAAAGCGTTGGCTAAGTCTTTGTATGTAATATTTTTACCACAAAATGCAACGGCTTGATCGAATATTGATTGCGAATCACGCATTGAACCATCAGCTTTTTTTGCTATTGTAAGCAAAGCAGCATCTTCTATTTCGATTCCATCTTTATTTGCAATCATTCTGAGTTGTGACATAATACTATCAAGACTCATTCTTAAGAAGTCAAATCTCTGGCATCTTGATATAATTGTTGCCGGTACTTTGTGTGGTTCTGTTGTAGCAAATACAAAAAGTAAGTGAGCAGGTGGCTCTTCTAATGTTTTAAGTAGTGCATTAAAGGCACTCTTTGAAAGCATGTGGACTTCGTCTATTATATAAATTTTGTATTTACCAATTGAAGGTGGATATTTTGCATTTTCTCTTAATGTTCTAATATCTTCAACACTATTATTAGATGCTCCATCGATTTCGATGATATCTAAATCTTCTAATTGGTTTACATCTATATCGTTTCCACTTTCAATTAGACCTTTTTTTATCACTTCACGTGCGTAAATTCTAGCAGATGTCGTTTTCCCTACACCTCTTGGGCCAGTGAATAGATAAGCATGATGCAATCTATTCTCATTAATAGCATTTCTAAGAGTCCTTGATATATGATCTTGACCTACTACTTCTTCAAATACTTTTGGTCTAAATCGTCTAGCACTAACAAGGTATTGTGAATTCTCTGACATTATTACTAAATTTGTAAAAGATAAAATTTTATATGCTAAATTATCAAAATTTATTGAGTAATCATAATGAATAAGAAAGATATATTTTTAAGTATAATATTAATAGTAAGTATAAATTGCCTATCAATCATTGATTTAAATTCAAAAGATTTTTATTTGAAGATAAAACAAAATGTTGATATTAATGAAGTTAATCTAAAACTACAATCTGATTTCAATTTTGAATTGGAAGAATCAATTTTACCTTTTAGATCAAGTCTTACATCAAAATATCAATTTATAAATCAAATTCAATTAGATGATAAAATCCAAAATATTCTTAGAAAAGAAGAACCATTACTAAGGACTTTTAGAATTTCAATCGATGATGCTTTTTCAAAGAAAAATATTATTCAAAAGATAAATGATTACGAAGAAACTGAGTATTTGGAAGAAGTAAGAGAAGCTCAGTTTTTAGGAACTGATGATTTTAATGATCCTTTTTTAAGTGACCAATCAGTGTTGTTTGATATGAAGGCATTTGAAGCATGGGAAATCAATGAAGGTGATAGTAGTATTGTAATTGGGATATCTGATTCGGGATTGGATCAATATCATGAAGATATAAATCCTAATCTTTTTAGATTTTGGGCTGAAATACCAAATAATGGTATAGATGATGATATGAATGGATATTTTGATGATTTTATAGGAGTCAGCTTAGAAAATCAAAGGTTAGGATCAGGTGGAGGTAATACAGCGACAAATGTATCTCATGGGCTAAATGTAGCTGGTATAGCTGGTGCAGCAGCAAATAATGGAAAAGGAATAGTCGGGACTGGAAATAAATGTAGAATTTTTCCGATTAAGATATCTCA
>Ga0129345_1001060_pt1 | contig 10438 bp, 3 predicted proteins | sample CPBDNA_FD_94425 | JGI IMG/M metagenome (GOLD analysis project Ga0129345, IMG submission 94425) | Freshwater to marine salinity gradient microbial communities from Chesapeake Bay, USA - CPBay_Sum_20_0.8_DNA | ecosystem: Environmental > Aquatic > Marine > Coastal | place: USA: Chesapeake Bay...
ACTGCCATCGTAGCAACCACTTTTCTCACAACTTTTTGCGAGGTAGCGGAGGCCGGTCGCCGGTTCACTTATGTCTACGAGGCCAAGGTCGCCGAAAAGGGCGAAATCGAATTGGAAAATTGGGTCACTTGGAAGGCGGGACCGAACGACCAAAACGGTTTCGATTTCCGCCATGAGATCGAATACGGCGTGACCGACCGTTTCCAGATGGCGCTTTACGTGGCGGACTGGCAGATCACTGACAACGCAGCACGCTACCAAAACACAGGCCTCGAAGGCATCTACCAGTTGACCGATCCGAAGAAGGCCTTTCTCGGGTCCGCCCTCTACGGGGAGGTGAAACTCGGCGACCAGCAGTTCAAGCTGGAAACCAAGGGCATCGTGCAAAAGAACTTCGGTCCGCTCGTGCTCGCCTACAACGCGACGCTGGAAGCGGAATGGGAGGGCGCAAATCTCGAAAACCTCGACGAGAGCTACGGCAAGCTGGAACAGAGCGCGGGCGCGAGCTGGAAATTTTCCGACAACATCAAGATCGGTGGCGAATTCCAGCAGAAGTTTTACCTCAAAGAAAATTGGTCGGTGCCCACCCAAAGCGTCGTCTATGCAGGTCCCAACATCGCGCTGGAATACGGGCGCTATTTCGCGACGTTCACCGGCATGGTTCAGGCGACGGGCGTGTCGGGTCAGCCCGACTTTCAGCTGCGCACCATTTTCGGGGTGGAATTTTAATCCGCGCGGACGACAAGGGACATGCGCCGCGTGTCCTTACGGTAAGGCCACCCCGACGGCGACGGCTGTGACCTGATCCAAAGGGAGATCGAGCAGGCGGGATGCGGCGCGGCGGTAGATTTCCAGTTGTTCGCCGTAGCGGGCTTGCAGATCTGCGGTGTCGCGGTCGGTTTTGAAATCGTAAATTTGCGCGGAGACGGGTTGGCCGTTCTTCCTCGTGACATGCACGCGGTCGAAGACGCCGCTGAGCAATTTTCCATCGTCGATCACGTCGAAGGAGCGTTCGCGCCAGAGGTCGGTGGGCGCGACAGGTTTTACGAAGATTTTTTTCCCGTTCGCAGAACTCGTGAACTTCCGGACAGCCTCCGCCGCAGGTCCATCGCCGGCAACAGACGCGGCATTATCCAACCATTCGATTTCGGCGAGCAGGCGGTGGACTTCGGTGCCGAAGCGACGCGATCCGGCGCGGCCGATGATATGCGAGGCGCTCGTTTTGACGCGGCGGGAGGGCGCGGCCGCCGTAGGCGACGAGCAGGGAGATTGGAGCAGGGAGCTTGGAGAGGGGGGACCGGTAATCGGCGCTCGGAGGTCGGAGAGGGGATGCGAGGAGAACCATGTTTTGTTGCCGACCTCGCGGCGGGCGCCATCGCCGGGGAAAGTGCGCTCCAACCAGTTGCCGGCATTCTTGTCGTTGCGACCTTTGGCCGTGAGGCAATAGAGGGCTTTCTTGGCCCGGGTCATCGCGACATAGAGCACACACAGCGCCTCGTAGGACTGGCGGGCGCGCATTTGCTCGCGGGCTTGGGCCAACAAGGGGTCGGCTTCGCAGAGATCTTTTTTCGGCAGGGAAAGACCCCATTGCACCCTCCCCTGCCCGTCGCGGTGCAGGGCGATGCCGGCGCCGTCGCGGAATTCGGTGAGGGCTTTGCCGCCCAGTTCCGGAAGGATAACAACATCGACGCCCAGACCCTTGGCCTGGTGCACGGTCATGACGCGCACAGCCCCGGGTGTTTCGTTTTCCTCGAGCGTGCGGTGGGCGATGACGCGGACCAACCCGCTCCAGTCCCCCGCCCCGGAGGACGTGGCATCAAAATCGGCGGCGGCGGCGACAAAGGCATCGAGTTCCTGCGCGGCGATGATGCCGGCGCCCTGAGCGCGGCGCACCCAATCGCGGACCATCGGGGCAAATCCTCCGGTGGCCGCGCTTTGCCGGGCGGCGGCGGCGAACGAGGCGGAGTCCTCGCCTATAACAGCGCGCCACGGCGAGGCTTCGGCGTGGGCGCGGGATATAACATCGGCGGGCGAGGCAATGAAACGGATCAAAGAGAACAAAGCCACGCCGGCCGGGGTGGCGAGGCACGGGTTCACTTTGCCCTCGGCAGCGGCGGGGATGCCTTCTTTTTTTAGCACCGCGACATAACGGGCCAATTCGTCATTGGTCCGCACAAGGATGGCGCAATCGAGACCGCGTTCGAGCGGTTGCACCTCGCGCAGGATGTCAACGACATGACGGGAGAGAGCTTCATCTTTGCTTTCGTCGTCATTTTGCGGTTCGACCGTCTCGAGGCGGGCGTAGCCCTCGCCCGTATGACCGGCGGCGCGGTGCGTGACCCAGGCTTGATCCCATTCTTGGGAGGTGATCGACGGAACGCGGAATTCGGAGGCGAGCTGCGCGACGGTTTGCGGATTCAACACTTGCTCCACGACATCGACGATGGCGCGGGCGGAGCGGTGGGAGATTTCCAGTTTGTCCTGATCGACCACGCGGGTGGGTCCGCGGTTGTAGTGGTCGCGAATTTCCCAGAAGAGCCGCGCATCGCCGCCGCGCCATCCGTAGATGGCCTGCTTGGTGTCGCCGACGTAGAAGAAGGTGCGGGCCGCCGAAGTATCCTGGATGATTTCGTCGGCCAGCGGTTGGAGGATACTCCACTGGGTGCGGCTGGTGTCTTGGAATTCATCGAGCAGCCAGTGGTCATGACGTCCGTCGAGGCGGTAATCGAGATCACGCCGCCACGCTTCACGCGCGCTGTCGGCGAGAAAGAGGGCGATATCGGCAAAGGTCAGGGCGCCCGTGTCGCGCACGGTGGAGCGGTAGACCTCCTCGTAATGCGCGAGTAAAGCGTGCAGGGCACGCGAACTGTCGAGTTTGGCCTGCACTTCGATTTTGACCAGGGCGCAACGCAGGTTTTCCCGCAAGGCGGGCAGGTCCCCGCGGAGGTAAAGCCGGTCCTCCGCTTTGTTGCCGACCGGAACGTAAAGCTCGCCGGTTTTTTTGTCCGCCGTGCCGCCGGCGAGTTTGTCTTTGAGGAATTTGTCGAGTTCCGCGTCCATCCGCCGCGGCGGACGATGAGCCAGGGCGAGGTCGAGCCACGCATCCCATTGAACGCGGGCTTTGCTCCCGAGGTCCGGCTGCGTCGCGGCGAGGCCTTCGCGGAGGGCTTTGACCGCGGCCTCGACGGGGCCGGCCGAAAGGATACCGGTGCCGTCCGGCCAGATAAGATCGGGATCGCCCCACGCGACACCGGGCGGCGTCTCGAGGAAACATTGTTGCAAGCCGCGGGCCGCGGATTCGATGGTGCCGAAGACGGAGCGGTCCGAACGGTTGCGGCTTTCCTGGCGCAGGAGTTCGACCAGTTGATCGAGGCCCCCTTGGGTTTCGGCAGCGGCAGCGAAGAAATGTTCCAGCGCCAGCTGCCGGTGCTCCTCGAGGCCGGCTTCATCGAGCAAACGGAATTCACGGCCGAGACCGAGTTCGAAGGGGAAGGAGCGGACGATGCGGCCGAAAAAGCCGTCCATCGTTCCCATGGAAAGCCGCGGCAGCGCGGCCGTGAGGTGGCGCAGCCATTGCGTGCATTGGTCCGCGGTGAGCTCCGGATCGTCGAGTTCCCCGCGGAGGCGGGCCAGAGCAGCGGGATCGCGTGCCGCTTCGGCGAGGCGCCCGAAAAGTTTTTGCAGGAATTCGGCTGCGGCCTTGCGGGTGAAGGTGAGGGCGAGGATGCGATCGGGAGCTTCGCCGCGGGCCAGCAATTCGAGGCAACGCGTGACCAAGCGGTAAGTTTTGCCGCTGCCGGCATTGGCCACGATGAGCAAGACGCGGGACAAATCTTTCACGACCGGCCCTCCAGTGCGGTGATGGTCGCTGCATCGAAGACATCCTGCGGATGCTCGCCCCCGAACCATTCGGAAAAGTTGTCATAGTCCACTTTGGCGGCCGGCGGCCAGAACACGCCGTCGGCCACGCGGCGGGCCACGGCTTCGGCGCAGCGCTCCGCGGCAGCTTGGGTTGGTCCGTCGATGTCGAGCAAAGCGATCTGCGTGTCGTCGGGGTCACCGGGCAGCAGGATGTATCCGGTGCCCAACCCTTTGGCCGCCTGCTCCGGCCAGATGTCCGCCGCGAGGCGCCGGTAGAGCGGGAGTTGCAAGTCGGTCCAAGACCGTTCGACCGCGCGGCCGCGTTTGTCGCGCCGTGTGATGTCGGCTTCGGAAAATTCGCCTTCGGCTCGCGGCGGTGCGAAGTGCGTGTCTTCCGGCGTCTTGGTCGTGTTGAACGTCTTGTAGTCGAGAACGCGCAGGCCGAGTTCCTCGTGCACCTCGACGCGGTCCATCGTGCCGGTGAGCGCCAGCGGCCCGATGGTGAAGCCGTCGTCTTTTGGCACGGCATATTCGCTTTCGATGATGCGCCATCCGGCACGGCGCTCGGCGGCCTGCAAGGCGGCCAGGTGACGCAACCTCACGCGCATCGACTCGGCCTGCACGCGGACCACGGGCGCGGGATGGCGTCCGAAATGGCGACCGACCACGCGGTCCAATTCTTTTTCCAACCAGTCCGCGATGACGTGTTCCTCCGTGCTCCCGGCCGGGCCGTCCCGGTGGAAGTTTTCCAGCACGCGATGCAGGAGGGTGCCATAGTCGGCCGGACTGATCTCGCGCTGGGCGGGATCGAAGGGTTGCAGCCGCTTGACTTGCGAAAGGTAAAACCGCAGCGGGCATTCGAGGTAATGTTTGAAGCCGGTGACGCGGATGGATGTGACGGGCGGCGGCGGGTCGAGGTGGAGTTTCCATGCCGGCCGCGCCGCAGGGAGTCGGCGGGAGGTTGGTGCGGGTTGGAAAATTTTTTCCACGCGGGCCGGGAGTTCTTCCTCCGTGCAGCCGAAGAGCAGACGGGATGGTCGGTTCGGTTCGCCTTCGGGGCGGAACCGGCTGCAACCGAGGCGCAGATGCCCGGATCCGTGCATGGCGAGCAGGCCGGACAAAATGCAGGCATCGCGCGCGTAGCGGGTCTTCTGGCAGGGCAGGCCGAGTTTCTCACGGATGGCATCGGGCAGAAACGCATCCTCGCGCATTCCGGAAGGCAGAGCGCCCTCGCGGCAACCGGCCACGCAGAGGACGGGTGCCGCGATCCACGGCGCTTCGAGCCAACCATGAATCTCCACCGCATCCTCCGGGGCCGCGGTGAAAACGCGGCGGGACATAAGGAGTCCGCGATGCAGCGCCTCGCGCCAATCGGGGGAAAACTCCGCGAGCAAGGGCGACGTGTCGGCTTCATCGAGGGCCTCGACGAGTGTTTCCAATTCGGCCGCAGGGTGTGCTTCCGCCGGTTCGTCCGGGGCGTAAAGCGCCGCGAGCAAGGCTTGGCCCTGAAGATCCCGGGCGGCCAGTGCCTGCACGGCGTCGACGAAACGCCGAATGGCGACGGCATCCGGTTTCGCAGACTGGTCGGCGCGCGACCACGCGGCGGCGGCCTCGAGGGTTGTGCAAAGTTTTTCGGCGAGCAAACGGTCGCAGGCTGTGCCTGCATCCGCGCCGGACAGATCCGTGCCTTCGCTGAGCAGACGGAGAAAGAGCGGCAATTGGAGCAAGGGTCGCAAGGTGCGCAGGCGGCCGGTGCGGCGGAAGTCGTCCCACGCCGTGATGATCGTGGCCGGCTCGGTTTGTCGCAGGAGGCGTCCTTCGGGCAGATAAGGCACCGCGCCGCGGCGCGCCACTTCGGCCTCCATGGCCGCGGTGGTTTCGGGCGCGGCTGAAACCAGACCGAACCCCTCCCCGCCGTGCTTCGCGGCAAAGTCAATCAGGGCGGCCGCTTCGGATGCCGTGTCGTTCTCGACCACGAGCACCTCGTCGGGCACCTGCACGGGATGAGTCAACCACCACTCCGGATCGGGGCGACCCCAGCGATCGACCGGAGCGTCCACGGCGCCCGAGGGCGCGCAGAGCACTTGGCAAGTAACGCCCTGTTTCTCCAGCGCTTCGAGCCATGATGCGACGACCGGCGGGAGATCAGGCACCGCGGCGACGACAATGCGGCGGATACCGGGTGGCACGGGGTCGGCGGCCTGCGCCCGCCGAAGGGAGTTGGGGTCCGGACGTCCCGCTCCCTGCAAGAGACTGTCATAGTCCTCGTAGAGCTTGCCGAATTCCGTCCAACGCGCCGCATCCGCCGCGCACAACGTGGCTAGTTGCCCGTCGGCCGGTGACAATCCGGCCTCGCCGAGGGTATCGCAGACTTCGACGAGCCGCGTGGCCACTCCGATCCAATCCTCGGGCGCGGACAATTTGACCGCCGGCGGCACGAGGGCGGCGAAGCGGGGCCGCGGGGTCCGGCGGAGGACCTGCACCCAAGCGGCCAAGCGCTCGACCGGCGCCGCGGTGGTCGAATCTGTCGGGAGCAGCGCTTCCATCGGCAGGCGGAAGGTCGGCGAAAGGACACCCTGGGTTGCCGCGGCCAAGGCTACCCGGATGGCCCGGGCGGCACCGGCTGTGGGCACGATGACCAGTGTATCCGACAAATCGACCGGCACCCCTTCCCGTCCCTGCAAAAGATGCGCCGCCACTTGGTCAGCGAGCGGCCGGGGGTGATCGAGGTGGAGGGGCGGCTTCAAGTCGGTCATGTTGGACCACCCGGCGCCGACGGACGAGTCCGGAACCTGTCATAGCCGGAAATCTTAGCCTTTGGGGGTGCCAGAATTTTTCGGGCCTGGGACAGCGGATGTCCTATCCCCTCTGTTGAAGTGGGGGCGTGAAAACGAATACCTGCCTCAATCCCGACCACAACATTTGGAACAACAACGGCACCTGGTGGTGTCATTTCACGGTGCACAATCCGGACTTCACAAAAGAGCGTGTCCGCGTGTCCCTCGGCACCAAGGATCGCGAGGAGGCGCGGCGGCGGCGCGACTTCATCATGCGCGGCACCACGGCCATCGCGGGGTCCATTCCCCGTTTCCGCGGCGAAGTGCACAAGACGGCGGGAGACCGGGGACCAATGGGCCGTGTCGGAGCATCCGGGGCAGCTCCGTCCTTGCCATCGCGCACCAAGGCCCCAGTGGTGATGGGGTGACCGCACTTGCCGCCCATCTTGTCGCTGCGCCGTGTCTCGGCGGGGCCATGGGCCGGTTCACCCTCACCCGCGGGGCGGGTCAAGTTGACGGGCGGAAGCCGCCATTTGACACGGGCAAAGACAGGGTGGACGGTCCGCAATCGAAACTCTGCGGAAATCAACGGCCTCACGCCGGTTGACCAGGGCATGCACTGTGCTCGCGGGGGCTTTTTGTCTCCAGACCGTCCCGGCCGCGGGGCCACATATCATGCCGCAAACGGAGGTTTCCTGGGAGGCGGACGCAAGCAATACCTACGCGGTGCAGTGGTCTCCTCCCCCGGGCGACGGGCCCTGGACAGATCTCGGGCCGGGCCGGGCAGGCAAGGCCTATGACACGGCGGGGGGCGCGCGGGTTTACCGGGTGATGGAAACCGTGCCGGCTTCGGGGGAGACCATGGTGACGGCCGACCTGCTGACCCAGGCGAACCCGGGTTTCGAGGACGGGACGGCGGACTGGGTCCTCGGGGCCATGCAAGCGGTGACGACGGCGGAGGCCCGGACCGGCGGTGCTTCGTTGCGCAGTTCCATCACGGAAATCGCCAAGGGGGCGCTCTTGGTCAAGAACGTGGACGGCGTGCAACCGGGCGAGACCTACACGTTTTCCTTCTGGGCCAAACAGGTCAGCGCGGGGCCGTCCTACGTGCAGCATTACAAGGTCGAATGGGTGCGGCCCGACAACAGCGTGACGGTGGCCACCGGGAACTGGGTGGATTTCTTCGGCGGGGACGGCGCGTGGCGGCAGACGGTTTCGTCGCCCCTGACCGCGCCGGACGACACGGTCGGCGCGCGGGTGGTCTTCTACTTTGCCACCGGTGCGGTGACCGGCGCGACGGGCGAGGTGCTGCTGGATGACGCCTCTTTCTCCTACCAGACCGCGGGCGCCCCGGCGGTGGCGGCGGAAACACGCGAGATTGCCGCGGTGGCGCGACCGGTGATGCGCCTCGAATGGAATTCGATCGGCGGCCTCGATTACCGCGTGGAGCAGAGCAACGGGGCGGACTTTTCCGATTGGTCGGATATTTCGGGGCCGCTGACGGGCGACGGCGCAACAATGTCATATCGCGTCCCGGCGGGGGGCGCCCGCGGATTTTACCGCATCGTCCGTCCGCTGCTGAGTCCCGCGGCGCCCCCGAATATCCGGCTGGTGCCGACCGGGATCGCCGGGACGATCAGTCTGGCTTGGGATGCCGCCACGGCGGCGGGGGTCACCGGATACCGCGTGCTCTACGGTCTGTCGCCGGACAACCTCGACCAGTCGGTCGACGTGGATTTGTCCGGCTCGGTGACCATCGGGGATTTGACCGCGGGGCAGACCTACCATGTGACGGTGGTGGCGATCTCGCCGGACGGTGCGGGTCCGGCGGGTTCGACCGTGCTGGCCGCGCAACCGGAAGAGGAGCCGGCTTTCCAGGCGCTCTTCACGGCGTCCACCCCGCGGCAACCGGACCCGGTGGTGGAGACGCCGACGGCCAAGATCACCTACCTGGCCGACCGGGCCCGCGACCGCCATGCGCGGGAGGGTCTGGGTTTTCTCGTCTCGGACGGACCGGAAAAGAGTGCCGCTTACAAATACGACCACTATTTGCCCTTCTACTGGGAGCAGCGGGTGGCGCAGATCGAGATCATCGACGAGGTGGCCAAGGGCGGGAACAAAGTCGTCTTCAATTTCACCACGCAGGCGCAGTTGAACCCGGCCGAGTTCCGCACCTTTTTCAATGTCGGGTCGCCGCTCTCCGGTTACCACAACAACCAATCGGACTACCTGAATGCGGGCGTGACGCTCGTCTCCTCGCATCCGTCGGTGCGTTACCCCGGGGAAACCGACTACAATTACACGGCGACGATCCGGGCCAAGCTTCCGGAAAACCGCCCCCTGCAGATCGGCGACCGGATGGAGGTGGAATTGAGCCAATTCCTGCTGGCCCCGCGCAACGGGCGCAACAACTACTACGGCACGGCCTTCCTCTATGTCGTCGGCCGCGGCGTGGTGCCGTGGTATGCCAAAGAATGGGAAGAGGCGGCCGTCAAGACGGTCGGGGTGACCTCGTTCGATTCCTATCCGCTGCCGGAGGAGGCGTGGCTCGGGGGATCGACCACGCTGCCTTACCAATACTCGAACGAGCCGCAGAGCCGGTTCAAGCAGATGGCGGGCAACATCACCCCGGAAAACGGCCAGCCTTTCCTCCTCGGGCGCCGCTTGCATCACACGGATTTCGGAACCGGGGCCCACTCGGAGCCGGGCAACCCCGTCTTCGCCGAGCAGGTCGGCAAGGCCGGTCCCGCGTTCGTCGCCCGGAGCTGTGTGGCCTGCCACGCGAACAATGGACGCTCCCTGCTGCCCGCCACGGGCGCGCCGCTCGACCAAGCCGTGATCAAGGTGGGCGCCTCGGCCGAGGGCGCGCCGCATCCGGTCCTCGGAGAACAAATCCAGCCCTATGACACCACGGGCAGCCCGGAAGGCGGGGCCGTGCTGGCCGGGTTTACCGAAATCAACGGAACTTACGGCGACGGGACACCCTACACCCTGCGCAAGCCGGTGGTCGGGTTCACCGGCCCGGCGCCGGAATTCCACTCCCTGCGCGTGGCGCCTTCCTTGGTCGGGCTGGGTTTGCTCGAAGCCATCCCGGAGGAAAACATCCTGGCCCTGGCCGATCCGGAAGATGCGGACGGCGACGGCATCTCAGGACGGCCCCATTATGTCGCGGATCCGGAAGAGCCTTCCGTCCTGCGCCTCGGACGCTTCGCCTACAAGGCCGACCAGCCGAAAGTCGTGCACCAGATCGCCTATGCCCTGAACCGCGACATGGGAGTGACCAGCGACATCTTCCCCGTGCCCGACGGCGAAAGCAGTCCGCGTCCGCCGGAGGTGAGCGGCGAGGAACTCGACCGGATGAACCGCTACGTCGCCCTGCTCGGCGTGGGGGCACAGCGCGATCTGAACGACCCGGTGGTGGCGCGCGGCCGTCAACTTTTCGCCTCCGCTTCGTGTGTCAGTTGTCATACACCCAGCCACACCACCGGTCCCTACCATCCGATGGGAGAATTGCGCAACCAGACGATCCGGCCCTACACCGACCTGCTCCTGCATGACATGGGGCCGGGGTTGGCGGACAACATGGGCGAGGACGGCGTGTCCGGCGCCGAATGGCGGACGGCCCCGCTGTGGAACATCGGGTTGAGCGCCGGGGTCAGCGGCGGCGAGGGTTACCTGCATGACGGACGGGCCCGGACGTTGGAAGAAGCCATTCTCTGGCACGGCGGCGAGGCGGAGCAGGCCAAAGAAAATTTCCGCACCATGCCGGCCGCCGACCGCGAGGCCATCCTGAAATTCAT
>Ga0129345_1001067_pt1 | contig 10418 bp, 6 predicted proteins | sample CPBDNA_FD_94425 | JGI IMG/M metagenome (GOLD analysis project Ga0129345, IMG submission 94425) | Freshwater to marine salinity gradient microbial communities from Chesapeake Bay, USA - CPBay_Sum_20_0.8_DNA | ecosystem: Environmental > Aquatic > Marine > Coastal | place: USA: Chesapeake Bay...
AGACAGTATAATATCTACAGTAGCTACTCCATATTTTTTAGCCATCAATGCATGTCCTAATTCATGAAAAACAACACATACAAATAGGGATAATGCAAATGATCCCATCCAAAACGCCGCCCAAAATGTAATGGTATAGTACCACCATAATACCATCCCATAAACTATTAAGAGTAAAAAGGTCCAGTGGAGATATATAGGTATACCAAATAAAGTAGCAATTTTTAATTTCATATTATTATCCTTCCTCTAATCTATCCAACCAATTCTTTTTCAAAAGCCACGAAGTGAGTAAAATAACCGCGACAGATATTCCAAAAGCCTCCATGTTTCTAATCACCAAATATAGCGGCATTATTACCAGTGCATGCTGCCAAATAATTCCAATGAGTACGTTTAATAAATCTCGTCCAACTTGGTTATTAGGTTGAAAATCTAAATCTGTCACTCTAATCTTTTTCAATATAGGTTTCCAAAAACCCCATGGTCGAGTCGTTTTGTAAAAATTAATGAGGGTTTCATCATCGTCTGGTGGGGTAAGCCAGCACCCTAATAGTGCACCAATTAGAGCAAAACCAAATAAAAAAGGAAACTGTGCAATCGCCAATAATTCAATTCCCAAATAGGACAATACCGGAGGAATGATAGCTACCCCGATCATTCCAAATAACATTCCGGAAAAAAAACCAAAACCATTAAATCTCCACCAGACCCATTTTAATACATTCGATGCTACATAACTTCCGTATAATAATCCAACTATCCAATCCGTTCTGGTTTGAATATTTCCTCCAATTAAACCAAAAACCAATCCAGTTAAAACCAAAAGGGCAGTTACTAAATACCCTAATTTTACATAATGTTTCGCCGATCGATTGGGTCTCCAATACTTTTTGTAAATATCATTTACCACATAAGCTGAACCCGCATTTATAAATGCTGCAAAGGTGGACATAAAAGCAGCTAAAAGACCAGCTAATAAAAGTCCTTTAAACCCAGGTGTTACATATTGTCCAATAGCAATAGGTAAAACTTGCTCAAAATCCAATTTACCAGTTGTTGAATCAATTAAGGTAGTCGGATCCATATACACCAAGGCCAATACCCCTATTCCTCCTATCATGAAAAATCTAGGTAACATCAATACTAAAGGTGTTAATCCAAACATCATAGCAGCTTCCTTGGGGCTCCTAGTAGATAGGACTCGCTGCATGTCATAACTAGGGACTGGCCCAGCTAAACTTGCAAAAATGCCCTTAAACAACATCAACATAAATATAAACCCAAACACCTCATATCCATCTTCTGCTATTCTTTCATTTGCTTGCGGCAAGATAGACTGCCAATCTAAACCCAGTTCCCAACCAAACCATAAGGATGACCAACCTTCTGGTACTGCTGTCTGGATCTGTTCAGCTGTGGTTAAAGACATGCCAATAATTCCTACTACAATACAGGCTACCGTCATAATCAAAAACTGCAAAACCTCTGTCCCCACTACACTGTAAAATCCTCCCTTGACCGTGTATAAGGCAGTTAGAACAATTATTAAAATAGCATAACTGTCTTCACTTTTGATTGCTATATTTCCAACTTGGAAACTTAAATCCCAAGGAAGAAATTGGCTGGCAAACTTACCAATACCTTCAACAAAATAAGCCATAAATGCAATGACAATGATTACGGCAAAGATTACAGTAATCAAGTGGGAAAGCTTACTTCCGAGAGACTTGCCAAATCTAAAAGTAATCCACTCAGCCCCGGTGAGTACTTTTGATCTTCGCATCCAAATTGCTAAAAATATCATCATGATAATTTGATTCCATATCGGCCATAGCCATGGAATCCAGGCGCTTTTTATTCCATATACAAAAAACCAGGCCACTGCAATCATGGTCCCTGATACGTCAAACATTCCCGAAGCATTGGACAGTCCTAAGTAATACCACGGTATATCATTACCAGCCAGAAAATAAGTTTTTATATTTTTCGACGCTTTCTTTGATAACCAAAATCCAACCCATAAGGTAAGTCCCACATAGGCAACCAAAATCAAAATATCTATTAAAGACAGGTTCATTAACTACTTTTTATTTTACAAAATACATATATTTCAGTTGAAGATATTTTTACTCAAACTAATTACACTCATTCAAGATGGATAAAAGGAGATTTATCAAAACCTTCTCTACAGGAGTACTCAGCTGGTCGTTTATACCTTCGCTTTTCTCCAAACCAATTCCATTACCAGCAAATCAAAAAACGAAAAATTGGTTATGGACCAGGCCCAACGTTAATTGGAAATCAGATGAGTGGAAACTATTGTTTGAGAACATGAATAAAGCTGGCATCAAAGCCCTTTTACCGGAGGTGTACAATGGGCATAAGGCTCATTTTGAACATCCCAACCCACTAGTGCCTTCCGCTGACCATACCTTAGAGCGAATTATACCCTTAGCGAAAGCAGCAGATATTGAAGTTCACGCCTGGATGTGGACCATGCCCTGTAATAATCCTGCAATTATAGCTAAGCACCCAGATTGGTATGCTGTCAATCGAAAGGGAGAATCCGCTCGCGATCGACCTGCCTATGTTAATTATTACAAATTTCTAGATCCCTGTAATCCAGAAGCAGTAGAATTTGTAAAAGGTAATGTTGAGGCATTAGGAAAAATAAGTGAATTAGACGGAATCCATTTGGATTATGTCCGATTGCCAGATGTTATTCTAGCTGAAGGCTTGCAACCCAAGTACGGTATTGTTCAAGATCAAGAATATCCGGAATACGATTATAGTTATTCGGATTTATGTAGAGCTTCTTTTATGGAAGAATACGGTATTGACCCAATGGATATTGAGGATCCTGCTAACCACCAGGAATGGGTTGAATTTAGATACAACAGTATTTCCAATATGGTCAATAATCATTTAGTCCCAACTGCTAAAAATTACGGAAAAACCATCACGGCTGCTGTTTTTCCAAATTGGCAAAGTGTTCGCCAAGCTTGGCATACTTGGAACTTAGATGGATTTCTACCAATGTTGTATAACAATTTCTACAATCAACCAGTAGATTGGATAGGCGATCAAGTGGCAGCAGCTCAAGGAAGGTTGTCTTCAAATAAAAAACCCATCTATTCAGGGTTATTTATTCCTCAACTGAATCCAACCGACCTAGAAAAGGCCATCAGCGTCAGCTTACAAAATAATGCGCAAGGTTATGCTTTATTTAGTCAAGGAGCCTTGAAGGATGAACATTGGAAAACTTTAATCCAACTTCGATCTTAGTTTAATTAGCCGTTATCCAAAACCTTCCTTCATGATTGACGCATAGCTTTTTAGCCGTATCGCTTGGGTGTGGTATTTCAAAAATAAATCCCTCTGGTATAGGTATCAATTTTGGACTTATTCCCAACGATTTAAGATTCTGGTGTTCGTTTGTTAAATTACCAATAGAAGTGGAGAAGTGTTGGTGAGTTTTCAAAAATTCGTATTGAGCAAAATACCATTTCATTAATTTTTGCCTATCCTGATACCATTCATCTTTAATAAAAGTTTCCGTTGCAGTCCCCACTATTTCAGTTGAAAATTGAACATAACCCCAAAGTTCTGGAAGGTGAATATCTACTTTTCCCGTAGGGGACCAAACCCAATTTTCCTGAGGACTGTTGGGGATTCTTCCGCTTTGTGAGTCTTTCTTCTTTTGATAATTGCCATTTTCAATTTCCATCCACCAATCGACTCTAGAAAAATTAACCCGCCATTGCTCCTTATCTTCAGGGGCCTTAGCACCTCTTTTAACTTCTACCAGATCACTCCAAGGCATAGCTATCTCGATAATCCAACTCGTATCCAGATCTGAAGGGTCATTCAAGGTTCCCTTAATTTTAACAGCAGATTGTAGCCCTCTAATGTCCCAACTTTGAACATAGTGAGGCAATCCTGTTCTCGCTCGATAGGGTGTTAGCATTAATAAATCCCATACTGCATTATTGGCGTTCATTTCATATTCCAAATACAAAATTCCATCCCCGTCAGGGTCTAAGAAAATTTCAAAATCATCGTTTTTAAACATTACGGCATCCCGCTCTTTAATGGTTGCCCAGATATGAGGCTCTTCTAACTCCGCAGCAAAATAAAAGTAATGCTCATCCCATAACATTTTAGCTCGGGTTCTGAAGGGGGGCTTAGGCTTTAGGTCTCCTTCAATATCTTGAAAATCAGCAGTCCATTCCGCATTCTCCCAGGATTGCTCATTTAACTCCCCATCAATAATAATTTCATCTATTGCCTGATAACAAATATATTCAGGCGGCATAACCTGCGCAGTCAAAGGAATTAGGTTCACTTCCACCAACATCAAAGGAAGTAACCACCACTTTATTGGTAACATAAATAGTCTTAAATTATACTCTCGTTAGTTTAATAGGATAGGTTTGTCCAGAATTCCATTGCGCTACATAAACACTGCCTTCATCATCCACACAAACATCATGGGGATGTTTGAATAAAGGTTCTGTCTGATATAATTGCTCTAAATCCCCGTCGTTATATACAGGTGCTCCACCACCTGGTACAGAGACTACCTGATTATCTTTGTTTAGAATCGTCACAAAACCGCTTTCAGAGTCATAGGGCAACTTACTAATCAGGGTAGCAAAATACACCTCTTCTCCCGAAATTACAGGCCTACAAATAAATGCTCCCGGAAGGTTGATTACAGCTAACAATTCTCCATCCAATGAAAATCTCTTTACCTGATTTCTAGCCCGCGAAGTAATAAGTAAGGAATTTTCATAACCCTTTCTCGTATCCAAACAAATTCCATGGGCATTGTCAAAATATTCATCTCCCTCTCCTCTTCCTCCAAACCAATCCAATAATTCTCCAGTTGAATTATATCTCAGAATGTATTGTTTGCCATATCCATCCGCAACATAAATATCCCCATTAGGAGCAATAGTAGTTTCAGTTGGAATATATTGGTCTGCTTTTTCGTAAAGACCTGTCTGCTCAGGCCAAGGCAATGTCATAACCACCCGCCCATCTAAGGTGGTTTTAATTACTTCATGTCTAGCATTATCAGATATGTACAAATAATCAGTTCCTCCTTCGTTATTTAGAGTTAATCCATGTGCCCCAGGATATTCAGTCCCCCAAGATTCCAAGAAATTTCCGCCTTTATCGTAAATAATGATATTGTTCTTGGTGTGGTTAGTCAATAAAACAATCCTTCCTCGACTATCTTGGACCATTTCATGACAGTCTTTTACCGGAATTTTTGCAGGAGATAGGGCGCCCCATATGGTATCGACCCTATAGGTAAAATCTCCATGACCAATGATTAGGTCATCTTTAGCTTTTCCAAAATTAATATTGGGAACCATAATAGCCCCGGCAGTTAATAATGAACTGGTCTTTATAAATTGTCTTCTTTTCTGCATGGTATATCTCCTTTGTTTTATTTTTGAACCATAAAATAATACTTCTATGCGAATTCTATATATAATCATCCCGCTTCTTATGGTAGGATGTTCTAAAACCAATGAATTACCTAATAGATTTACGCCTCTCAATAGTCAACAAACAGGAGTTGATTTTGAAAATACTCTCGAAGAAACCGAGGAATGGAATGTCTTATCTTATGAATATTTTTATAATGGAGGCGGAGTCGGCATAGCGGATTTTGATAAAAATGGCTTCGTCGATATATTCTTCAGTGGTAATATGACTCCCAACCAACTCTATTTTAACAATGGAGATTGGAAGTTTGAAAACGTTACTAAAAAAGCTGGTTTAACGCATCTAAAAGACAAGTGGTACACTGGCGTCAGTATCGCTGATATAAATGGAGATGGATGGCTTGACCTATACCTTTCCTGCTCTGGACCTCAAGAAAGATCATTGAGGAAAAATGAACTCTACCTCAATAATGGAGATGGAACTTTTACAGAAAAAGCATCCGATTTCAATCTTGATATTGAAGCGAATACGACTCAAACAGTTTTTTTTGATTATGACAGAGATGGGGATTTAGACGCCTATCTATTAAATCACTCCACTGAAGATTTTCAAAATTTTGATGCCACTTTCGTGAAAAAAATGGAGGATGCAGATGCAGGTGATCAGCTACTTCGAAACGATAATGGTCAATTTGTTGACGTAACCCGTGAAGCAGGCATTAAAAACAATCCTCTAGGCTTTGGATTGGGTATAGCAGTAGAGGATTTTAATGACGACGGATGGCCCGACCTATACATTTCCAACGATTATATTGAAGAGGATTACCTATATATAAACGAACAAAACGGAACATTTAAAGAGACCCTCAAAGAAAACATAAGGCACATTTCTCATTTTTCTATGGGAAATCATGCAGCGGACATCAATAACGATGGATATTCGGATATAGTTACCTTAGACATGTTGCCAGAGGACAACAAAAGACAAAAACTACTATATGGACCAGATAGTTATGAAAAATATCAATCTATGGTCAATAATGGCTTCCATCACCAAAATATGCGCAATATGCTACAGTTGAATAACGGTGATGGAACTTTTGTGGAGATTGGTCAGGCTGCAGGTATTTCAAATACAGATTGGAGCTGGTCGCCTTTGTTTGCCGACTTCAATCGTGATGGTTGGTTAGATTTATTGGTTACCAACGGATATTTGAGGGATTATACTAATCGAGATTTTATGAACTATTATGCAGACCAAAGAATGAAAGCTTCTCAAGGGCTTCCTTCCGATGGTTTGATGGATATTATATCTAAAATGGAATCTACAAAGACCCATAATTACTTATTTAAAAATATCAATGGTTTGTCTTTTTCTGACCAAACCAATAGTTGGGGATTGGAACTTCCCATGTTAACCAATGGTGCTGCTGTTGCTGATTTGGATAATGATGGAGATGATGATATCATTCTGAATAATATAAATGCCCCTGCTGGTCTTTATAGAAATGACCTTTTAAACGATCATCATTTTATCCGTATCTCCTTAAAAAGTCCTCAACCTATTGGGGCGAAAGTAACGGTTTATTACCATGAGACTTTTCAGAGTCGATCATTTTACCCCTCGAAAGGTTTTCAATCTTCCATGTACCAACCTTTAGTATTTGGTTTGGGCAATAATTCAAGTATTGATTCCCTAATTGTGGATTGGCCTAATGGGAAAAGATCAAAATTGGATCAGCCCCAAATTAATACTTTGGTGACTATCGATGAATCCCTGGCTCAAAATAAACCTGCAACGGTTTTATCCTCTTCATCTCTTTTTCAGGAAGTTCCAAATAGAATTAATTTTTATCACGATGCCGAAGAAATTAATGATCTTAAAAGACAACCCTTACTGCCTTTTGGTCTGTCAAATATAGGTCCTGGCGTTGCTGCAGCTGATGTTAATGGAGATGGCAAGATCGACCTGTACATTGGTGGAGCTAAAATGCAAGCCGGTCGCTTGTATTTGCAATATGAGAAAGGGGTCTTTCAAAATCAATCCAACCAAGACTTTAAAAACGATATAATTTATCAAGATGTGGCTGCAGAATTTTTCGATGCAGATGGAGATGGAGATCAAGATCTTTATGTAGTCAGCGGGGGATACAATTATCTTCCGGAGGATTTTGCTTTAGTAGATCGACTCTACCTTAATGATGGTAATGGCAATTTTACCAAATCCAAAAAAGGTCTTCCTTTAATGAGAACTAGCGGTGGGGCCATTGCCATTCACGATATCGATGGAGATTCTGATTTAGACATTTTTGTAGGTGGGCGAGTAATTCCAGGTCAATATCCATTAAAACCTAGAAGCTATATCCTGCTCAATGACGGTAAAGGACAATTCTTAGATGCCACAGCAGCAATTGGACCAGATTTGCTTTATCCTGGCCTAATTAATGGAGCCGGGTGGATTGATATGGATGGAGATTCACAAAAGGACCTAATCCTCAATGGCTTGGGAACCTCAGTAGAAGTCTATCTAAACAAAGATGGACAATTGAAAAAATCAACTGAATTAATTTTTGATGAGGCTCCAAAAGGATGGTGGTTGTCCTTGGTAATTGCAGATTTAGATGGAGATGGTTTAGACGATATCCTGTGCGGAAATTTTGGAGAAAACAGTCAAATGAAGCCTTCAAAAACCAGACCAACGGTTACTTATTATGCAGATTTTGATGATAATGGAACTGTAGATCCCATTCTCACTTATTATATAGGTAACCAATCCTATCCCGCCTATAGTAGAGACGAATTAACAGGTCAATTGGTAAAGTTGAAGAAGAAACTAACCGATTATAAATCTTATGCCGAAAAAAGTATAACAGATATATTTGAACCTGAGGAACTGGAAAAGGCGGAAAAATTGGTAGTGGAAACCCAAAGTAGTTATTGGATTCAAAACCTAGGTAATGGACAGTGGAAGTGGAATAAATTACCACCTCAAGCCCAATGGGCACCTATTTATGATTTCGCAGTTAATGATTTTAACGGAGATGGCAATTTGGATTTTATTACCGGAGGAAATTGTGAAATGACGCGTACTAGTTTTGGGCATCAAGATGCTAATTATGGACAGGTTTTTATCGGAAAAGAAGATGGAACCTTTGAATTTTTGAATGTAGTTCAATCTGGGGTGGCTGTATCAGGAGAGGTGCGCAATATCATTTCCCTGAATGATGAATTGATATTTTTCCGATATCACGATACCCCGTTATTCTACCAATTTATACCATAAAATCATGAGAATTACTGGTACTTTTTTAGATGAAATCAGTCATGATATCCCTCATCAAAATTGGGGTTCTAAAGAATGGGAAAAGGATTTTGAGTGGATGAAAGCTATTGGAATCGATACTGTTATTCTGATAAGGGCTGGATATAGGCGATGGCAAGCTTTCCCTTCTAAAGTTTTAGGACAATATCAAAATGCATATAATCCTCCTTTAGATTTAGTTGAATTGTTTCTAACCTTATCAGAGCGATACGGCATGGATTTTTACTTTGGCCTTTATGATTCAGGTCAGTATTGGTTTGATACCGGAAATTATGCTAAGGAAGTAGAAATCAATCTGAGATTTATCGAAGAAGTTTGGGAACGCTATGGTCATTTTTCTGCTTTTTCGGGTTGGTACATTTGCCAAGAAGTTAGTCGAAAAACTAAAGGGATAATAGACCTGTATGCTCAACTAGGGAAATTCTGTAAATCCATTTCAGGGGGTTTACCCACATTAATTTCACCTTATATAGATGGAAAAAAAGCTTTACTTTCTAATCAATCTAACTTAAGCAAGCAAGATGGAATAGCTTTAAAAGAGCACGAATTGGAATGGAATGAAATATTTGATGGAATTCGTGGAGCAATAGATATAGTAGCCTTTCAGGATGGTCATGTTGATTACGATGAGTTATCACATTATCTTGAAATTAATAGTAGTTTGGCTGCGAGACATCAATTGAGATGCTGGACTAATGCAGAATCCTTTGATAGGGATATGCCAATAAAATTTTTACCTATAAAATGGGAAAAGCTCAAATTAAAACTTGAAGCCGCACAAAAAGCTCAAGTTGAAAAAGCGATAACATTCGAATTTTCCCATTTCATGAGTCCTCAATCAGCCTATATTCAGGCACATCATCTTTATAATCGATATATGGAATACTATTCAAAATGAGAGAAATTGCTAAAAAATATCGGGAAGAACTTTTCAACAATGTCTTACCCTTTTGGATGAATCACAGTCTTGATCAACAAGAAGGAGGCTTTTTTACTTGTTTGGATCGAAATGGAAACGTATATGATACTGACAAGTTTGTCTGGTTACAAGCTCGGCAAATTTGGACTTTTGCCATGCTCTATAAAGAAGAGGCCATGGCCGATGAGCAGTGGTTATCCATTGCCAATCACGGAGCTAATTTCCTCTCTAAATACGGTAGAGATGAAGAAGGACAGTGGTATTTTTCATTGAGGAGAGATGGTAAACCTTTGGTTCAAGCCTATAATATTTTTTCAGATTGTTTTGCTTGCATGGGATTTGGCAAACTTTTCCAGGTCACTCAGGAAGAAAAACATGCTGCTGTAGCATTGGAAGCATTCCATAATATTCAAAAGAGAAAAGATAATCCTAAAGGAATTTACAACAAGCAAATAGCAGATAATAGACCTTTAAAAAACTTTGCCTTACCTATGATTATCTGCAATCTAGCACTGGAAATAGAACCTTTGTTAGATGGTGAAACGGTTGAAAAAACGATAGCGGAATGTTTGCATGAGGTCATGAATGTTTTTTATGATGAACAGTCTGGGATGATTTTAGAAAATGTCACCCCAGAGGGAAAATTTGACGATTCTTTTGATGGTAGGTTAATGAATCCAGGTCATGCCATTGAGGCGATGTGGTTTGTTATGGA
>Ga0129345_1001068_pt1 | contig 10418 bp, 6 predicted proteins | sample CPBDNA_FD_94425 | JGI IMG/M metagenome (GOLD analysis project Ga0129345, IMG submission 94425) | Freshwater to marine salinity gradient microbial communities from Chesapeake Bay, USA - CPBay_Sum_20_0.8_DNA | ecosystem: Environmental > Aquatic > Marine > Coastal | place: USA: Chesapeake Bay...
AAGGATACCGATCAGCATCACCCCGAACCCAATGTGTGAAATGGTACCACCGATTAATACCGGATTTTTCCGTAGCAGGGAGATCATCACGAAAAGATTACCGAAGCAGGCAAAAAAGGCGGAAAACAGATATACGATATCCCCGAAGCTGGTGACACTGGCGGCATAGATCACTACAAGAGTCGCTACTGCGGAGATCCCAAACGATTTTAGAAGTTCGGCGGCAAGGCTTTCCGGAGAGTGTTTGCTCCAGTACAAAACCTGCGCCGGCACAGTGAGAAATGCAGCAAGGATGGCAAGGGGCTGCGTCCAGTTGTTGTAGAAGCTGATTTCGGGTGGCGTGGGTGTGGCGGTGAACAGTTTCCCAAGAATTGGCGAGCTGGTGCCGATGATGATGACCCCGCCAATGATTGCCAATACCACAGAACCGGAAAAGGTCATAAATTCGCGGGTAAGAATGCCGGGGTCCGCAGTCTTTTTCGGCAGATCTTTGTATCGGACTGCGAAAAGGACGCCTCCGAGACCCAGGATTACAAGGATGAACAGCAGTAGCTGATTGTACAATCCGAGGTCGGTGAAGCTGTGAACCGAAGAGTCGCTTAGGATGCCCGAGCGCGTGAGAAATGCTTCGTAGATCACTGCGCTGTACGCAAGAATGGCAAACACCAAGGCCGATTTTTGCGCATAACCTTTTTTGTTCTGGATGAGCATCGAGTGAATTCCGGCCACACCCAGGAACCAGGGCACGATCGATGCGTTCTCGACCGGATCCCACGCCCAGAATCCTCCGAAGGAGAGTGTTACGTATGCCCAGTAACCGCCCAGGAAGATGGCCGTGAACAGCGCAAGGTTAGCGGCAACGGTCCAGGGTAGTGCATGGCGAACCCAGGTGCTATACTCCCGTTTCCATAGCGAGGCCAGGGCAAAGCAAAATGGCACGGTCATCATCGCAAACCCGAGAAACAGGATGGGCGGGTGGATGACCATCCATGGACTACGCAGAAGGTCGTTAAGTCCCTTCCCTTCTGCTGGCACAAAATCGGGGTTGGCCTGAATAAATGGTGCATTCGGAAAAGCATCTGCAATCGATTTAAATGCAGAGGAACCGATTTCGAACACTCCGAAATCAAATCCCGTGATCATGGAGATCAGAAATGCCTGGTTGAGGGTAAGAAAAAACAGGACATGATAGCGATAGGCTCGCCCCACCCAAACCATCATGGCGATCCCGACCAGATCTACGAACAGGATCCAGAGGAGAAAACTTCCCTCTTGTCCACCCCAAAATGCCGAGACGAGATAGCGCAACGGCAGGTCGGAGCTGGTGTAGTTGTACACGTAGTAATATTGGAATTGGTGGGTTATAAGGAGCTGCAATAGCAACCCGGAGGCGATGAGCAATAGCATCATTTTCGCGATGAAAGCGCCGTTCGACAACTTTAGCAGCGATTCACGCCCTTTTGTAATTCCAAAAAAGTACCCTGCCATCGTGAGCAGCGTTAGCACAAACGCGCTTTTTATAGCCAGGTCTCCCATCATCCCTGTCATAATCTATCCTTTTAGTCTGGTTGATGCGGGTAGCATCCAGGTTCCACCTATCCCATACGGGGATGTGATCCTCATGGGATTCTAGTGATCCTCATGGGACTCTAGTTCTCCTCATGGGACTCTAGTTCTCCTCGCGGGATTCTAGTTGTCCTCACGGGATTCCAGTGATCCTCATTGGATTCTAGCCATCCCATGCAGATTCGTATAACCCCATTTGAGCACAAACGTTTCCCATCAAAAAGAAAGAAATTCTTTATCAAAAAGAAAGACAAACCTTTGCGTTTTGGACGTGATTGTCTATTTTCAGATGGAATAGGTGACGGGATCAATGGATAGTGCTACATGAAATTTGTTTTTTATAGCGTCGTCGGGCTGGCATGGCTTGGGATCGTGGTTTTGCCGGGGGTGTATGGATGGGAGTACTATATGACGCCGGTACCCGAACGTCCGTTTACGGAGCTGCACGATCAGCTTAAACCTACCGGTTTCATTGGGCATGGGTATGGGGTGATTGGGTCCTTGTTTATGGTCGTTGGTGTGGCGACCTATACGTTGCGGAAGCGGGTGGCTTGGTTTGCGAAATGGGGAAAACTTCGGAGCTGGTTGCGGTTTCATATTTTTTTGTGCACGACGGGGCCGGCGCTTGTGGTTTGGCATACGTCGTTTAAGTTTCAGGGGGTTGTGGCGATCTCGTTTTGGAGTATGGTGATTGTTGTGGCGAGCGGGGTACTTGGTCGGTATGTATACAAGCGGATTCCAAAAACAGAGGATGGATATTTTAAAAGTGTTCAGTTTGTTGTGGATGAGAAACTTGCACTGAGAAAGGAATTGGACGCGATGGTGTCGCTGAGTCCTGTACAGGAGTCGATGTTGGGGCTCACGGCGGGACAGTTAAAGTTTACAAATCCATGGTCGGCACTCTATGCAGCAATTCTATTTGATGTGAGGGGCCTGTTTTCCTGGAGCAGGGATCGGAGGGTTACCACAGAGCTTGCGTTGTCCAGACAGGAGCGGGAGTCGTTTCGGTCTCTCGTGCGTCGGTATCGCTGGAGAACCCGACAAGAGTTTTTGATTGAGCCGATGCAGAAGATTTTTGGATACTGGCATGTGTTTCACATTCCGCTGGCGACAATTATGTTTTTGGTGCTGGCTGTGCATGTTTTTGTATCGATTCTTTTTGGATACACATGGATTTTTTAAAACGTGATGCGGTCCTATCACCCCGAAACCAAATCTTTTTTTAACTCCCGAACACCATGAAATACCGACTTCTACTACTCGCAGGAACGATTATTTTTGGCATCACCGCGTTTGTGCTTACAACGGACCGGTTTCAGTCTTCGCCGCATCAAACCCTGACCGATGCAGAACTTGCGGAGAGGGCGCGACAGATTGCTTCCGGGATGAACTCCCGAGAGGGTTCTGGGAGTGGATCCACAAGTGGAAGTGCGGCAGGAGATCGAAGCACGGCTGGGGCGATGCAACCTCCGGTCGATACCGAACCAACGGCAGACAATGTCTCGACCCGTTACTACGAGCGTGTAAAGGATCTGGAAAGCTTTCTGGCTACGAATCCTGCAGATACCACTCACATGCTTCGGCTTGCGAGGTTGCTTCATCAGGGGCATCAATTGCAGGAGGCGACCGAATGGTACAGCCGGCTACTTGAAATCAATCCACAGCAGGAGCAGGTACGGCTGGATCTGATTAACGCGTACGGGCAGGCGGGTCAGTGGGAGTTGGCGCTTTTGGCTACAGATGAACTTTTGGAGATCCGGGAAAATCATCCGGGAGCGCTGTACAATAAGGCGGCGATTTATGCGAATATGGGGCGGAACGACGATGCAGCGGCGATCTGGGAAACTCTTTCCGAGCAGGAAGCAGGCACTACAATCGGCACGATGTCCAAAAATGCACTATCCAAACTGGCGGCTATGTGATCTTTTCTTGCAAAATCCATATCACCCCAGGAGGCGGGCGGGTGGCATTTCGAGGAATACCGGTCCTTCGAGGAATACCGGTCCTTCGAGGATTGCCAGCGCTTTCAATACGATCCATACTTCTTGCTGGAATCGGAATGCTGTTCCTTTCTGCCGTGAGTCAGGCGCAACTGATCTCTCCGGGAAAACTTTCAAACGCTCACTCCTTCCTGAATGGCATCTCGAACTGCGTGCAGTGCCATGAAATTCGAAACCCATCCATCTCTAATGAGCGTTGTCTCGATTGCCATGTACCTATCGACTCCACCATCGTGCAAATGCGGGGAGTTCACGGACAGCCGGATGTGTTGGATCAGAACTGTTCGAACTGCCATCAGGAACACTTCGGTGAGGAGTTTGATGTTCTTCGGTTTGATTCAGCGGGATTTGATCACTCGATCACTGGATTTGAACTGATTGGTGCTCATGCATCGGCGGAATGTCAGGATTGCCATGGAAACAGCGATTGGATCCGCGATCAGACCGTGCTGAATTATCAGGAAAAGTTCGGGTTGATAGGATCCCATTCCACGTTCCTGGGACTGGAGCCGACATGCGAGAGTTGCCATCTGGAAGAGTCCGTACACGGAGATCAGTTTGCAGGTGAATCCTGTGCCAACTGTCATAACACAGTAGAGTGGGAAGACATCAGCCAGTTTGATCACAATGAAGCACGATTTGCACTCACGGGACTTCATGTGGAACAGACATGCGAAAGCTGTCATACGCCCGAGCGGGTACTGGAAGGTGCACTAGCGGGAACTGAAGTGAACCGATTCCGCGGGCTGGAGTTTGAAACGTGCGAGAGTTGCCACGAAGACGTCCATGAAGGTCGGCTGGATGAACTGGCCGGTGTACCGCAAACCTGCGAATCCTGCCACGGAACGGAGGGATGGCATCAGTTTGATGAGCGCTTCCCGGAAGACCTGTTCCCACACGAGGAAACCGGATACGCACTCATTGGGGCTCACGAATCGCTGGATTGCGAAAGTTGCCATGCTGTGAGAGAGGATCTTGTGATTGCGAATCGGTGGGTGGATGGGACGGCCGGCTACACCTACCCGGAACCTGTATCGGATACCTGTATGGATTGTCATGTGGACTATCACGAAGGGGTGTTTGTGCATACTGGCGATGGTGCGGAATGTTCAACGTGCCATACAGAAACAGCCTGGATCCCCTCCAATTTTGGCCTGGCACAGCATGAGCAGCGCTCTCGCTTTCAGTTAACCGGTGCGCATGTGGTTACCCCTTGTTCGAGCTGCCATATTATGGAACCCAGCACGGTTACCGGAGAGGAAAAGCCTCAGTTTCGGTTTGATGACCTGAATTGTGAGGGTTGCCACGAAGAAGACAACCCACATGGAGATTCGTTTGCCTCGGCAGAGGATGGATGCGACACCTGCCATGCAACCACCTCATGGAACCGTGATATTACCTACGATCATGAGGCAGAAACCGGGTATGCACTCACAGGTGCTCATGCATCGCTAAGCTGCCAGTCGTGCCATTTTGATTCAGGTGTGGGCTCAGGTGCATCGAACCGCCAAGCATTCTCCTTGTTATTCACCGCGCTACCAGACGACTGTATGAGCTGCCACGAGACGGACAGCCCGCATCAGGGGCAGTTTGCCGAGTCGGTACTTGGGCCTGCTTGCGAAGAGTGCCATACCACGGAGCGGTTTACATTGGATGAGTTCGATCACTCTCGCACTTCATTCCCGCTGGATGGTGCCCATATTGAGGTTGCCTGCGCAGACTGCCATGTACAGGAAACAGCTGCGGACGGTTCTCTCTTTACTCGCTTTTTCCCTCTTTCCACCGAATGTTCTGCATGCCATGGCGATCAGTAAATCCAAAAATATCAACCAACAACGGACTCGAATCCGTGGCTTTGTATCTGCCATGACTCTGTCCTTCGCCTTGACCCTGGGCCTGCTACCCTTAGGATGCGGGAATAAGGTCCATGCCCAGTCCGCCCAGGCTGCACAGTCCGCCCAACCTGCCCAGGCCTCACAACCTGCCCAGGCCCAAATCCGCGCAACCCAAACCAGCACCAACCCCCACGGCAACCTCAGCGCCGACCTCACCTGCGAACTATGTCATACTTCCGATGGCTGGGTTCCGGCCAAAGAACCTCTCGACTTCAACCACAACACTCAAACCTCCTTCCCACTCATCGGTTCCCACCTCGAAACCACCTGCGAATCTTGTCATTTCAACCTGCAATTCAGTGAACCAATGATCACAGGCGAAGGTTGCGAATCCTGCCACGTTGATGTCCATCAGGGGGCCTTCACCGAAAGCTGTACCGACTGCCACAATCAAACCCGATTCACCGACATCGATGCCGATCAGATTCATCAGCGTACTCACTTCCCCCTCATCGGGGCACACAGCCAGATCACCTGCGAGTCCTGCCACGCTAATCAATCCGACGGCCACTTCGCCATCGATAGCGGCACCGAATGCATCGATTGCCATCAAGAAGACTACCTCGCTGCCGAAAGCATCGACCACGTCGCCAGCGGTTTTGCCGAAACCTGCGAAGATTGCCACTCGATGCTGGTCTGGTCCGGCGTGCAGTTCGACCACACCACGGTCTCCGGCGGATTCGCCCTCCTCGGAGCCCACGATGCTATCCGATGCGAATCCTGCCACCTGCTCCCAACCTACGACCTTCCCTTCCAGCCACCCCCTACCAGCCAGGACGACTGCTACGCCTGCCACGCACAAGACTATGAAGACGAGCACGCGGGATCCGGCTTCCCCACCGACTGTACCCTTTGCCACAACGTCAACGACTGGGACGATGCCCGCTTCGATCAGCACGATCAACTCTACTTCCCGATCTTTTCCGGTGAACACCAAGGCGAATGGAACAACGACTGCAGCACCTGTCATGTCGTCCCCGACGATTTCAGCATCTTCAGCTGCATCGACTGCCACGAACACAATCAACCCGATATGGACGATGAACACGACGGCGTAAACGGTTATATCTACCAGAGTGAAGCCTGCTACTCCTGCCACCCAAATGGAAGCGAAGACGACGCGGAGGGAGGCGATGATGATTAAATCAACCCGACTCATACCCCGTGTACCCCGTATACCCCGTTTGTCCGGCAATTTTATGCATTGCGCTACGATGGTTTCACTTCTACTTCTGTTTATTTTTCGGGTTGATGCGGATGCGCTCCAGGCCCAGGAACGCATTCGGGCAGAGGTACAGGTAATCCAGATTGCCGCGGATCAAATCTACCTTGAATTGGACACAGAAGACCTGGCAATGCCAAAAGAAGGCGCCATTTTGCTCACCTACCGGGATGCGGATTACCTTGGCTCGCTGGAGCTGATGGCCGCCTTTCCGCCACGGTTGCTGGTGAGGTATGCTGAAACCGTATTCCCGCTAACTCGCGGGGAGATTATTACGCTTGAGTGGGGGGCAGGTGTAGAGTTGGGAGGTGAGATCGTGACGGGAGACGAGGCTGGCGGTGGTGGGGTTAGTGGTACCGATCCCGGCGCCGATGCCGATCCCGGCGCCGATGCCGATGCCACTGCCGCGGAAGGGGATTCTCTGGGGAGTGACCGGCGTTCGATTTTGGACCGACCTGTAACACGAGGCTCAACGACCCGTTCCTCGCGGTCTAGCCGGCAGAGACAAATCCCACAGTGGAGCGGAAGGGTCCTGCTCGGTACCCGTGCATCTCAAAGCGTGACAAACTGGGGGGGGCAGACCGACGAATCCAATACCCGATACAGTTCCATCTCCTACTCCAATCTCAGTTTTCGCGGCAGGGATCTGCCGGGTGGATGGTCGGTGCAGGCGCAGGGCAGACTCAGCTACCGAGTTCAAACCGGATCGTTCCGGAATGACAACTATCTAATGAATATCTACAATCTGAAAGCCGCAAAAGTTTTTGATTCCATTCCTCTGGAAGTGCAAATAGGTCGCTTTTACAACCGCTTCGAAATGATGCACTCTTTTTGGGACGGAGCCATGGCGCATTTGCAAATGGGCAATTGGGGAGGCGGGCTTACAGGCGGGTTTCAACCCGTACGAACCACAGAGGGACTCTCCTTTTCCTACCCGAAAGCAGGCGGGTATCTGCACTATCGACTTCGAACAGAGTCGGTTCGCTGGACCATTCAGGCAAATGCAGCTGGCGTATTCCCATCGAATGAGGCGTTTCGCTCTTACGCCGGCATCGAGCAGAAGTTCCGCTATGATGGAGTCGGAATGGATACAGAATTTCAGGCACACCGTCATCCGGATTCCGCAGAATGGCGCTGGACCCGCATTCGATTTCGGGCTTTTGCCGATCTCAGTGAGCAGCTCGAAGTACGTGCTTCATACCAGCGCAGGATCTCTTATTCCCCGTTTCGAACCTTCTCTGAATTTTCCCACACACGCAATGAATATGGCCTGACAGCCACACTGTCCGCTTCAAACTGGCGGTTTATACAGGGTATGCGGTGGAATCATCAACCCGAAGCAAAATCTACTTCGTACCAGTCCCGAGTGCAGTGGAACCGGTCGCCGTTGTGGGATATCTCCTGGTCTGTTTATGGCTACTATTGGAATGGGCAGGAACGTGGGAGTAGCCTCAATTCGGGTGTTACTGCTTCCAAATCGCTCGAAAAATGGCGTCTTCAGAGTGGTCTGAGTGCCTACCGGTCGAATTTTGTGAACAACCGGTACACGCAGGGATCGCTGTTTTTGAATGCCGATTACCGGCTTACACGTGATCTTTCGGTTCAGGCGCGCTATCAGGGAGTGTTAGGTGAGTTTACGAGCCAGAATGCATTGTCCCTATCACTATGGAAGAGTTTTTAATGAAATAATTTGTACATGGAAGAGTTTCTGATCCAAAATGAGCAGTTGGTGATATGGCTGATCGCGGCGTTGCTGTTTGGGTTGTTTGCCGTTCCGTTTTGGATCAAAAAGATCCGGCTGGAGAAGCATACGCATGTGCAGGATATCCGTGCAGAGGAGTTTGGCCTGAAGGAGCCGGTTTCTCTGTATCCAAAGGTGAATCCGGACATCTGCATTGGATCGGCGGGATGTGTGGCGGCTTGTCCGGAAGAGGATGTGCTGGGAATTCGGAATGGCCAAGGGGTGGCAGTGAATAAAGCGCTCTGTATTGGTCATGGCTTGTGCGAGCGTGCATGCCCGGTGGATGCGATTACACTGGTATTCGGTAGTAAGACACGGGGTGTGGATATCCCGCGGATCCGGGAAAACTTCGAAACCAATGTCCCCGGGATTCATATCGTGGGTGAGTTGGGTGGGATGGGGTTAATCCAAAATGCGTTTGAACAGGCTCGGCAATGTATCGAATATATTCGCAAGGATCTGAAACCCTCTGGGCGGCGGGCGGATTCTGAAATCTATGATCTGCTGATTATCGGGTGCGGCCCGGCGGGTTTGTCGGCCACGATTCACGCCAAGCGGGCCGGGTACCATTTTAAAACGCTGGAGAGGGAGGGAATTGGTGGAACGGTACGGTATTATCCACGTAAAAAACTGGTGCTTACCAATCCTCTAGATGTACCGGGTGTGGGAAAGATTCATAAGAAGCAGATTCTGAAAGAGGAGCTTATTGAGGTTTGGGAGTCGATTGTGGAGAAGCAACAGCTCGATGAGGATATTGTGACCGGGGTGAATGTGGATGAGATTCGAAGGGTGATGCCCGGGGGAGTTGGAGTTGGAGGGGATGGGTGGATAGTAGACGTGGGTGCAGGTGCGCATTCTGGTGATTGGGGTCGCTCTAGTGATGGAGGAGCAGGCGTAGTCGGGAGTGGGGATGTTAAAGGTGCTGAGGATGCTGAGAGTGCTGGCGCGAAACCCATCTTTGAACTGATTTGTGGGAATCAAACATGGAGATGCCGGAAAGTACTGATTGCGGTGGGTCGTCGCGGCACTCCGCGAAAACTGGGGATTCCCGGCGAGGAGCTGGATAACGTAGCCTACAGCCTTTTGGAGCCGGATCATTACACCGATGAATCGATCATGGTGGTGGGTGGAGGAGATTCGGCCATTGAAGCCGCCCTAGCCCTTAGTGAACAACCGGGCAACCAAGTATCCGTATCATACCGAAAAGAAAAATTTAGTCGCCTTAAACCGCTTAACCGCTTAAAACTGAATGAGGCCTTGGAGGAGGGGCGGATCGTAGTATACCGGAAGACGAATGTGATTGAAAACCGGAAGGATTCGGTCGTACTGCAGCATGAGGATGGCCGCGAAGAGGTGATGGCGAACAACAGTCTTTTTGTTTTTGCGGGTGGGATTTTGCCAACTGCGTTTTTGGAGAAGGCTGGGATTAGAATTGATACCAAATTTGGCGAGGCCTGACATTTGTGCTTGATTTTTGGTACTATTATATGGAATTAAACAAACCTTGGGATCCATCATGACATCCGCTCTCCTTCGGAATGGGAAGTGTCTGAGGTGCTACGATGCGCTTATACGGGGGAGGTACGGACGGAAATGGTCTTTTTCTTCGTGTGCCTGGGTTGGGATGGTATGCGTGCTGACCATGAGTGGGTGTTGGGTTGATGTATGTCTTGCAGAGATGGGGGCAGCCGCTTGGATGCATCCGGTCTTGCCAGCCGGTACGACGAGGTATGTGCAGATACCGATTGCTACCGGGTTTTCGACGGTGGATCGTTTGACCCCGGTGCAACCAGTGAATCCGGATACGACGCAGATGTCTTCGGACAGCGTGCAAAAGAGCGTGCATCCTAGCGTGCAAGATAGTGTGCTTAAGAGCGTGCATAATAGTGCACAAAAGAGCGTGTATAACAGTACGCAAAAGAGCGTGCGGGCCAGCGTTGGTGATAATCCGCATGGTGTGTTCTCTGCCGATCTGCAATGCGAGGCCTGTCATA
>Ga0129345_1001069_pt1 | contig 10417 bp, 10 predicted proteins | sample CPBDNA_FD_94425 | JGI IMG/M metagenome (GOLD analysis project Ga0129345, IMG submission 94425) | Freshwater to marine salinity gradient microbial communities from Chesapeake Bay, USA - CPBay_Sum_20_0.8_DNA | ecosystem: Environmental > Aquatic > Marine > Coastal | place: USA: Chesapeake Bay...
AGGGATATACATTTAAAAGGCTAAATAGGATAGCAGATAAATGGATTCATTTTGGGAATTGGTCGCCTGATATAAAATTAAGGTTGTGGCAAAAAGGTGCTGGAACTTGGGGCGGAACTGATCCACATGACAGGTTTGAATTTTACCATCCAAGGCCAAAGCCTATTTTATTGAAAGGTCATCTTTTGCATTATTCCTATGAATCTGTAACTGCCTTTAAACGCAAGAATCGAGAGTTTGCTGAAATTGCTGCAGAAGCTATGTTTCGAAAAGGAGTTCGAGTAAAATGGTGGAAAAGATATGGAAGCGGATTCTTTAGGTGGTTTAAAGGGTATATTTTGAAACTGGGTTTTTTAGATGGAAAAATGGGTTGGATGATTGCTTACGGCTCAATGAAAGAAGTTAATTGGAAGTATAAAATTTTGGCAGAGAAATGGAAGACTCTTTAAATGATATAGGGATAGTGGTGCTTGCTATTGTCGGAAGTGCACTGGCAGGAGCTATTAATACCCTTGCGGGAAATGGCTCTGCTATCACCCTAACTCTACTCACTCAAGTACTGGGATTGCCACCTAATATTGCTAATGCGACTAATCGGGTAGGTATAGTTACACAGAGTGCTGTGGGCAGTTTGGTGTTTTTCAAGAATAAAAAATTAGATCTTAAGTCCAATAGAGTAGAAATTATTTTGGCTATTCTTGGCTCAGTGTTGGGAATTATTTTGGCCATTAAAGTAAGTAACGAACAATTTTTTTCGGTTTTTAAGTTTTTAATGGTTTTAATGTTGTTGGTTATTCTCGTCAAACCAGAACGGTGGATTAGGCCTGTTGAGGGTTCTAGTCGAATTCCTAAATGGGTGATGTACTTCTTATTTTTTGCCATTGGTATTTATGGGGGATTTATTCAAATGGGTATGGGGATTTTTTTCCTAGCTATTTCGGTTTTAGGTGCCAAAAAAAACTTGGTCCATTCTAATGGCTTGAAGATCGCAATGGTTGGGTTTTATACTTTTTTGGCAGTGATTATTTTCCAAATTAAGGGAATGATCATTTGGGATGTAGCTTTGATTTTTGCTTTAGGGCAAACCATTGGGGGATATTATGCGGCTCGTTTTGCCACTAGTCACCCTGCTGCTAATCTATGGGCCTATCGGCTTTTGGTATTGATTGTCGTCATTGCCGTAGGTCAGTTATTTGGAATTTTAGATATTGTTCAAAAATGGTTAAACTGACTATTTAATGGAGGCGAGATTTGCTGAAGTATTACATCAATACTGTAAAGAACATTCATCGAATCAAGATGAGTTGCTCTGGAAATTAGAAAGAGAAACCCACCTTAAAACGCTAGCACCGCAGATGATCTCTGGGCCTCTTCAAGGTAAATTATTGGAATTTCTTAGCAAAATGATTCAGCCAACCAACGCTTTGGAAATAGGAACTTTTACGGGCTATTCTGCATTGTGCTTGGCTAAAGGACTCCAACAGAACGGTAAGTTGACAACCATTGAGGTGAATAGAGAGCTCACTCCAATTATTAAAAAATATATTGAATTGGCAGGCTATGAAGACCATATTCATTTGGTTATTGGGAAAGCGGAGGAATGTATCCCTACCCTCCCAGATAGTCATTTTGATTTGGTATTTATAGACGCTGGCAAAAAACAATATCAAGAACATTACGATTTGGTGCTGCCTAAACTAAGATCAGGGGGATGGATTTTGTGTGATAATGTATTGTGGAGTGGAAAAGTAATTAATTCTTATCCCGATAAAGAAACAGCAGCAATTCATACTTTTAATAATTATGTTGCTAATGACGATAGGGTAGAAAAGGTGCTCTTACCGCTGAGGGATGGCCTATATATTATAAGGAAAAAGTGAATAATAACCAACAATACATACATGCCATCAATCTTATGGGAGAGCAGCAGATTCCCATTTATTTTCAATCTTGGTATTTGGATGCCAATTGCGGATCAGATGGTTGGTTGGGATTGATATACCTCCACAATGGAAGTCCTATAGCTATAATGCCATATTACAAACGTAGAAAGTGGGGTTTACCCTTAATTGATATGCCCCATTTTACAAAATATATGGGACCTTGGATATTAGGACCATATCGAACGCTGAAATGGGAAGCAAAAATTTTCAAATTTTTTGCAGATCAACTACCCAAAGTGGTCTTTTTTAGGCAAAATTTTCATCCTGTTGTTAAAAATTGGTTGCCTTTTTATTGGGAAGGGTTTAGCCAAAGCACTGCTTATACTTATCGCTTGAATAAGCAATCTAAAGAGGAGTTATGGGAGGGGATGAACAGGAATATGAGACGAAATATTGAGAGTGCGTTGAATCATGGGATTGCTATTCAAGAGAGTGAAGACTTGGCAGGATTTTATAACTTAAATGAATTGAGCTTTAAAAGGCAGGGATTGCAAATCCCATATACTTATGAGAATTTAGTTCGACACGATCAAGCCTTATCACTTCGTGAAAAAAGAAAAATTTTCCTAGCAAATCATCCAGATGGCACCCCTTTGGCGGCTGGTTATTTGATGATTGATTCGGACACCGTGTATTATCATTTGTCAGGAGAAGATGCTCAATACAGATCAGAAGGAGCGGGAATATTGGTTTTATGGAATGCTATATTGTGGGCTTTTTCTCGAAAGGAAATCAAATACTTTGATTTCGAGGGGAGTATGATCAAAGGGGTGGAAACTATAAGGAGACAATTTGGAGCCTATCAAGTTCCCTATTTCAAAATGAGGAAATTTTATTTTTCATGGATCGAATTATTGACAAGAGGGTAAGTGAATCTAATCCCGGACTGTATATACATTTTCCTTTTTGCCGAAAGGCATGTCATTATTGCAACTTCCACTTTTCTACGCAGTTAAAAAATATCCCTCAAATAGTATGGGGAATCAATAGGGAAATAGAGTTGAGAAAGGACTATCTGGTCAATAGACAGCTAGCTAGTATTTATTTTGGAGGAGGTACGCCCTCTCTTATGGATTATTCCACTTTATCTGGGTTATTTGCCACCATTGAAAAGCATTTTCAATTTTCTGAAGATATGGAAATCACCATAGAGGCTAATCCGGACGACATTACACCTGACCGGGTTCGCATTTGGTCAGACCTTCCCATTAATAGGATTAGTTTGGGGATTCAATCTTTCAATGATGAAGATTTGAAATATATGAATCGGGCACATCAGGCCAAGGAGGCACATGAAAGTATTGAAATGTTAAAAGCTGGAGGATTTGATAACCTTTCTTTGGACTTGATTTTTGGAGCAAATACCACTACAGATGAAATTTGGAGGCATAATCTTATGACTGCTATATCATACGGGGTTCAACATTTGAGCTGTTACGGTTTGACAGTGGAGCCTAGAACCGCGTTGGAACACAAAATACGAACAGGCAAAGAACAGGGGTTAGATGATCAAAAGGCAGCTAAGCAATATCTACTTTTAATGAATTTGATGGAGGACAAGGGATGGCATCATTATGAAATATCCAATTTTAGTCAACCAGGATATGAGGCACAGCACAATAGAAGCTATTGGAATGGGGTACCCTATTTGGGAATTGGCCCTTCTGCCCACTCCTTTGATGGTAAAAGCAGACAATGGAATATTTCTGATAATCAACGATATATTAAATTCCTGGAATCCAATCCCAATGAAGGATATTTATATGAAAAGGAGGATTTGAGTTTAAAAGAAAAGTATAACGAACAGTTAATGTTGGGATTAAGGCAAAGTAAGGGAGTAAAAATGGGTGAATTGGTATCAGAAAGCCTTGCTGCGGTTCGGGTTTGGAAACAAAGTGGTCATTTGATAGAGATAGATAATAAATTGGTTTTGAGTGCTACAGGAAAAATTTTAGCAGATAAAATAATCAGCGATTTATTTATTTAAACATTTTGTTTTTTAGTATTTTGTAATTTAAAACATTTCGTTTATTTTTGATTTGAGAATCAAATTAAATGAAATGAAACCTGATTTTTTAGTTAGCAAAAAAGGGACAGTTGTTATTACAGCAAGTCAGCTTTGGGAATTACTAGGAGGAAATGAAGATAGGTTTGAATATGGAGTTTCCCAATGGCTAGCTGACGTATATGAATTTGATGAGGTGATTAGGAAGCCGCTAAGAAATACGGATTATGGTTTGAGAAAATCCATAGAGGCGGGGAGTGATGTGAAAGATGATTATTACTTAACCTTATCTTTTGCGAAGCAAATTGTTCTGCGCTCCAATCTCAAAAATAAATTAGATTTAGCCAAACTGATTAAAACTAAAGAGCTGAAGTCAGGACTTCGGAAGAATTTTTCTTCAGAAGAGATTGTCGAAATCATGCATTTGAGTAAAGCCATGACCGATGAATCATTTCAATTAAAAAGTGAAGAACGGCATTTTAATTTCTATAAAAATCGAAAAGGGAATACTGCTTATTGGTGGAAGTATCGGGCGGAGATTTTAGGAATTACAGTTGGAAAAATAAAGAAATGGCTAGAAAAAAGGGGAGTTATGGTAAATGGAAAATCCGGAAGGGAAATAATCAAATCTCATGATGGATACGAATTGGTTAGAATAGGAGTTATTGACTACTTGATCGCACAAGGAAAGCATTGGCAATATGCTAGACAAGCTGGTGATTTAGCCAAATTATTCATCAAAGAGATGGAGGTTCCCTTTATGACTAAACTAGAAGATTATCCTGAAATTAAGAGGAAATCTCAGCTTTTATTATGGAATTAAATCATTAAAACTAAAAGATATGTTAGCTATTTTATTTGTTGCCATTTTGGTATTTATTGAATTTAAATATGTAAGAATAGTTTCGGAGGAAAAACAGGTTATGGAACCTAAATCGGATTTAGTGAAGGAAGCTGCATAATTTATTTAGACTTAAAATGCCTCAACCAATTGGGGGGAGGGAGCGTTATGAAAAGTCTATAAAAGTAACAGGTGATAGATTTTTATAAGTTTTCCTTATCAAATGGATTGAGGGTCGTGATTCATGAAGATTTCTCGACACCCTTTGTAGCGACTAATATTTTATATGATGTAGGGGCGAGAGACGAATCACCAGATAGAACCGGTTTGGCCCATTTATTTGAGCATTTAATGTTTGAGGGCACCCATGAAGTAAGTGATTACGATGAGCCTATCCAAAGAGCCGGAGGAGAAAACAACGCATTTACCAATAGCGACACTACCAATTTTTATAATGTTCTGCCAGCGAGGAATCTAGAGACCGCTCTGTGGTTAGAGTCGAATCGAATGTTTGATTTGAATTTGAATCAAAACTCCTTAGAACTTCAAAAGAAGGTGGTCATTGAGGAATTTTATGAAACTTGCCTGAACCAGCCATTTGGAGATGCCTGGCATCATCTTTCTGCATTAGCATATAAAATTCATCCTTATCAATGGCCAACTATTGGAAGGAATCCAGAACATATTTCACAATTTACTTTAGGTGAGGTAAAAGATTTTTACAATAAATATTACTATCCTGGGAATGCTATTTTGAGTATTTGTGGGCCGATTAAAGCAAGCAAGGCTGAACAATTGGTAAATAAATGGTTTGGGACCTTACCAAATAGTAAACGGGGTCACAAAATTCTTCCTCTTGAACCTAAGCAACTTACAAAAGCCGTACAATCAGAATATGCCAAAACACCGGTTGACGCAATTTTTATGGCTTTCAAAGTCCCCAAAAGAATAGACACTCAATTTTACACCGCTGATGTTTTATCAGATATTTTAGCAGGTGGTGATTCTTCAAGATTGTATAGGCAATTACTCAAAGAAAAGAAGTTATTTAATTCTATTGATGCTTATGTTACTGGAAATATTGATCCAGGATTGTTAGTGATTGAAGGCAGGCCAGCAAAAGGAGTAAATTTGGAAATGGCAGAAAGGGAAATTTGGAAAATCTTAGAAGATTTAAAAAGCTATCCCCTAAGTAGTAGAGAACTTGATAAAGTTAAAAATAAGATTAGTACACAATTATCTCTATCGGAATTGAGTTCTGTTAATAAAGCAATTAATCTTAGTTTTTATGAGCTTCTGGGCGATGTCTCTATAATCAATAAGGAATATGATTATTACAATGAGGTGACTCCAGAGCAAATTCAAACTTGTGCTGTTGAAATAATGAAAGAGGAATCATGTTCTGTCCTTCAATACAAAAGTGCGGATTAATAATACTTATTTCTCCTATTGGTTTAAAAAGATTTCTTCTAGTTTGGTCTCTAGAGCTTGACCTCTCAAATTAACTGCAATAATTTTACCCTCTGGGTCCAGCAAGAAAGTTTTCGGTATGGAGGTAACTTGATATTGTTGTGCAACATTATTGCTCCAGCCTTTTAGGTCACTTACCTGAGGCCAGGTCAGTTGGTCTTTTTCAATAGCATTGAGCCAACGTTGCTTGTTGTTATCCAAACTGATTCCTAATATTTCAAAGCCTTTTTCACGATATTTTGAATACATTCTGACCACATTGGGATTTTCCCTTCTACAGGGGCCACACCAACTGGCCCAAAAATCCAATAGGAGATATTTACCTTTGAAATCAGACATTTTAATAAGTTTTCCATTTGGATCTTCTTGTGTAAAATCTGGAGGTGTACCCCCTGGATTAAATTGAGTGGCTGTTTTTATCCTTTCTTCCAAAATTCTGGAACTTTCAGGGTTTATTGAATGTAAGACCTCATAGAATGGATTGGCATATTTAAGAAGTTCAGGATGTTTTTTTTGTTCTAAGGAATTGAAAATACCACCTAATGCCATAACTTGAATATTAGCTTGTTCTGGCAGCAGTTGAAGTAAATCTGAAAATATGGTATTCATTAAATCAATTGGAACTCCTATATCCACTAAGGTTTTACTATAGTTTCTAAATGATTCATACAAAAAGGGATTATAAGGGACAGCTAGGTTACTGAGATTAGCTTGGCGAAAAAATTCATTAATAAAATGGTTGATTTCATCTTTGTATGGAGAAGCATTGGGTATATAGTCCAAATAGGTGGTCAAACCTATGGCTTCTCCAATAGTCGGATCAAGTTGATGAGATTCTATAAGAAGATTGGATTTTTTCGTATTTATCTCATAGAGTTTGGTAAAAAAAGCATTTCTTACCGAATCTTGGTTTGCTTTTTGCAATAAAGCTTTAGTTCTACCTGATTCGATATTTAGATTGGTTAATTGTTTTCTAATGTTTTCAAACTCTTCGTTAAACGGAGCATTAGCAAGCGTAATTTCTTTTAAGTTGTCGCAGTTTCCAGAAAAGGTCAAGTTTGTTTCTTTACCATTCAGAGCAAATAACCTAAAAGAATTCGGAGGGTGTCCTAAATAGTAAAAGGAAGGTTGGTTAATAGCGATCGCGTATGCGGTACCTGGCGATTCGGTAGATAAATTTTTTTTTTCAACCTCTTTGAAACCTAATCCGTCAAATAAGTAAAGGGAAGGAGGGTTGGGACAATTCTCCAGGTTTACTTCAATGGTGACCTCCTGACTGTAAACTTGTTGAGTAAATAGTAGAAGAAATAAAAGGTTTGGTAAGAGTTTAGCTGACATTAATCGAAACAATGTAATTAATATTAATCTAAGTTGAACGCAATTGATCAACTGAGGGTTATAAATATAAAAAAATTTCAAGCGTGAATTCAAAGTTAATAGGTTTCTTACTTTTTCTGGCTATAGCCATTGTTATTCTTATGAGTGTGGTAAAATTTGCATTCAGGTTATTGTTTGGCATCTTTCCATTTTTACTTTTAGCCACTTTATTTATCGATCGATCGGTATTTGTGGAATATGTTTCTAAAATTAAATCTTTGTGGAAAGACAATTGGATATTAGGTGGGGGTGCTATTGTATTAAGTTTTGTATGTATTCCTTTGGTGTCCCTGTATTTGTTTGTTAAGGCACTTAATAGAAAGCAGCAAAAGCCAAAAGTTAAAAATGAAGAATGGATTCCCTATGAAGAGATTGTAGAGGAACCTTCCAAATCCGAACGTAATTTTTACTGATTATTTTTCCATTCACTCTGAAAGTGAAAAGAAATTTTCGGGAAGTTTTCTTGAATGGTTTTTAAAGACCATGCAGATTCAGCAAGAAAAACAGGTTTGCCATCCTTATCCGTGGCCATATCTCGTTTGCGTTTATTTTTAAACTCTTGCAGTTCCTTACTATTTTCTGCTGAAATCCAGCAGGCTTTATAAAGACTTACTGGCTCATAAGTAACTTTAGCGCCGTATTCGTGCTCCAGTCTATATTGAATTACTTCAAATTGTAGAGCACCAACAGTACCAATAATCCTTCTGCCATCTTCATCTTTGGTAAACATTTGGGCAACGCCCTCATCCATTAATTGTTCTAATCCTTTAGATAACTGTTTGGCTTTCAAAGGATCAGCATTATTTACGTATCTAAATTGCTCTGGTGAAAAACTTGGGATACCTGTAAAATGAAGAGACTCTCCCGAAGTTATTGCGTCTCCAATTTTAAAATTCCCAGAGTCATATAATCCAATTACATCACCTGGGTAGGCCTCGTCGATGACCATTTTCTTTTCAGCCATGAAAGAGGTAGGGTTGGGAAACTTCATTTTTCTGTTTAATCGAACATGAAGATAATTGGTGTTTCTTTCAAATATTCCGCTGCATATTCTTAAGAATGCAATTCTGTCCCTATGCTTAGGATCCATGTTTGCATGAATTTTGAATATAAATCCGGAAAAATCTTTTTCATTTGGTTTGACGATTCGTTCCTCAGTAATTCTCTTTAATGGTTGTGGGGCAATTTGTACAAAGCAATCCAAAAGCTCCTTGACTCCAAAATTATTTATAGCACTACCAAAAAAAACAGGAGATATAGATCCTTCTAAATAGGCATTTCTGTCAAATTTTGGATATATACCTTTAATGGTTTCCACTTCTTCTCTCAATTCATCGGCAGGCCCTTTTCCAACGGAATTTTCAAGTTCCATTGCCTCCAGATCTTTAATTTCTATGATTTCTTCTGGATTTTCTAGTTTGCCATGAGGACTAAAAAGTTGAAGTTTCTTTTCAAATAAATTATAAACGCCTTTAAACCTCTGCCCCATACCAATAGGCCAGCTGAGTGGGCATACATGCAAACCTAGTTTCTGTTCTATTTCGTCCAATAAATCAAATCCATCTTTTCCCTCTCTATCTAACTTGTTAATAAAAACAATAATAGGGGTATTGCGCATTCTGCATACGTTGACCAATTTCTCAGTTTGAGGTTCAACTCCTTTTGCCACGTCTATAACTACGATTACACTATCTACGGCTGTCAAAGTTCTATAGGTATCTTCTGCAAAATCTTGGTGCCCTGGCGTATCCAGGATATTTATTTTAAGACCACTATAATCGAATGCCATTACGGAAGTGGCTACAGAGATACCTCTTTGACGTTCAATTTCCATAAAGTCTGAGGTGGTACTCTTTTTAATTTTGTTACTTTTGACAGCTCCTGCTTCCTGAATAGCTCCTCCAAAAAGCAAAAGCTTTTCGGTTAAAGTTGTTTTACCAGCATCTGGATGGCTAATAATTCCAAAAGTTCTCCTTTTCTCCAATTCTTCTTTAAATCCCATGAGTTTGTATTAGTGGCTCAAAAATAAGGAATGCTGACTAATGCGGTGCAGAAAACAAATCAATTCAGATACTAGAAATACTATTAATTATTATCTATTTTACTTTGACTAAAAGAAGATATACTTCTATTTTTTCAAAAAATAGTAATATGAAAAATGTTTTTGCATTTGATTTTTCAAACATAAAAGGTGACTTTTTCGGTGGAATTACAGCTGGTATTGTAGCACTGCCTCTAGCATTAGCTTTTGGAGAGCAAACTGAATTAGGAGCTATTGCTGGATTGTATGGAGCCATTGCTATCGGAGTTTTTGCGGCATTATTTGGTGGCACACCAACTCAGATAAGTGGCCCTACAGCTCCGATGACGGTAGTTTCAGCAGTTATTATTAATGATTCGATTGAGTATGCAGGTTCCTTAGAATTGGCCATGCCCCTTATCATTGGAACCTTTTTTTTAGCTGGGGTAATGGAGGTTTTATTTGGAATATTGGGAGTTGGAAGATACTTGAGATACATTCCTTATCCAGTGGTTTCAGGTTTTATGAGCGGCATTGGGGTCATCATCATAATAACCCAAATTTTTCCCTTTTTCGGTTTACCTGCTCCTTCAGGGGGAACCGTTGGAACGGTTAGCCATCTAAACGAATTAATACCAAATATCAATTACTCATCGACCCTTTTGGCGATGGGAACAGTTTTGATTATTTACCTTTTTCCCAAACTTACTAAGGCTGTTCCCAGTTCTCTTGTGGCTTTAATAGTGATGACGGGTTTGGTA
>Ga0129345_1001071_pt1 | contig 10406 bp, 9 predicted proteins | sample CPBDNA_FD_94425 | JGI IMG/M metagenome (GOLD analysis project Ga0129345, IMG submission 94425) | Freshwater to marine salinity gradient microbial communities from Chesapeake Bay, USA - CPBay_Sum_20_0.8_DNA | ecosystem: Environmental > Aquatic > Marine > Coastal | place: USA: Chesapeake Bay...
CTCCAGTACTTCCTTGAATAAAAGTTCCTGTACCTAATTGTGTAGCTCCAGAAATATCTCCAGGATCTCCAGAGGGAATATCAGGATCGCAAATACAAGGATCTACATTTGCTGCAGGAGAACCTGGCGTAATTTTTGCTGCCATAGTTCCGCCACCAGAGGACTTTATTTGAGCCAACCGTGTCATAAAAGCAGGTCTGGATATATGTGCTTTATTTCTCCCTGCATATCGGTCGGGATAAGTTCCACCACTTCTATGAGGAAGACCTCTCCAAGTTGCAGAAAGACGATCACCAAACTCTTCATTACTCATTTGCCCACTTCTCCATCGGGAAAATCCATGACCTGAATAAAGCATTTTTAATGCTACCCTGTCTTGCAATTCTGGAGTAAATTTATCACTTCCCTTGCCACCAGCAGCAATTACACGCTCTTTAAGATACTCTGGCATTTGTTGGTATCGACCAATCGCACCATTTGCATTTGCCACCAACCAATCAACTGTCATTTGAGTTGGTTTTCCTGCAGTGGCACCTCTAGACACGTTCATTGTATCATAACTTTGTGCTTCGACAGATGAAATCAAATCAAGAATTGCCTTATCAACAGAATCTCCATATACAGACTGACCGCTGCCAGTATCACAAGCAGCGGCACATGGATCTGCTTCAGTTCCAGTAGCATCTCCAGGAACTGGTGCGAGACCAACCTGATCTCTCAATAGATTTAAGATACCAGAAAGTGGATCTTTCATCGATTTCATTAAAAAAATAGAAATCACACCAGTAAATTGCTTATAATCAAGAACATTTAATAAAGAATTATAAGCAACTGGATTTTGATCTTGAAGACCTCTCAACATAAAACTAGATAAAGATCTTCCTGCATTATCATAATCATCTTTTGTAACCCGATCTCCTAACAACGTCTTAGTTGTTAGTGCCATTACAGATCCAATATCTGCAGCACCTTGAATACTATCATGAACATTTCCCATATATTCATAACGATTCATTCTTCCCGGATCGTCAATTGATCCAGGAAAAACTTTTGCAAAATTAAGTTCTCCACCAATAGAAGAACCAATATTTAATTCACTTTTTTTTGATGTTTCTGTTCTTTCAATATTAATTTCTTTAACTTCAGTTCTTTCAATTAAAACTGGACCACCAGAAGCATACTTTTTGACTTTTATAACTCTCCCACCACCATAATATCCCATATCTTTAACTGCCTTTTCACCATAAAGACTTCCAAAAGATCCGGGAGTTTGTAATTTTTTTGCAATATCATTCTTACCAAAAAACTTAAACAGTGGAGAAAAAAGTCCAGAAAATCTTCTCAAATTTTCTCTCACTCTAGCATCAAACTTACCAAGATTCGTTGCCTGTTTTTCTAATCCACTTTTATCATCAAAAAGTTTCATAAATCCACCGCGAATCAATTCAATACCATATCTAAAAGGAGCACCAAGAATATCAAAAATGGTTCCAACACCTTCAACAATTCCTAAAGGAACACTAAAGAGAGAAGATGCAGGTCCAGAAATAGATTTTATTCCTTTTACCCATCTAGTAAGTTGAAATATTCCTTCTCCCGCAGCAGATAAAAGTAAACCTGCACCAACAACAACTCCACCTGCTGCAAGAGGACCCATTGCCTTAACTGATGCTGCACCGGCACTTCTTTGTGCCGTGGCAGTTGCAACTTCGGTTGATACAGTATCTTTAATCGTATCAACAGTTTTGTTAAAAACACTTTGCCCAGCACCCATTCCACCAAAGACATTAAAATCACTGAAAAGCATTCCAGCAATCAACATTTGGTTGATTAACTTGGTGCTTTCACCAGTCATTTCATCTAAACCTTGTATTGCCTTATCACCACCAATTTTACCAACTATCTTTCTTGCGTGATCATATCCCTTATATCCATAATCAATAAATGTGACAAGACCATTAAGTATACTTCCAGCAACATCTATGATGAAATTACCTGTCTTTAGAATACCAATAAAAACACTTTTTAATTGTGGAAGATACTTCAGTAATCTTAAAGCAAAAAAACCAAGTAATACATTTACTATAAAATTTTTGAGAGCATCAAGAAATCCTAGTCTTTTAGCAACTGATCTTATAGGTTTTCCTAAAGATGCCAGAGGTCTCTCTAGAACTTTTTCATAATTTATAAATCTTTCTCTTTCGGCATTACTTCTTTTTAAATTGATTCTTTTTTTCTGGACATTTAATGTCGATTTTAACAGTTTCTCTTTACTGATAAACTGTGTTTTTATAGATTTTAAAGTACCAGTTAAAGGAGAAACTATTGGTGCCATTATTTAATTCCCAATTGCTTCGCCGTTTTTGAATTTGATTTTCCAGCAGGAAGTGATGGAATGAATGGTTTTGCACCACCACCTCTTGCTCCACCCATTCCACCACCAGCAACTGGTGGTCTACTAATTACTTTTGGTGCTGGTTTTGGTGTGGGTGTAATTGGTTTTTGTTTTGGTGGAGTCTTTACAATATTTGCGGAGGATATTGATTTTACAGATTCATTAAATCTCCGTGGAGTTGCATTTTTAGGTCTATTTGTTCCACCTCCAGCAGCATTCATACTCTCAAGAGTATTCACACCAAACTCTTGTACTGCACCTGGAGACATTACAAACTCATTACGAGTTAACATAGCAGGAACATTATCAATTCCTTCTTTACCTCTTACCAATCCACCACCAAAAAATGCAGGCAGATTTGATTTTTTGTCCCCAAAAATAAATTTATTAATACCGCCGAAAATATTATCAAGTAAACCGGATGATTTTGTTTTCTCTTTTGGTTTAGAATCAGTTTTTTGCACATTAACTTTTGATAAATTTTTTGGCCCATCTAATATTAACTTTTTTTCAAGAAAAAGTCTTGATGCGCTCGGTCCACGTCTCTTTACTGCATGTTCTGCGGCAGATAACATATTACCCGTTTTTAATGCATCTGTAAGATTTGGGTATGCTCCAATAGGCCCATTTGGTGCATTATATCCAACCAATAGAATTCCTGTCTTTTGGTTGTCGCTCATCTTATTCCATGTTGGAATTTTTTTACTATATTCTTTTGCAAGATTTAAAATATTAACATTTAAAATACTATCTGCTTGTGATCTTGTAATGCTATCTCCACTTTTAACAGGATTTTTCCCATTTAGAATACTATCATAATAAGTTGATCCCCATCCTATAGTGGGAATTTTATATCTGTCTCCATAAGAATAAAGAGGAGTATTTGATTTAACTGAACTCCAGGGTTTTGAACTAAGGACACTTTGTCCACCAGGTTTAATAAAATCATTTTCCCCTTTTGTAAGTGAAGATAAGGCTTCATCTTCTTTTATATGATGAGATGCTTTTCCAATAAATCCACCACCCTCCGCATAAATTTTTCTATTTACTATTTTTGGTCTATTTGTTCCACCTCCAGCAGCATTCATACTCTCAAGAGTATTCACGCCAAACTTTTGTACTGCTCCACGAGACATTACAAACTCGCCATCAGTAAGCATTGCAGGAACCTTATCTATTCCTTTAGGTCCCGATACAACCCCAGGAACTCCATGAAGTAAACTTGCAAATCCACCAGATCCAAAAAGTTGTGTAAGAATACCTAACTTAGAATCAACTTGCCCACCAGATGCAGCAAGCATAGTCTTAAAATCAATCAGTCCACCACCAAATGCTTCTGCTATTGGAAGTGCTGGTGCTGGTGGAACTTCAATTTGTGGTGCTCCTTCTTCACCACCTCCCATCATATTTTTTGCAATCACTGCTCCACCAGCAGTGACAGCACCTCCAACAACTAACTTAGCAAGAATTCCTTTTAATCCACCACCCCCACCACCAAGAGCAGATAATGCAGTGCCTGCTTTCTTTAATCCAATTGCTCTTGCAATAGCACCAGTAAGCTTTAATGCTACTCCACCAAGCAACATTACACTTCGAGCAGCAATACCAACAAGACTTCTTACAGCCCTACCAAATCCAGTTCCAAAAAGAATGTATCCTGCAATTAGACTTGGCCACCAGTCTCTTAAAAATCTGGCAATAGATCTAACTTTACTTTGATTTTCTGGATTTGCAAACCAATTAATTAGGTTTAATAGTGCTTTTCCTAAAAACAGAGTAACAAAAAATTGTATAATTTGATCTAATATATTTTTTACTGGAGCAACAATTGCCTGAGCTGCATTTTTAACTACAGCAAATGAACCTTCTAAACCCAGTTCTATTTTTTTTCTTCTTGCTACTTCTTGATTCTTTCTTTCTTGATTTGCTTCGTTAGTGACTTGAGTATTTTGTTGAGTTAAAAGTTGTAAAATTCTTGTTAATGATTTTGATATATCTTGAAGAGCTGCAGTATCTGCAGGAGCAGCAATTAACTGTTGTTGTGGAGCAACTTTAGTAGATTGGACTGAAGTTGTTTTTCCTAAAAGTTTTTGTTGATTGACTGCCATTCTATTTGGTTATTAAAAATTTGTTTTTTGTTGCTGCTTCAATTGTTCCTCTTCAAGATGTTGCTGCAATAATCCAACATAGATGTCTCTTTCCCAAGGTATCATATTTTCAATTTCCCACAATGAATATTTATGGTACTGCATCAACGCAAAGTTTAATCTATAATAACTTTCAAGATCCATATGGACCATTCCTATGCGAAAAAACTGGCTAACCCTTCTAAAACAACTTCGTTTTCTACTTTAGTTTTTGGATTTATAACAGAAATTTTATGCGAAAGTTTTGGCATTGTTTCAAAGAACTTTTCAATTTCTTTGAACTGTGAAGAATTCATAGATTCCAAAAATTCAGTGAGTTCTTTTTTGGTTACATCTGCAGTAGACCACACTTCATCTTGAGTATAAATTTTATCGATACAAGTTGAAATTAAATCGAAAGATTGTTCCATTGCATTTTCATTATTAAAATCAAAGTTGTTTTTAATAAACTGTTCAAGTGATGGATATTTCATTTCCATCATAATACTTTTATCTACTTTAATTTTATTAGTATGCTCTTCATTTTTTACAACTTTAATATCATCTAAATTAATACTCACACTTACATTAGTTTCATTATCATCTGGACAGATAATATTAACATCTACTTGTTCACCAACAGACTTTCCTCTAATATTTAAGAAAAGATATTCAATATCGAATGTTGGTAAAGTTTCAACTTTAACATCTTTTGTAGAAATACAGTTCTTGATTACAACCTTAATAGCATTAGTGATTTGCTTTGTGTCTTCACTTTCCAAAGCAATGACTAAAAGTTTTTCTTCTTTAACTAGAAAAGGTCTGTATTTGATTGTCTGTCCAGATGATGGCAACTCAAGTTCATAAGTTGGTGTAGAAATTTTTGGTAACGGCATAATATCCTATAATAATCTCAGGTGTGATTATTTATCTCTAAACATTGAGATTAAAATTTCCAGAGTATGCATCCTGTACGCTAATAGAATTTCCAGAAGCGGCAGCAGAATTAAAATTAACTCCACCCGTTGTAGTTCTAGTTCCTAACACCGACGTTAAATCAACATTGGGATTAAATGCTTGCGAATTTATTGCTGCTAATTGCTCTGCAGTAAGATTAAAATTTTGAGTTGATGTAGTTTCTGGTGGTGCAGTTGGAACTTGTGGTGGTGTCACATAATATCTAATGTATGAAAGAGAAACAGTACACTTTAGCAAGGAAGAAGTATCATATGATACTGGCATAGAATTTAAAGCAATTGGAAATACATTCACAAAATTATAAATTAATGTACCTCCTCTAATACCTTTAGAACCACCAAGACTACTTCTTTCAAACTTTGTGACCGTAAGTCCTTGTTTTAAAATATACTGATCAGGATAATTCATTCTATAAAAATAATTTTCTTCTTTAACACCCGAACGACCACTTTCACTAGAAGCAATTTGTTCTCCTGCAATATACTTCATCCATACTTCAAAAAATCTAATTGGTAAATAATCTTCAGCATTAACATAAAAACTAAAATCAATTCTATCATCATACAATCTCCTATATGCGTGTCTATGAATTGATCCATAGTAATCACCAGTAATATCATGAGTTGTAAAAGTAGAACCTGGAAGTAAGGCATCAGAACAAAGAAGATTTAATTTTCCCTGATTTGCACCAAATTTAACTCCATTTTGACTGAGATATTTGTCTTTTAATCCAGATGGTGCATCAATAGTAACTTCAAAATGAGAAGTTGTTGCTGGATTTAAAAGTGCCGATTTAATGTCAGCAATGCTCTTTGCGGAAGGCATTTATAAATACTTTTATTGATATATTATGTATAATCAAAAATAAAGAAAATGCCAAGAGATTCAAAATATCATCAAGGAAGATTTCATCCACAGAATCCAAAAAAATATATTGGAGATGTTCAAAATATAATCTATCGTAGTAGTTGGGAACTTAAGTTTATGCAGTGGTGTGATAGATCTCCTAATATTATTCGTTATGGATCTGAAGAGTTCTGTATACCTTATTATAACCCAGTGAAACAAAAAGTATGTAGATATTTTCCAGATTTTATTATTGAAGTATTAGAAAGTAATACAAAAGTACAAAAGTATGTAATAGAAATAAAACCAAAACGACAAACCATTCCCCCCGTACAAGGAAAAAAGAAAAATAAGACATACATTAATGAAGTAAATACTTATGCAGTGAATCAATCCAAGTGGAAATCAATTCAGGAATGGTGTGATGATCATCTAATCAAATTCCGCGTAATCACCGAGCAAGAATTAGGAATTAAATAATGGCAGAAGATTTTGGGCAGTATATCAATTCAGGTTCAACGCCAAGAGTTAAAGAACTTAAAAAAAGAGTTAAATCTTCAGGAATTAAAGATCCTGAAGATTTAATGCTCATCATATTAGATATTTTTAAAGATGTGGCAATGATACCTGAGGTTGGAAAGTTTTATACATTTGTTTATAATGCGAAAACGCCAGGATTAGAATATGATCAACATCCTTTGATTGCTTGTTCAGAAATTAAAAGATGGGGATTTATAGGAATTAATTTTCATTGGAGAAAGTATAGAAATTATACATGGAATGAAGTTGCAGGACAACTTCATATTGTAAAATATGAAGAACTAGATGAGTTAAACTCATTACAGTATGGAAAATTTCTACTAAATAAATAAAAAGACCATATCTAATGGCATCTACCTCTACTTCTCCACCAGCAACAGTAAAAGGAATTACCTACAAAACAGAAGTTATACCTACATCTGATGGTGGATTAAAAACAATTACATCAAAGTCTTCCACCCCCAATGGAACTTTTATACCGATAACATCAACTATCGTAGATAAGACTGGAAAAGCAAGTAAACCAACTTTCGAATCTGGTGCAAATGATAGAGATAAAGCGGCATTTTCAAATCCAACGTCAGAAGAAAGTAAATCAAGAAGTGCTCAAATAGAATCAACAAAACCATTTGGTAATAATCCAACTGCAGAGAAACAGAAACTGATAAATGCTGCTAAAGGAAATCCTAATAAAGCAATAACATCTCCAAATGCTGATGAAAGTCAAAAAGCATCGCCATTAACATCAGAAGAAAAATCTGCATTTAATCAAGAAAATAAATATAGATCCGGAACAAGAGAAAAATATGACGATGATTTAATTTATCCTTTAAAATTAAGTTCTGAATTACAAGATGTTATAAAATTTACAATTTTGAAATATTCACCATCTTTAACAAACCAGAATCAATCCTCTACTCAGTTTGGAAGTAGCAAATCAAGAGTTGTTACTTTAGAAAGTGGAATACCCATCATAAAGGGATCAACTTCAATTGGAAATATAATTCTTCCAATACCAGCAGGAATTAGTGATACAAATAGTGTTAGTTGGAATAATGACACTCTTAATGATCTACAAGCAGAATTTTCTAAAGTTGCTTTAGGATTTTTTGATAATGGAGTTGATGGTGCTGGTGCAGCAATAGATAATACATTAAGTAAAGCAAAAGGAGCAGAAGGAGATTTAGGAACTTTAGTAAAATCCACATTTACAAAAATAGCCACACAAGGTGCTAACGTTGCGGGAAGGGCTTTTGGGGTAGTATCAAACAACAATTTAGAACTTCTTTTTAGTGGACCAAGTTTAAGAAGTTTTAACTTTACGTTTTCCTTCTATCCAAGAGGTGAGGATGAAGCAATCAGAGTTAGAAAAATTATTCGTACATTTAAACAATCAATGTCAGTAAAAAGAAGCGACACTTCATTACTTCTAAAAGCACCTCATACTTTTGCAATTTCATATATAACAGGAAAAAAAGCACAACCATATTTGAATAGATTTAAGGAATGTGCTCTTGTTTCTTGTTCTGTAGATTATACTCCAGATGGAACTTATATGACTTATGGTGGAAAAGAAAACTCAATGACAGCATATAGGTTATCTTTACAGTTTCAGGAACTTGAACCTATTTTTGATGATGAATATGGATTAGACTACGATAACATAGGTTTCTAAAATGGCAAATTACTTCAGTTATCTTCCAGATTTTGATTATGTTAGTAGACTTCCGGATGCTAAAATTGGAGACTATACTATAGTAAAAAATCTTTTTAAGAAAGGAAAAATACGTGAAGACATTTTTCAAAATCTAGCATTCTTTACCAAGTATCAAATCAAAGGTAATGATAGACCAGATAATGTTGCATTTGAAGTGTATCAAGATTCCAGTTTAGATTGGTTAGTTCTCATCTGTAATAATGTTATTAATGTTCAAACAGAATGGCCCTTACCACAAAATGATTTTGATAGATTTGTTTTAGATAAGTATGGTGATTATGATACTCTTTATAATGGAATTCACCATTACGAAACTCAAGAAATTAAAAACAGTCAAGGAGTCACTATGGTTCCTGAAGGATTGCAAGTTCAATCTGATTTTTCAATCTCATTCTATGACTTTTTTATTGATCAACAAATAGACATTGGTCCAACAACGGCAGTACTTCCAATTACGAATTATGAATATGAAGAAAAAATAGAAAATAATAAAAGAAATATTTTTATTTTGAAACAAAACTACTTAGGAATTATTCTTAATGATATGGAAGAAGTTATGGCATATAAAGAAGGTGCCTCTCAAAATCTGAGCGACACCTTAAAACGCGGAGACAATATACGTCTCTACTCTTAATTATTCAGCCAACTTTGAGAAGTATGAAAGGGCATCGTCCGTATCGTCATCATCATCTACACTATTAATTACAGGAAGTGTAGGAGATTTAGAGCGAGCATAAGACTGCTCTAGTTCTTCTACTACACGACTTTCTGTAGTAGGAGTTTGGGTATATGATTCATATTCGTCTTCTTGCTCAACAACTGCACGAGATTGGGTAGGAGAAGTTTTCTGCCCCAGCACCATATTCATACGACGCTCAAGTTCTTCATAAGACTTGAATTGATCTGGAGCAGTTATAGCAGTTAGAGAATACTCTTTTTTCCATAGTGTTTCCATTGCATCATCGTCGTCCAGCAGAGGTGCTACACGATCAAACTCTGACTTATCATAATTCCAATAACCATCTTTCTTTACAATCTTCAGTTTGAAGTTTGCACCTTGCCAGAAGTCAAAGGGATTGATAGGAGTCTCATCTTCAAATTCAGGTTGCATTGCTTCCATAATCTTATCGAAGATTTTCTTGCCATACTTAAACAAGAAGACTTTACCTTCATTTTCAGGATTTGCAGGATCTTTTATGACGTAGATATTAGAATAATAGTTTAATTTACGTTTTTGCTTACGAACAATTTCTTTATTTGTTTCAGATCCCGTATTCCACAGTTTACGATTATGTTCGCCAAGTGGGTCCTTACCACCAATAGTAGTGAGGCTGTTTTCAATATACCACCCACCAACACCTTGGAAGGCATGTGAGTACATCTTTGCCCAGGGAAGTTCTTCACCTTCTGGAGCAGGTAGAAAGCGGATGATTGCAGAACCGGACCCTCCTTTATCCATAGATGGTTTCCAGAGACGATCATCACCACTAGAAGTAGTTGTACTCATCTTTTCAACTTCTTTAATAAGTTTGGCAGTGAGAGAACCAATGCTAGATTGCTTTTTTAAATTTTCGAATGACATTTAGATTACCTCGTATTTGTAGGATTTGGCTTTTGCGACTTTGCTTAAGGGATCGTCCAGCCCACACATATTCTAGAGGTCGAAACCAGTATTGTCAATCTGTTCTTTCATAATCTCAAGCATTTTTGTCATATTATTCAAAATAATATTCATATCAGTTCCGGGAGGCATACCCATCATTACGGCAGAATGAGTAATTTTTTCTTTCATTTCTTGTGCTTC
>Ga0129345_1001073_pt1 | contig 10398 bp, 12 predicted proteins | sample CPBDNA_FD_94425 | JGI IMG/M metagenome (GOLD analysis project Ga0129345, IMG submission 94425) | Freshwater to marine salinity gradient microbial communities from Chesapeake Bay, USA - CPBay_Sum_20_0.8_DNA | ecosystem: Environmental > Aquatic > Marine > Coastal | place: USA: Chesapeake Bay...
CCCGAAGTGAAGAACAATCCACCCAGCAAGAGAATCAAGAGCCATTTGATAACCGCCATCATGGGTTGCCCCCTTCTGGCAATCGCTCCCAGCCCCCGACAAGCCAGTAGACTTCCTCTGATCCAAGCTCCTGGCGCAAACGCTCTGCCACGGCCCGACTGCTGTCGCATCCGTTCCCGTCACAATAAACGACAATCGGTATCCCGGGATCCCAGTCCATCAGCAGTGCTGAAAGACCCGCATCCCAATCATCCAGGGAAAGGAATTTCGCTCCCGGATAATGGGATTCATCGTAAGCCAGCTGCGCACGGACATCCACCCAGAGGACTGCGGCGGGGTTTGCCAGCTCTTGCCATTCAACTCCCCATTGATCAGGCGCATCCAGATCCACCGGACCAATGACCAAGCCCTGAACAAGAGCGCACAATGCACTCAGGCAGGTCAGAAAAACCAGTCTTTGGCTTGTTGTCACGGGTCCAGTTATGTTGCTTCCGAGAGAATTGGCAAGACGCCTTGCCGGATTTGTCCCACCGTCCATCCGAACCTTTTACCTTGAAACATTCCGTATTGCTGGGCGTTCTTAATCCAGTATGATCCCCCGATAAGCAATCCATGGAGGATAATGAAAAAACCGATTCCGATCCCAGTGCACAGCTGATGTTGCAGTTGCGCGATGGTGACGAGGCTGCATTCGACCAGATTGTTGAGCGCTGGCAGTCCCCGTTGATCAACTTTTTCTATCGTTCCCTATCCTCCTACGAGCAATCGGAAGATCTGACACAAATGGTGTTTGTTCGCCTGTACAGGGCCGCTCCAAAATACGAGCACCGGGCCCGCTTCAGTACCTACCTGTTTCAGATCGCCCGGCGGCTCCTTATAAACGAATTCCGGAGAAGCCAACGCAAGCCGCTGGATTCATGGGACCCGACCGAACTCCACGCCATCACCAGCGGACAGGACCATCAACGCCTGACCGAACTCGAGGAAGCATTCGAACAGGCCCTGAAAAAGCTCCCGGAAAATCATCGTACTGCGATCCTGCTCCTCAAGCAGCAGGAACTCAGTTATCAGGAAATCGCCAATATCATGGAAGCCTCAGAAAGTGCCGTCAAAACGTGGATTTTCCGCGCGCGACAATTTTTGAAACAAGAGCTTAAAGATTTGGTTTAACCCATATGAAAGACCCAATGGACACACCTGAACAATTCAATGACCCTGAGCTGCTGCCGTTCGACCAATGGTTGAACAGGAGCCGCGTGCAGCCGCCTGCGAATCTGTTGACGCGTGTCCGGGCACATCTGCAGAAGCCTTCCGCTTCACTCGACGAATCCATCGACCAGTTACTCCAACAAGATCCCGACCTGAACGACCCACGCATGGTCTGGAAGGTCCGGGCAGAGCTGGCAAACGAACCGATGGCAGACAATTCCTCGCCCGTGTGGTACCGCTGGCTCAGCCCTCTGGCTGCCGCCGCTACCCTCACCTTGGCTTTTGTCAGCTTCCAGTCGAGTGGCCCCAGGCCCGCTGGCACGGATGTGTCCCTCCCTCTCCAAGCCTCTGTGGAGTCATCCCTTCCCGATCTGGACAGCGAAATGACGCAAATCATTGCCCTCGCTTCCAACCTTGAGGGAATGAGTGACCTCTCGAAGCTTGAGTCAGTGGAGAATTTGGCCTTTCTATTCGATTAAATCTAATGGTGTTCACCAATAAACGATTTAGTCAGGTCCTGCTGGTCCTTATGGCCTTGTGCATCGGTATGCCCCTGTCATGGGCAAACAAACCGCCGGCAGCCGACTTGCCGGCACCGCCTCCCCTGCCTCCGAACTTCAGGGCTGCGCCCCCCACACCTCCGCCTGACCTGCCCGATCCTGCTGAATTGCATGCACAACTCAATCAGCTCGGGGAACTGCTGGCCATGTCTCCCGAGAAACTGAACAAGCTCAGGCAGACAATCGAATTCGTCGAAAACATGTCCTCTGCCGAGCGGGAAGCCATGCGTATCCGGTTGAGCCAGATCACGCAGGCAACTCCACAACTTCGCGAGGAGGTCCGCTCCATGCAGGCTGCTTTCCCTTCAATCCCGCGATCCGACCTTTCTCAATTCTGGTATGCCGCTTCCAAAGGAGAGCGTGAAAGCGTCCGCCAGCGTCTGAAGGAGCTGACAGATGAGGAAAGAAAACCCTACCTGAATGCCAAGGTCGAGGCGTTCGTCCGGCACAGGGAAGCCGCTTTCAACAGCATGAAGGAGACCCTGAAGGAGAAACGCCGGTCTGCCGGCAAGACGGAACCAGCCAAACCTGGGGAATAGTTTCTCAGAAAATATTTACATGGCCCTTTGGCGCGTTTTACACTTTTGCCTGACGGTAAAAAAATCGCCGGTAATACATCAAATTGGCTTGTGATATTACTACAATTTGGTGCACTGAAAGACGACTTTTGGCAAGCGATAGGCCAATGGGCACTAGTGCCCAGAGTTAAGACAGCGACAGAGACAGGGCATGATTTACAAATTGCCCCAAAGCCATCCGGAGACGGGTGGCTTTGCTGTATCCCGGGCTGGACGATACCAGAATTTAACACCTTCAAGAAACTATCTGCTCGAAGGGTATGTTTATTGAATAGGGCATTGACCCAATAATGATCCCACATTAACAACGATCACCTATGAATAATCGACCGTATATGAGACCTGTCCCGCTATTGGCGGCCTCGGTCATTTCCCTCCTCCCATTGACAATGCTCGCTGAAGAGACCGTGGAGCCAACTCCACAGGACAACTCAGCTGCATTTCAAGCGATGGGATTCGCCATGGCCTCCCAGCTCAGGCTTAACATTGGTTTCTCCGAGGAGGAACTCGATGCGATCTTTGCTGGCATGACGATTGCCGCGACAGGGGGAACTGAGCCCGAAGGCTTCAAGGACAATATTCAACAAGCCCAGCAGATCTACATGACCCGCATGCAGGATTTTCAAGCTGCTGAACAGGAACGCGCCAAGGTCATTGCCGAAGGCAACAAGGCTGAAGCAGCCGATTTCTTCGCCACGATTGAGGGCAAGGAAGGCATCAAAAAGACCGAAACCGGGCTCTACTATGAAATGATTCAGGAGGGTACGGGAAAATCCCCCGGCGAAACCGATCGCGTGAAGGTCAATTACAAGGGTGTTCTTGTGGATGGGACCGAATTCGATGGGAATGACAACGCCGATTTCGTTGTAAACCGCGTTGTGCCAGGCTTCTCAGAAGGTCTCCAACTCCTGAAGGAAGGTGGCAAGATCAAGCTCTACATTCCGTCCGAGCTTGGCTACGGTGATCGCCCGGCCCGCCCCGGAAGCGTGATTGAACCCGGTGACGCCCTCGTTTTCGATGTTGAGCTACTCGAAGTTGTTCCGATGCCAGCACCGCCAACCAGTGGCCCTCCTGCATTGCCCAAGAATTTGAAGCGCCCACCCGCTCCGCCGACAGGTGCTCGCCCCGCAGGGCCTCCCGGACCTCCGCCTTCCGGTCCTCCTCCAGGCCCACCACCGAGCAGCCCTCCCCCAGGTCCTCCGCCGAGCGCACCTCCCACTAAGGGCTAGGCATTCCCCTTTTCATGACGGCATCCGGATTCGGATGCCGTCATTTTTTTTCAGCATAGGCTTGCCACGCTCATTAAATATTTTCTAATACTAAAACCATAACCATTTAGCACAGCTTATAATGAAAAGATCACTTCCATTTCCGATCCTGACCGCCGATGAAGCGGCTGAGTTCATCCATGATGGCCAGACAATAGGTTTTAGCGGATTCACCCCGGCTGGGGCGGCCAAGGCAATTCCACGGGCTCTGGGGGAACGGGCCAAGGCTGAACATGCGGCGGGACGGCCTTTCAAGCTGGGGGTCATCACAGGGGCCTCCACGGGCAAGTCACTGGATGGCTCTCTTGCGGAAGCGGATGCGGTGGCTTGGCGAACCCCCTACCAATCAGATGCTGCCTTGCGTAAGAACATCAATGCCGGCAAAACAAATTTCTTCGATATGCACTTGTCGGTCCTGCAACAGTGGGTCCGCTATGGGTTCCTCGGTAAAGTGCATGCGGCGGTTGTGGAAGCCGCAGATGTCACCAAGGAGGGGGAAATCACTCTGACCACTAGTGTCGGGGCCGCCAACACCTTCCTTCTCCACGCTGAGAAGATTCTCATTGAAATCAATGAGCACCATCCCCGTCGCCTGTACGGGTTCCACGACATTTTCGAACCTTCGGATCCGCCAATTCGCCGGGAAATTCCAATTTATTCGTGTCGCCAGCGATGTGGAGACGCGGTGGTGCGCGTGGATCCCAAGAAGATTGCCGGTATCGTGTACACGAATGAGGCCGATGAAGTGGGCGGTTTCAAGGAGCCCGATGCCATCACTAATAAAATTGGGCAAAACGTGGCCGACTTCCTCGCCGGGGAGTTAAAATCAGGCCGCATTCCAAAAGAGTTCCTGCCCATCCAGAGTGGCGTTGGAAACATCGCCAACGCCGTCCTCGGGGCCATGGGAGCCCACCCGGAAATTCCATGCTTTGAAATGTATTCGGAAGTCATTCAGGACAGTGTCATTGCCCTGATGGAATCCGGCAGCCTGAGTTTCGCCAGCGGGACATCGATCACGGTCACCCCGTCCATCCTGCAGCGCATTTACGGGGATCTGGATTTCTTCCGTCGTCGTATGGTCCTGCGCCCACAAGAAGTGAGCAACAATCCGGAAGTCGTGCGCCGCCTCGGCATCATCTCGATCAACACGGCCATTGAGGTAGATATTTTCGGCAATGTGAATTCCACCCACATCATGGGCAACAACATGATGAACGGAATTGGTGGCAGTGGTGACTTCACCCGTAATGCCTATATTTCGGTATTCACTTGTCCCAGCACTGCCAAGGGCGGGAAAATCAGCCCGATCGTCCCCCTCTGCAGCCACCTTGACCACAGCGAACACTCGGTTCAGGTAATCGTGACCGAGCAAGGTGTGGCGGATTTACGCGGAAAGCACCCGTTACAGCGGGCTCAGGAAATCGTTAAGAATTGTGCCCATCCGGACTACCGTGATGAGCTTTGGTCCTATATCCATGATGTCGAGGGAGGCCACACGCCCCAGTCGCTGAATCACGCATTTACCATGCACCAGCGATTCCTCGAATCCGGCACCATGCTGAAGGGCTAATCCCCCTGATTCCTAATGATCCTCCAGGAGTCGGATGCGCCGATGCTTCTGGGGGAATTGAAGGGTCACCAGGGTGCCCACGCCTGACCGGCTGTCGATGCCGATCTGGCCTCCGTGATCCCGCATGATGCGTTCGACGATCATCATGCCGAGCCCATGCCCGTCTTTCTTGGTACTGAAGTACGGTTGAAATACCTTGCCCAGTTCCTCCTGTGGGATCCCCTCACCGGTGTCTCCGATCTGGATGTAGACAAACTCGTCATCGGCAAATGCCCGGATACGGATAATCCCGCCTGATTTCATCGCCTGACGCGCATTCTTAACAATGTTGAAAAAGACTTGTTTGATCTGATCCCGATCCCCTTGGACAATGGGCAGGCTGGCGGCCAGTTCCAAGTCCACACGGACACCTGCGCTTTCCAACTCCGGGCCAAGGAATTCAATCGACTCCTCCAGGGGAGCAATAAGGTCGAGGTCCCTCAAGTCGGGTTGAGTCGGACGCACCGCTTCGAGAAAATGGGTGATGATGCTGTCGAGGCGCTCAACTTCCCCGGAACAAATATCCAACGATTTGCCCAGCTTTTCGGTTTCAGCTGTATCAGCCAACTTTTTCAACCGACGCCGCATGACCTGCAAATGAATGGTCAGTGAATTCAAGGGGTTCCCCAGTTCATGAGCCACGCCTGCAGCCAATTCAAGGATGGAGTTCACCCGTTCGTCCTCAATCTCCTGCCGTGTCCGGGCATATTCCTTGGTAATGTCCGACAAGATCACCACGTAGCGGGCCAGTTGCACGTCCTGCAGGGAATCATCAAACGGGACGAGATAGATACGAACGATCCGACGTTGCGGATAGGTCAGTTCCAGCTCCCTTGAAACGTTCGCTTCCTCCAGCAAATATCCCTTGCTGCTCATCTTGAGCGTACGGGCAAGATCCGGAACCGCTCTCCACAGGATGGTTTCGCCAACGTCCCGCTCGTGTATTCCCAGCATTTCCTGGGATGCCGGATTGGCGAATTCCAAACGACCGGAAGCCTCAACAACAAGAATTCCTTCCCTCAGGGAATTCATCACGGTACCCAGCAAGTGCCGCTCACGGGCAAGACGCGAAATCAGGTTCGCCCGGCTGGCGTCATCCAGTTCATCCACCCGGTCAATCAGGCTGTCCAAGGTATCGTGATGCATTTTCATTTCAAAATCAGGTTACGACCGCTTGAAGCCTTGGCAGGAAATGCTTCAGAAGTGTCTCCGCCAAATCAGTTTTTGGCAATGGTCCAAAGGTCAGGGGCTCCGCGTCACGCGATATCACGACAACTGTGTTCTCGTCCTTTCCGAACGCCCCGTCGGGTCCGCCGATATGGTTGCCGACAATGAAATCAGCATTTTTGGAGTGCAGTTTCTTCATCGAATTCTCCACCAGGTCGTTTGTCTCCGCGGCGAACCCGACAACCAGTTGGTGGTCCTTGTTTTTCGCCACGGTGGCCAGAACATCCACCACAGGCTCCATCTTGATGACCATTTCGAGCTCGTATTTCTTGATCTTGTGATCTGCCACTTCCTGCGGGCGGTAATCCATGATGGCCGCGGTCATTATCAAAACATCACAATGGGGGAAGCGCTCCTCCACTGCTTGATGCATTTCCTCCCCCGTCACCACTTTGGTCACCGAGGCACCTTGGGGATCTGGCAAATCGACCGGACCACTGATGAGTTCGACCTCCCATCCCAAGTGAACCGCAGCCGCCGCCAGGGCATATCCCATCTTTCCACTCGATGGATTGCTAAGATAGCGGACTGGATCAAAAAACTCGCGAGTTGGCCCGGCTGTCACCAGGCAACGAATGGGGCTTGCCTTCATAGGCAATTGTTAAACCATTCATCATCTCTTATGGGAAGCGAAAATCCTGATGTACCACGCCGTGAAAACGGCTTTCACAGCCTGCTGTTCAATATTCTCCTGCCAGTCATTATCCTGACGCAGGGTGACCGCCTGATTTCACAGCCGGCATCCGTACTGGTTCTCGCCCTGGCCTTTCCAGTCGGATATTTCATTTGGGACTACCAGCGCCGCAAGAAAGTAAACTTCATTTCCATTCTTGGGTTCGTAAGCGTCCTCCTGACAGGCGGGGTTGGCTTGATGCAGCTCCCCCGGTTCTGGTTCATCATAAAGGAAACGGCCATTCCCACGTTGATCGGCTTGGCCGTGCTGGGATCACTGTTCACAAAGCATCCGCTGATCAGGGTCCTTGTGTTCTCCAAAGAAATCTTTGATGTGGACCATATCCAAAAGGCCCTCGTCGAACGTGGGAGCGTCTTGCAAATGGAAAAGCTGTTGCGGCTGACCACCGCTCTCCTCTCGCTCTCCTTCTTTATCAGCGCAGGATTGAACTATGCCCTGGCCAGTTACTTCGTGAAAACCGAACCAAGTGTCGACCAGTCACAATTCAATTCGGAAGTCGGTGCCATGACCGGATGGTCCTATGTGGTCATCGCCCTGCCCAGCACGGCATTCCTCATTGGAATCCTTTACATGGTGGTGAAGGGTATCCGCAAGCACGCTGGCCTGGGATTCGAGGAATCCCTCGCCGCTCACCTGCGGGAAGAGAATAAAACGACCGAGGGATCCTGAGCACCCTATGGGCGCTCTTCCATCGGAACGTAGTTTCGCTCGTTCTGGCCCGTGTAAATCTGCCTCGGACGGTGGATTTTGCGCGAATTCTCGGCGATTTCCTTCCAATTGGCAATCCACCCCGGCATTCTGCCGATAGCGAACATCACGGTGAACATGTCCACGGGGATTCCAATCGCCTTGAGGACGATGCCACTGTAGAAGTCGACATTTGGATAAAGCTTCCGTTCCACGAAGTAATCATCCTGCAAGGCAGCCTGCTCAAGGTGGTGGGCAATGTCCAGGAGCGGATCACTGCGTCCCAAAGCCTTCAATACGCGTTCCGCCGCAGCTCCGAAGATTTTCGCCCGCGGGTCGTAGTTCTTGTACACCCGGTGACCAAATCCCATCAACCGGGCCTTGCCGTCCTTGGCCGCCCGGATGAACTTGCTTCCGTCATCCCCACTGTCGTGGATTTCCTGAAGCATCTTGATGACAGCCGCATTGGCTCCACCGTGAAGCGGTCCCCACAAGGCACATACGCCTGAAGATACGGATGCGAACATGTTGGCTCCCCCGCTGGCAACCATGCGGACCGTTGAGGTGGAGCAGTTTTGCTCGTGGTCAGCATGCAGAAGAAGGAACAAGTCGAGTGCATCACTGACTTCCTTGGGTGCCGTGTACTGGTCGTAGGGCTCCGTGAACATCATGTGGAGGAAATTCTCCACATAGCGGAGATCCTTCCGTGGGTAAATAAAGGGTAGCCCCTGACTCATCCGGTAGGTGGCCGCAGCAATTGTCCTGACCTTGGAGATCAGGAGAGCCGCTGCATCATCGAACAGTTCCAAGTCCTGCTCGCGATTGTTGCTGGACATTTCCGGGTAGTAGCAACCGAGTGAATTCAGCATGCCACTGAGAACGGCCATCGGATGTGCTTTGGGCGGAAAGCCCTCAAAGTGGTGCTTGAAGTCGACGTGCAACCGCGAAGCGTTGGCAACTTTGGAGCGGAATGCGTTCAATTCCGTCTCATTGGGAAGCTTTCCGTAAATAATCAAGTAAGCCGAGCAGAGGAAGGTGGATTTCTGCGCCAACTGCTCAATGGGGACGCCCCGGTACCGCAGGATTCCCTTTTCGCCATCAATGAATGTGATGTCACTGGTGCAGGATCCGGTGTTCCCGTACCCGTCGTCAAATGTGATGTAGCCGGTGTCCTTGCGGAGTTTACGCACATCAATCGCTTTTTCGTTCTCGGAACCGACAATTACGGGGTATTCGTACTCGTTTCCTTCAATTGTTATCTTAGCAACTGGGTTTTCGCTCATAAGTCTTTGTTGTTAGTCCTAATACCGATTTAAGCCCATTGAATCACCTGTTCGAGCTACTCGCAACCCGAATTTAATCCACGGAGGAAGTTCCTGTAAAGTTGGAGTCCCCTGGATTGTGATTTTTCGGGATGGAATTGAGTGGCCAGCAAATTCCCCCGTCGAATTGCGGTGCAAAACCGCTCTCCGCCATATTCGGTCTGTCCCCAGACAAGGGACTCCTCTTCAGGCAGCACATAATAGCTGTGGACAAAATAAAACTGGTCTGAATCAGAGCAAATCCCGTCCAGAAAAGGATCATTCGGCTGGGAGAACTTGACGGCATTCCACCCCATGTGGGGGATCTTGATTCCGCTTTCCAAGGGGAAACGAAACCGCTTCACGGTCCCCTTGAAGATTCCCAAACCTGCCGTGTCGCCTTCTTCGGACTGCTCAAACAGAGCCTGCAATCCCAGACAAATGCCAAAGAAAGGACGATCCTCTTGTATCCATTTTTTCAGGAAAGGCGGCCATCCCCTTTCATTCAGGAGCCGCATGGCATCGACGATTGCCCCTTGGCCGGGAAACACCAAGGCATCCATCGACTCCATTTCATGGGGATGCTCGACGATGGCAGCATCTGCTCCCGCCTCTATGAAGGCCCGGTGAACACTGCGCAAATTGCCCATCCCATAATCCAGGATGCCGACTTTTGGAGACTCATCGCTCATTAGCACCGTAATGTGTGAGCATCACCGCCGAGGGCAAGCCTTCTCACTCCCCAGTTTCGGAATCCCAATGAGGTTCCTTTGGATAGAGGCGACGATGATGCCAATAGCCAATTCCGAAGAAGGCTGGGCCGACTCCGAACAACGCCACCAGCAACAACCACCCCCCTGTCGCATTGATGGATTCCTCTCCCATATTTCCAAAGGAAAAGACGCCAATGACACCCAAAAGGAACGCACATATCGCCAGCAAGGAATATACAATACCGCGTAACATGTGGTCATTGTACCCTGAAAACGCGCCCTCCAGCAAGCCTATACCGGTTGCCTGACAGGGCTGATCAGCTCAGGTTGCCCTTGGTTGAGGGAACTTTTCCCTCCCGGCGAGGATCGACCTCGGTGCAGATATCGAGGGTTCGCCCGAATCCCTTGAACATGGATTCTGCCACGTGGTGAGGCTCGTCTCCGTACAGCAATTCGATGTGGACGTTGGCGCCCGCGCTGTTGGCAAAGGCTTGGAAAAACTCGCGCACCAACACAATATTGAAATCGCGGACCATTCCCTGGCCGGACGCA
>Ga0129345_1001080_pt1 | contig 10373 bp, 10 predicted proteins | sample CPBDNA_FD_94425 | JGI IMG/M metagenome (GOLD analysis project Ga0129345, IMG submission 94425) | Freshwater to marine salinity gradient microbial communities from Chesapeake Bay, USA - CPBay_Sum_20_0.8_DNA | ecosystem: Environmental > Aquatic > Marine > Coastal | place: USA: Chesapeake Bay...
AGAAAAAAGAAGAGGAGGGCAAATATTTGTCGTTTGCCCAAGAATAAAGGATATCGACAGTTTATATGATAGAATAGAAAAAATGGTTCCTGATTTTTCTATAAGTGTTGCTCATGGCCAAATGAAAATAAATGAATTAGATAAATCAATTAATGAATTTTCAGAAGGCAAATCAGATATTTTGATATCTACTAATATAATTGAATCTGGAATAGATATTCCGAATGCTAATACAATGATAATACATAAAGCAGATATGTTTGGCCTTTCTCAACTTTATCAACTTAGGGGACGTGTTGGAAGAAGCAAACAACGCGCATACACATATTTTACTATTGAAAAAGATAAAATTTTAATAAAAAAATCTCAACAAAGGTTAGATGTAATTAAAACTTTAGATAATTTAGGGGCAGGTTTTTCTTTAGCAAGTTATGATATGGATATAAGAGGGGCAGGTAATCTTTTAGGAGATGAACAGTCTGGTCAAATTAAAGAAGTTGGTGTTGAATTATATCAAGATATGCTTAAAGACGCTGTTAACTCTTTTAAAGATGGAAACAAACAAATTGAAGATGTTTGGTCTCCATCAATTTCTTTAGGTCTATCTGTTTTAATACCCGAAAATTATGTTAATGACCTTTCCACTAGGTTATCTTTATATAGGAGAGCTGGCGAACTTTCAAATTCAGATGATATTAAAAACTTTTCTGACGAATTGTTTGATAGATTTGGACCTCCACCGGTAGAAGTAAATAATTTACTTACAACTTTAATGATAAAAAATAAATGCCTGAAAAATAACATTAATATGATAGACGCAGGTCCAAATGGTGTAGTTATAGGTTTTAAAAACAATTATTTCAAAGAAACAGAAAAATTATTACAATTAGTAAGTAATTCTTCCGGTAAATTAAAAATTAGACCTGATCAAAAAATATTTTTTCAAAAAAAATTAAATGGAAATGAGGAAAAAATCGATGCTTCATTAATATTCATTGATCAGTTAGAAAGTTTATAAAATTTAATTATAATCTACAATCAAATGTCCCAACAACTGTGTCATTAGCAAATGACTTAATCTCAATTAAAGCAGTTCTATTGTGATTTTTACATATTTCTTTTAATTGCTTTTTGATGTCTATAGGAATATTAGTAATTGAATTATTTTTAATTTTCCATGACATTTTAAAACTTTTTTCGTTGTAAATTAAATTATCAGAATTAACATTTTGCTTTATATAGTTTGGATTTTCATCTTTTTTCAAAATATCAGGATTGTGATCTTGTAGAGAAAAAATTAAAAATCCAAAAACAGCAAATATTTCTGACATTTCAACCTCTAATTAATTAAATTATCAATTATTGTTATTAAAAATTTTAATTTACCAACTTCCAATATTTTTCATACTGGCCCATGGTTCAGCTATCTCTAAATTATCACCTTGTTGAAGTAATTCAATTGATACATTGTCTGGTGATTTGACGAAAGCCATGCGACCTTCTCTTGGCGGTCTATTAATTGTAACGCCACTGTCCATTAATTTTTGGCATGTTTCGTATATATTTTTAACAGAAAATGCAAGGTGTCCAAAATTTCTACCACTAGTATAATTTTCAGAATCCCAATTATAAGTTAACTCAATTTCTGGAGATCTTGTTTCAATAGCACTAGCTTCATCTTCAGGTGCAGCAAGAAAAATAAGTGTAAATTTACCCTCAGGAACATCTTTTCTTCTAACCTCAACTAACCCTAATTTATTACAAAAAAAGTCTAGAGATTCTTCTATATTTGTTATTCTTATCATTGTATGTAAATATTTCATTTTAAACCTGCTAAATATTATATTTAATTTTAAAATTTTTATATAATATACATAACACTAACTAAATATAAAGAGATAGATTTTTTTATGAATTTAGAGAATTACGAAGTTGGTTATAATATTCCTGCTAAAATTGGAACAAAATTGAAAGATATTCAAACGCCATGCTTGATAGTAGATTATGATATATTTGAAAATAACATTCATAAAATGAAGAATTTTATTTTAAATAATAATGTTAAGTTAAGACCTCATGCTAAGATGCATAAATCTATTAATGTTGCTGAATACCAAATAAATTTTGGAGGGGCACATGGTATTTGTTGCCAAAAAGTAAGTGAGGCCGAAGTTTTTGCTAGAGGTGGCATTAAAAATATTTTAGTAACAAATCAAATTACAGATCAATTAAAGATAAATAGATTAACTAGTATTTCTCAGAATAATGTAAATATTGGTTGTTGTGTGGATAATGAAGATAATATCGTTAATATCAATAATTCTGCGGAAGAAAAAAATACTTCTATAGATATTTATATAGAATTTGATTGTGGAGCCAATAGATGTGGTGTTCAATCATTTGAAGAGATAGAAAAGCTAATATTATTAATAAATAGTTTAGATTTCGTCAATTTTATTGGTTTTCAAGCCTATAATGGATCCATTCAACATATCGAAGATTTTGAAATTAGAAAAAGGGAAGTACATATAACTTGTAATAAAATAAAAGAATTAAAAAAATATTTTGAACAATTCTCACCTTTTATAACCGGAGTTGGTACTGGTTGTTTTGATTTAGAGGTGAGTGAAAACGTTTATGATGAAATACAAGTAGGTTCTTATGCATTTATGGATGCACATTACTCATCTTTAAAACATAATGAAAAAATAAATAACACCAACTATTTTGAAAATTCTCTTTTTGTTTTATCCTCAGTTATGTCGGTTGCTTTAGATAAACATGCAATTGTAGATGCTGGGTTAAAATCTATCGCAGTTGATAGTGGGTTACCCAAAACTTTAATGAAAGATATTAAATATATAAAATGTTCTGATGAACATGGTATAATCTACGATCCTAAGAATTCTTTTAAAATAAACGATAAATTATTTTTAGTTCCTGGTCACTGTGATCCCACATGTAATTTGCATGATTGGTATGTTATTTTAAAAGATGGAAAAGTAAAAGATTTGTGGCCTGTTTCTGCCAGAGGATACAGTTATTAAAATTCGTTAATAAAATGAGTGAATTAAAGAAAAAAAATAAACCGCTAAATCAATATAGATTTTCTTATATATGTCTCTAAATCTTTTAAAGATCAGCTTGTTTATTGCATTGGTAATTGCAACAGTATTTTTTATGTTTTTAGATTTTGACATCTATAAATCAATTGAAAATATTAAATCTCAATATCAAAATTATTTATTATTTTATCAAAAAAATACATTTTTAACATTTTTTATATTTGGATTGGTATATATAATTATAACTTCATTATCTTTACCTATAGCAGGGGGACTAACCTTAATAGGTGGTGCTTTGTTCGGCTTTTTAAATGGATTAATAATTGTATCATTTAGCAGTTCAATAGGGGCAACATTAGCTTTTCTGATGGCTCGATTTATTGCTCATGATTATGTAAAAAATAATTATAAAAGCCAACTTTCAAAATTTTATTCTGGCTTCCAAAAAGAAGGTGTTTATTATTTATTTGCATTAAGAATGACTCCTTTATTTCCTTACTTTTTAGTCAATAATCTTTCTGCATTAATGCCAATGAAAATTTGGACTTTTTACTGGGTTAGTCAATTAGGTATGTTACCAGCAACCTCACTTTACGTTTATGCTGGTACCAAATTGTCTGAAATCAAAACAATGACTGATATAATGTCACCATCCTTAATAATTTTATTTATAGTAATTGGTGTCTTTCCTATATTTTTTAAAAAATTATTTAAATATTTAAGACATAAAGAATAATAAAATATTAACTAAAATTATTAATAATAATTATGATATAATTAATTAAATAATGAAATGGTGTTTTATATGACTAATAATCAAGTACTTGAAGATATAATAGCTGCTAAAAGAAAAAATCCATACACAGATAAAAAAACTATAGAACAATTACGTGAGGAAACCGAAAAAGCTGGGTCACAAATCCCTTTACCCAGTAATACTAATTTTGAAAGAATACTTGCTGATAATGTTTATGCTGAATGGATTACCTGTGGTGATGTAGATACAAATAAAGTTTTTATGTTTATTCACGGTGGTGGGTATTATAGAGGTTCGATAGCTTCAACTAGAGCCACTGTAGCAAGAATTTCAGCTCAAGCCAAAGTTAAATGCCTTTCTATAGAATACAGGTTAGCTCCAGAACATCCTTTTCCAGCAGCAATTGATGATACTTACACTGCTTATAAATGGCTTTTAAAAGAGGGTTTTAAATCACAAGATATTATAGTTAGTGGTCAATCTGCTGGTGGAGGATTATGCTTGTCTTTGTTATTAAAACTTAAAGATAATAATGAAATTCAACCATTAGGAGCTGTTGCGATAAGTCCGTGGACAGACCTAACTCAATCTGGTGTCACAATGGTTACTAATGCAGACATTGATCCAATTATAAGTAAAAAATATCTTGATAGAATGTCTAGTCTCTATCTTGCAAATGGTTCAGAGCCTTCTCATTTAGCTTCACCTCTTTTGGGAAATTTATCAGGTTTGCCACCAATTTTGGTTCAAGTTGGTACTGCAGAAACTATGTTGGATGATAGTAAAAGGTTCGTAGAAAAAGCAAAGAAAGCAAAAGTAGACATACAAATAGAGGTGTGGGAGGATATGTTTCATGGATGGCACGGTAATGCTCATATCTTAAAGGATGCTGAACAGGCTATTCATAATATAGGAGTTTTTTGCAAAAACTTATACAATAAATAATTACTTGTTAAAGTTTAGACGATTCAATGACCAATATATTTTGAAAATAACTTAGTCCCATTAACTAATGACTTTATTTTTTTTTCAGCAACATTAAATGGCATTGGAGCCATTCCGCAATTTGTACATGCAATGATATTTTGAGGCTGAACGTAATTAGAAACTTTCTTTAATGTTTCAAAAACATTTTGAGGAGTTTCAATTTCTAACGAAGCAACGTCAATTGCACCTACTAGTATTTCTTTTTTGTTTAACAATGATAGAACCTCTAGTGGGACTTTGCTGTTCGCACATTCAAGTGAAATTTGATCAATAGAACTTTTGTTTAAAGTAGGAAAAAAGTCCTCATATTGCCTCCATTGAGATCCTAAGCTATTTTTCCATTCAATGTTCTGTTTGATTCCGTATCCATAACAAATATGAACTGCAGTCTTACACTTTAAGCCAGATTTAGCTATTTCTAATAAATCAACTCCCCATTCAGAGGCTTCTTGTGTAAAAGCGTTGAAAGCTGGTTCATCGAATTGGATTGTATGAACACCAAGTTTTTCTAATTCCAGGGCTTCTTCATTAAGAATTTCAGCAAATTTTAGAGCCATCTCTTTTTTAGAGGAATAATATCCGTTTGCTATAGTATCACAAATTGTCATTGGTCCAGGTAATGTGAATTTAAAATTACTGTCTGAATTGTCCAAGCAATATTTTACACTTTTTCCATGAACGGAATTAACTCTCTGCAACTCACTAACTACTGTAGGTACTTGAGCATCATATCGATTGTTTCTGATGCCCATTGTAGTCATTTTATTCCAATCAATCCCTTCTATATTTTCTAAAAAACCATGGACAAAATGTTTTCTAAATTGTTCTCCATCGGATATAATATCAATGCCTACTTTTTCTTGAAAATTTAGCCAATATATAGCTGATTTACACTGACCTTCATATAAGGCTGCATCTTTTAATTTCCATTCACCCCAGAGTTTTTCTGGTTCAGACAACCAAGAAGGTTTTGGAAGACTTCCTGCAAGTGTTGTTTTTATCATAGATAAAATCCCAAAGAAAAATAATACATTTTAAAATATATAATAAATCTATAATAAAAAAAAAATTAAATCTTAATTTTTTTTCTAACTAATTTTGCAATAAACCAAACTAATACAAGAATAATGGGTACACAAAACGCTAAAAAAACTTCTTTACTAAACACCATATCATCAAAGTTTATGGGGTTAACCAGAGTTCCTAATAATCCTACTACATAGTAAGTTATTGCTATAATAGACAAAGATTCAACTGTTTCTTGCAACCTTAGTTGAGCTCTTGCTCTTAAATTCATGGATTCTAAAAGATTTTTATTTTGAATTTGAATTCTCATTTCAATTTGAGTTCTGACTAAATTATCCGCTCTTTGCGCCCTTACAGCCAAAGTTTCTAATCTTCTTGAAAAAGCTTCACATGTTCTAATTGCTGGCTGTAATCGTCTGCTGAGAAATTCGTTATTAGTTTGAAATGATTCAAGTCTTTCCTCTCTTAAATCCTTAACCCTTTGTTCAACAAGTTTATAATATGCAGAAGTGGCAGATAGACGATAATTTGTAGATGAAGCAATTTCCTCAATTTTAGCAACAACATATGATAATTGGTTCAGTTCGCTCTGATAGTTTGGAGATTGTTTTGATTTATTAATTAAATTTATCTTGGCATTTTTAGAGACTGATTTAGTTATTTCAGTAATTTTTTTTTCAAGTTCACTCAAATTAGAAGTTTCTTTTCGCACTTCTGGAAGTCCTAAAAGAGAGAGTACCTGGTAAGTCTCCAACTCAACAATTCTCTGCAGCAATCTTCCTGTTCGTCTAGTTCTTAGGTTTTTGTTTTGAATTAAAACTCTTCTAAATCCAGAATTTAAAAAATCAGTGACATCAGATTTAAATGACATAAAAATATTTGCACCATCTTCGGCAACGTTAGATCCTGCAAAATTATCATGATAAAAATATTTTTCTATATCAATTGGTTTGAAATCATGACTGTTCGGTGTCATCTCAATCCAAGTTGATAAAAAATGTTGACCAGGAAAGTTTTTTAAAAAATTAAGAGGTAACTCATTTAAAAAATCAATATCAAATAAATTGGATAAAATATTATTTTTAATATCTATTTTATTTGGGTAGATTAATGTTAATGAGATAAATTCTGTATGGCACTCATATCTTATTATTAAATCACTGTTTTCTGCTACCCAGTATTTAAAGTTTTCGCTTGGCAATTCATCATAACTCTCATTTATTAAGAATTGATTGAGATATTTCCAAGCTTTTTGTTCATCATTCTCTTTTATTAAATAAGCAAAATGAAAAGTTCTTAAATTATTCCCTAACTTAATGTAAGGCCTTGCATGAAGCTCATCTCTAAAAGATAATAAATTTTTATTGATTATATTTTTCATATTTAATTATTTTAAATCTAGTATTTTTATACATTATTTTTTATTTTTTACATATCTTTAGTTATTCAAAGTTAAATTTTAAAAAATTTACTTTTAAAAACTAGAAATGTGAATTTAATATATTTATTTGGATAGAAACTATATATTGCTCTTTACATCAACCTATAATAATGATTACAGTTTTTACCTATATTGAAAGAGCTAAAATGAAATTAATGTTAATGGCGCTAAGCTTCTTTTTTTTTAGCTTTTCTGCTAATAGTGAACAAAATTGGAAAATAATAGAAAATATTAATGAGACTAATCAAAATAAAACGTATTTTTTAGTTAGTAAACAAGTCTTGTCAAACCCACCCTTGAATTCTCCATTTGAAAACACCTATAGTTCTATAATGTTTAAATGTGATGATAAACAAAATTTATCATCTTTTTTTGGATTTAATAATAAACCTAGTATTAAATTTTCTAGAACCGAGGGAATATTTAATGTTATTAAAGTCAAAATAAAATATGACAAAATTGAAGAAAGCATTGAACTTTACAATCCCAGAACCTGGAAATCTAATTTTTTTTTAATGAAAGATAATATATTTTTTGTACAAAAACTTGAACAAACCAATCAGTTTACACTAGAATTAAACTTGATTAATCAAGGGAAAAAGTTATTTAGGTTTGATACAACTGGTTTTTTATTAAATTATAATAATCTTAAAAAGATATGTAGTTCTTAGAATGGCATTGATCATTACTGAGTAATATCACCTTCTTCAACGAGTATTAAATCAACTTCTCCTGCTCCATTTTTTCTATGAAAAGAAGCATCTTGATAGTCAATAGACTTCCAACAATTTTCTCCATCTTCTAAAGTTGGAAATTCTATAATTACAAAACGATGGAACTTGTCAGTGCCTTCAAGAATTTTAAATTTTCCACCTCTGGCCAAAACTTTTCCACCAAACTTAGATATGATTTTTGGAACTTGATCTGTATATTTTTTATATCTAACAGGATCAATTATTTTTGAACGTGCTACCCAATAAGCTTTCATGATTTTATTATACCTATAAAATTATATTCAGGTTTAGAATATAATAACATTCAAAATATAATTGAAGGTTTTTATTACTAAAACCATTTTAGCTTTTTGAATATCCAGACTTGAATAGTTGTAATAATCAATAGTAATAAACTAAAAAACCAAAAAGCATTTGGATACTCAGTACCAGGCATTCCGGCTACGTTTATACCCATTAATCCTGTTAAAAAACCTAAAGGCAAAAAGATGGCAGTTAAAACAGAAAGTATATATAAGTTTTTATTCATCTTATCTGTTAAAAAATTTGCTATTTCATCTTTTACTATTTGAGATCTTTCTCTAATAGCATCTAAATCTTCGACATATTTAATCATGTTATTATTTGATTCCTGAAGATGCCTTAATTGTAAATTACTAATCCAAGTAAAATTTGAAACACATAATTGTGAAATTACTTCTCTTTGTGGAGCCATGTATCTTCTAAATTTTATAGCTTTCTTTCTAATATTTATTATAGCTTCTCTTAATTTAATATCTGCGTTATCTAAAATTTTTTCTTCTACTAAATCTGTTTCATCATCAAGTTTTATAAGAGAGGGTTCAATTCTTTTAAAAAGTGCATTAATTAACATACAAACAAAATCCCCAACATTTTTAGGACCTTTATTAAGTTTAATATTTTCTTCAATATCACCGATAGCTTTTAATTTTCGATAACGAGCACTTATAATTTTATTCTCTGTAATCCAAAGGCGAATAGAAACCATATCTTCGGGTAATTCACTTTCATTTAAATTTACACCCCTTAAAATAATAAGTGCAGTATTTCCATTTATTTCTATCCTGGGCCTTGTTTCTTCTGCGAGAAGTGCTTCCAATATTATTGGATCTACAGTAATACTGTATTTAATAAATAAATCCTTTATATCCTCAGAATTATTCGCATCTAAATGTATCCAAGAAAAAGCCTCATCTTCAAAAAAGGAAGCTATATCATTATCCAAAATGATTTTACCACCACCCTTGTTGTCAAAAATATAATATGAAAGTATTGGGTTAGACATTTTTAAAAAACCTCAATGTATTTATTGGATAAGTTTTAAAATTTTGTAACTTTAATAAAAATAATAATAATAGGATAATTATATGTGTAAATTTATTATATCTTAAAAAACTCAAAAATATTTTTTATTTTTTAAGTTTGTAGCAATTGAAATGAACTATTATAAAATTAAATTTTTTATTAACTACAATTGAAATTTATGAAACTTATTGATGTAACGGTTATTGGTGGAGGTATTGTAGGCATTTGTTCTGCATTATCACTTCAAGAGAGTGGATTACGCGTTCGTTTGATTGATAAAGGTAATCCTGGACAAGCAACATCCTTCGGTAATGCAGGAGTTATTTCACCTTGGTCAATACTTCCACACAGTATGCCTGGATTTTGGAAAAATATACCCAAATTAATGTTAACAAGATGGAGACCATTGTCAGTTCGTGCAGGAGCATGGCCCAATATAATTCCGTGGGGATTAAATTTTTTATCTAAAGGTACAGAAGAAAATACTCGAGCTATTGCTGACGCAATGTCTTTATTATGCTTTCCATCAATCGATTTATATAGAAAATATCTTAAAAATACAGGTCATGAAAATTTAGTTAAAGATAGCTCTTATTTGCAATTGGTTACAAAAACTAATGAATCTTTGTTAAAAGATTTAGGAACCCAAATTCGTATAAGTAAAGGTGCAAATATAGAAATTATAAAAGGCTTAGATTTACGTTCTTTCGAACCATCTATTTCTTCTGAGTTTGAAGCTGGTATTGTTATTTATAATACTGCTCGCACTCTGTCACCTGGTAGATTGTGTACTGTTCTTGTAAATAAACTAAAGGCACAAGGAGCCAACTTAATTAAAGATAATATACTTAAAATTCATCGAAATGGTGAGACTTGGTTTCTTAAAGGAAAAAAAAAGGAATATCAGACTAAATTTGTTGTGATTTCAGCAGGAGCATGGAGCAAAGAATTATTGTCTAGTATTAAGATAGACGTTCCACTAATCACAGAACGTGGATACCATGTTCATTGTAGTAATCCTGGAATTGAGATCTTAA
>Ga0129345_1001082_pt1 | contig 10362 bp, 7 predicted proteins | sample CPBDNA_FD_94425 | JGI IMG/M metagenome (GOLD analysis project Ga0129345, IMG submission 94425) | Freshwater to marine salinity gradient microbial communities from Chesapeake Bay, USA - CPBay_Sum_20_0.8_DNA | ecosystem: Environmental > Aquatic > Marine > Coastal | place: USA: Chesapeake Bay...
AATGGTTTCGAAAATGGATCAATCAGGTTTTCATATACAAATAACTCTTCTGAGTCAATGTTACCAAACTCTGATCTTCAAAGTCACAACTTTAATTTAAGAGCTATCACTAACCTTGGTGATAAATTAACTATAGACTCAAAGGCTACATACTTTACACAGGAGATAAATAATAATAACCAGGTTACTGGTGCTCAAGGTCTACTACCTAATGTTTATCTAATGCCAAGAAATGTTGACCATAATGATCTTAAAAAATATCAAGTAGACAACCCTTCAAATCCTCTTGAATACCAATCAATAAGTTATACAAGTGGACAATGGGGAAATCCTTATTGGATATTATTTAATGATGAACAATCAGAGAGAAGAAATAGATTTTTAGGATTTACTAAAATCGATTATAAATTTACAGATTGGCTTAATGCCTTTGTTAGAGTTGGAGCAGATATAACTAATATAGATTTTAGTAAAGTATACAAACCTGGTCATCACTTTTTTGCTGGCGGTAGAATGAATGTTCGAAACATTAACTATGGTGAATTAAACACAGACTTTTTAATTACAGCAAAAGAAAATATTTCTGATAAATTAAACTTTATTTTTAATGTGGGTGGATCCATGTCAAAGAGAACTTCAGAAAGATGGGAGTTGTTTGGAGAAAATTTTAAAATACCTACAAAATATTTTGTAGATAATCTTAATAATCAACAGTCTCCTATAATCGTTCCTCAATCTATTAAAAAAGTGAACTCCTTATATGGATCTCTTAATCTTGCTTATGATAACTTTTTATACTTAGATGTATCTGTAAGAAATGACTGGTCTTCAACATTAAGTGCAGAAAATAGATCTTACTTATATAACTCTGCTAGTTTATCTTTGTTATTAAATCAATTTATTGATCCAGATCAAGAGATTTTTAATCTAATTAAACTTCGTGGAAGTATTGCAGAGGTTGGAAACGATACTGAACCATATCAATTATATCAAACTTTTAATCTTCCTGGTAAGGGATATCTTGGGCTAACAACAGTTGGGTCATCAAGTATAAAACTTAATCCTGATTTAAAACCTGAAACTGTAACTTCAACTGAGTTTGGTCTTGAATTAAGTATGCTTGACAACAAATTAGGTATTGATGTTTCAGTTTATGATATTACAACTACAGATCTAATCTTTAATCTACCAGTTCCTGCTGCAACAGGTTATCGTTTTTCAAAAACTAATATAGGTGAGGTTCAAAATAAGGGGCTCGAAATTGCAATTAATGGATCTATAATAGACTCAGAAAATCTTTCATGGAACTCTAATTTATTTTATTCAAAAAATGAGAATAAAATAAATGAGTTAGCAGAAGGTCTTGATGGGTTCCAATTCAATAGTTCGACTCAAGGTGGTGTGTCTATTAGAGCTAATGTAGGTGGTAGTATTGGAGATATATATGCAAGAACAAATACTGGAACTGTATCAGTTGATGGTATTCCAATTGCTTCTGCTCAACCGGACGAATTAGTTGGAAATGCTCAACCCGATGCTTTAGTTGGTTGGTCTAACCAATTAAGATATAAAGACTTTTCACTCAATTTCTTAATTGATGCTAGAGTTGGTGGATATGTATTTTCACAAACTTCTGCTGCTACTGATAGAGTTGGTGTTTCTAAAAGAAGTCTTCAGTATAGAGAATCAGGCATAGTTGTAGATGCAACTGTAGCTGATTCTAATGACAGAAATACAAAAAGCATTTCTGCTCAGGATTATTGGCAGGCAATGGCAGATGTATCTGCTAACTATGTTTATGGTCAAGATAATGTGAGGTTACGAGAATTAAGCATAGGCTATCAACTTCCAAGCATGCCAAAACTTGGTATTCAAAGCGCTACAATACAATTAGTAGGTAGAAACTTATTCTTTTTCTCTAAAGATGCTCAAGATATTGATCCAGAATCAATGCTTGGAACTACACTTGGAATTCAAGGTATATCTGAAAATGGAATGCCAACGGCTAAAAGCCTTGGTTTGAATTTGTCCCTAAACTTTTAAAATAAATTAAAAATGAAAAATAAAATTTTTATAATATTCACAAGCCTTTTAATGGCTTCCGTCATATCATGTACAAATGATTTTGACGAAATAAATTCAAGACCAGATGCACTTACTGCATCTGATATTAGTGCTAAGTTTTTAGTAACTGATGTCCAACAAAAACTAATTGCACAAAACACATTTGGTGTTTGGCTGGGTAACATCTTACACCCTGACCGTTTTTCTGGACAAAGTGCTCAAGGTTTTGCACAAGGTGATTGGACTGGTGAAGATGCTTGGACATATAATGATTTTTGGCAATACTTTACATATTTAGTATTTGCTGACTATAATGCTACATTAACATCATATATGGGCCTAGTAGAAGAAGGAGGATCTCTTGAAAACAATCAGTTTTATGCTTTTGGTTTAATAATGAAGGGATTGTACTATCAACACATGGCCGATACTTATGGAGCACATCCATACTCGGAAGCTTCAAATCCTGAGATTTCTCAACCTGTCTTTGACTCTGTTAAGGATATATATAAAGGTGTAATTGCAGATTTAGATCAAGCTATATCTATAATTGGAAATAGTGAGACCACTGGGAGTGGTGTTGAGCTATTAGCTGAAAATGATGTTATCTTCAAAGGAGATATGCAAAAATGGAAACAATTAGCAAATAGTCTTAAATTACGTTTAGCACTTCGTGCTCACGGTGCTCAAGGTGAGGATTTTTCTGCAGCTGCAGCTTCTGAGGCAATTTCATCAGGTGTTCTAGCTAATGCAAATGCTCTATTTGAAAGAGATCAAGAAATTAATCAATGGGTAGGTGGAGCTGTTTATGGAGATATATTATCTGTATTCCCAACTAGTAATTGGGCTGTTGCGGAGCCACTTGTAGATGTACTAAGAGACAATAACGATCCTAGGTTAAATAAAATTGCAAAGCCAAGTGTTGGGGGTGTTATAACAATTACCAAACCTATACAAGGTGACGCGGTGGCGCTAATTCCTGAACACGTAGCTTTTTTAAAGAGTACGTTAGATCGTTCTGGTGCTGAATATACATTTGAGGAAACCTCAACTGAGATAGTTATAACCATGCCAGCAAATACAAATTATGTTGGTCTACCAAATAGATTAAGTCCTAAAATTAAATCATATTTTAATGGTGATTTGTTTTCATTCCCACAAGATATTATAGTACAGGCAAAAGGTCAAGGTAAGCCAATTTATCCTGCTGTTATAATGTCTGCAGCTGATAGTCACTTTATGATAGCAGAGGCAATTGTTAAAGGACTAGCTTCAGGAGATGCTAATTCCTATTATCAAATGGGAATAGAAAAGGCAATGGATTTATGGGGTGGAGTAGATAGTAATGATTTAGCTGCTTATTTAGCCTCTGACATGGGAAATCTTACCGGAAGTAATGAGCAAAAACTTGAAAAAATTGCTACTCAAAGATGGATTGCTAATTATACTAATGGTTATGAAGCTTGGGCAATAGTTAGAGACACTGGTTATCCAACTTCAGCTTACTCAACTGTAACTGCATCACAAAGTAATATAAAAGCTCTAGGAAATCCATTGAACGGTGCATATCCACAAAGGCTTAGATATAATTCAGATGTGTATGGAACTAATTCAGCTAATGCTGAAGCATCTAATGCTATTCAAGGGCCTGATGTAATGGCAACTAAACTTTGGTGGGCAAAAAACTAAATAATAAGTAATAATAGTTAAAAAAGCATATTAGTTGATTTTTGTTTAGTTTACATTTCATTTACTGCTTATAACATTATTACAAAAGAACCTGTGCCTAGCACAGGTTCTTTAATAAAAAAAAACATGCAAAATTTATTTATTAAAGGAATATTCATCTTATTCTTTAATATTAGCTTTTCACAACAATTAAAACCTAATTTCTTAGAAACAGTTGGAATAGATTCAAAACGTTTTGAAAGAGTATTAGATCAACTTGAGAATTTATCCAAAGAAAGGAAAGTGCCTGGAACGGTTACTTTAATTTATAAAGACAACCAATTGATATTAAATCAAGCTAATGGATTTAAAGATCTTGAAAAGAAAATTCCAATGAATTCTGATGATATTTTTAGAATTGCTTCGCAAACAAAGCTTGTGATCTCAGTTGGTATTATGATCCTTCAGGAAGAGGGTAAATTATTAATTACTGATAAATTAAGTAAATATATACCTGAGTTCAAAGATTCAAAAGTTGCTGAATTTAAAGATGGTGGAGGATTTACGGAAGTAAAAGCTAAAAATGAAATTACTATTAAACATCTACTGACTCACACTGCAGGTATAGGATATGGTATGGGTATTGGAGCTGAAAAATGGAAGGAGTCAAATGTACAAGGTTTTTACTTCGCTCATTTAGATGAACCAATTTTGCAAACCGTAAAAAAAATGGCAAGCTTACCACAAGAAGCTCATCCTGGAACAAAATTTACTTACGGATATAATTATGACATTTTAGGTGCTGTAATTGAAGTAGTTTCAGGTCAATCATTAGATAAATTTTTAAAAGAAAAAATATTTGATCCTTTAGATATGATTGATACTTCTTTTTATTTACCTAAGGAAAAGTTAAGTAGGCTAACAACCGTTTATATATATGATTCTGAGAATGATTCAATATATAGAGCACCTGAAGAAGGCACATACAATTCGCAGGGTCATTACTATAAAGGCCCAAGAAAATCTTTTTCTGGAGGTGCTGGTTTGCTTAGCACCTCATCTGATTATGGAAATTTCTTATTGATGATTTTAAATCAAGGTCAGTATAAAGATCAAAAAATATTATCTAGAAAGTCTGTAGAATTAATTACTAGAGATAATTTAAATGGAGTTAATTATCCTTGGGGTGATGGTTGGAGTTTTGGACTCGGAGTTGCTGTAACACTAGATTCTGGAGCTATGAGTTTAATTGGATCAGATGGACAAATTATTGGAGGAGGAGCCTACAGGACTGAATTTTGGGTTGATCCTAAGGAAAACTTAGTTGTGTTATTTCTAACTCAGTTAAGAGATGAGAATTATGATTTAAAATATCATGAAAAAATTAGAGCTTTAATATACCAATCATTAAATTAGATTAACTACTTGTATAAATTTTATTAAATGGACAAAATGAAAACAAAAAGTATTTTTTTATTATTAATGCTTGGTTCTTTTGCTTTTTCTCAGCAAACTGAATGGACATATCTTTTTGATGGCAAAACATTGGATGGATGGCATAAATATAACAGTAATGAAATGAGTGATGCCTGGTATGTTGAAAACGAAGAACTAGTATTAAAATCTAAAAATGATAATCAAAGCTATGGAAATGACATTGTAACTGATAAATCTTTTACCAACTTTGAACTATCTATAGAATGGAAAGTTCCTAAGGGAGGAAATAGTGGAATTTTCTTTAAAGTAGTAGAGATACCTGAAGTTAACGCAGCTTGGAAAACTGGACCTGAAATTCAAGTACTAGATAACGATAATTTTTGTTGTCCTAATACTTTATACCATCAAGCTCCAGCTTTATATGACATGAAGCCTATTGGAAAAATTAAATTTAATCCTCATGGTGAATGGAATCACCTACTTCTTAAAGTTGATCATAATAAAAATGAGGGATCAATAACATTTAACGGAGATTTTGTATACTCATTTCCACTATATGGGCCTGAGTGGGATGAAATGGTTTCGAGATCAAAATTTAGTCCCGATAAATATTATGAAAATTTAGTTCCTGATCATCCTTATTATACATACGCTCCTTTTTTCGGGAAGTTTAAAACAGGTAAAATTGGTCTTCAAGATCATGGATGGAATGTTAGGTTCAGAAATATTAAAATTAGAGAACTTTAGTTATGAGATATTTTTATTTTCTGATATTTTCGTTAATTATTGGTTGTAATAATGTGAATGAAGATGAATTAAAAATTATTTTTTTAGGTGATTCAATTACGGAGGCTGGAGTTTATGATAAGGAGGTTGCAATTAAATATAATGGCGAATTAATTTATCCAAAGCATACAGGGTTTATAACATTTTTAGCTGATAGTGTTACAGAAAAAACAAAGCTAATTGGTAAAGGAATTGGCGGAGATAAAGTTTCAGATCTTCTTACTCGATATAAAAAAGATGTAATAGATTTAGATCCTGATATTGTATTTATTTACATTGGAATAAATGATGTTTGGCATAAATATGATTTTGGCACAGGGTCAGACATAGATCTATATGAAAATGGTTTAAGGCAAATAATATCCGAAATTCAAAAAAATGGATCAAAGGTTGTTTTATGTACTCCAACTGTTATAGGTGAAAATTATGGAGATTTTACTTTAGCTAATCAATATGTTGAACTATATAGAGATGCTAAAGCAATGGAAAGCATAAATAATGATCTTGATGCTTTTTCTGATATTGTTAGAAAGCTATCTTCTGAATATAATACTGGTTTAATTGACTTAAGAAAAATATTTATAAGTTACATTTCTGAAAATAATCCAAGCAATAAACCTTCTGGGATATTGACATATGATGGTGTTCATTTGAATGATAAGGGGAATAAATTGATTGCTGATCAGATGATAAACTTTATAAATTAAAGTTAAAAAACTAGAAAGTGAAAAGACTATTTCTTTGTTTATCATTACTATATCTTGTTGGATGTCAAGAAAGTACTTGTAATAATATTTTATTCTCATGTGACTTTAATAATATTAAGTACTATGGAGAAGAATCATTCCTTTTAGAAGGCACTTTTATCCATGATTCTTTAAAAGAAAATAGATATGATAGATTACCTGCTTTATACAAAGAAATTGTAAGAGAACCTGTTTGGGATTTATCAAAACATTCATCTGGATTATCAATCAGGTTCCTATCCAACTCATCTATAATAACTGCAAAATGGGAAGTACTCAATAATTTCAGCATGGATCATATGCCAGACACTGGAATTAAAGGAGTTGATTTATATTTTAAAAATAATGATAAATGGCAATATATAAATACTGGTAGGCCTGTAGGTTTTAAAAATGAATATAAACTTGTTGAAAATATGGATAATGAATTAAGAGAATATAAGCTATTCCTTCCTCTATATGATGGTATAATTAATATTGAAATTGGAGTGGATAGTTTAAGTTATGTAAAGAAACCTGAGAGGAATGAAAAGAAACCAATAATTTTTTATGGAACAAGTATTACTCAAGGCGCATGTGCGTCAAGACCAGGAATGGCTCACACCAATATAATATCAAGAAAGCTTGATCGAGATGTCATTAATTTTGGATTTAGTGGCAATGGAAGAATGGAGCAACCAATAGCTCAGTTAATATCCAATTCAAATCCAATTTTTTATGTAATAGAATGTATGCCTAACATGTATCCTCCTGATCTTGTTTCGAGTAATACAATCCCCTTAGTTGATACTATTAGGAGTAAGGATCCTGATACACCTATAATTTTAGTTGATTTATTTACATCCCCACTTACCACGTTGGATAAAAATGCAATAAGGGGAACTATTGAAATGAATAATGCATTAAAAGCTCAATATGATAAAATGATTAAAAATGGATACAATAATATCATATACCTAGAGAGTCAAAATGCTCTTGGAACCGATTTTGAAGGAACTGTTGATGGAGTTCACTTTACAGATTTAGGGTTTATAAGATATTCAGACTTTTTGATTGAAAAGTTCAAAGAATTTAAATTAATTAATTAGAAAAAAAATCTACTTAAGTTTAATTATTTTTTACAATCTCTTCTTAAATCTTTTTCAACTACTTTAAGATATTTCTGTCTTTTCTTTTCCGAAACAAATGGAACTGACCAAAACTGTTTAGTATTACTCCAATTACCACCCCACCCAAAAACAAAAGTAAATACTCCAAGCACAAGTCTTAGTTTAACTGAATTTAGATATATTGTCTTCACTGGAAGAGAGGGAGCGCCATGCGTAAGGTAACATCTTATTTTTTTCTTCTTAAGAAAAGATCTAGGGTAAGCATATGTTTTAGTAATATTTACAAACTCATATGCAAAACCAGGTGTGAATACTTCATCAAAAAATGTTTCCATCTTTGGGGTAAGCCTAAACCACCATACTGGAGAAATAAAGTAGATTCTATCTGACCAAGTTACCAGGTCCTTGTATTTTTCAATTAATTCTTTTTTATCTCTATGAAGTTTATCTTCATATAAATCAACAGTCTGAAGTTTTTGGTTTGGATGGTCACTAAGAATCTTTAAAATAGTTTTAAAGATTCCATTGTGGCAAAAAGAATTTTTATCTGGATGCCCAATTATTACTAAATTATTCAATTATAGAAATTAAAATTAGTAAGCAAAATTAAATAAATTTGTCCATACTTATATTATGAAAGACTTAATAATTATTGGTGCTGGACCAATTGGTCTTGCTTGTGGAATAGAAGCAACAAAAAATAATTTAGATTATTTAATAATTGATAAGGGGATGCTTGTTAATTCCATTTATAATTATCCTGTCAATACAACTTTTTTTTCTACTTCAGATAAACTTGAAATTGGAAATATTCCATTTATCTCTCATAATATTAAGCCTACAAGAACAGAAGCATTAGAATATTATAGAAGAGTTTGTGACTCATGGAGTCTAAAACTTGACTTGTACAATGAAGTATTAGATATAAAAAATAAAGCTTCACATTTTGAATTAAATACTCAAAATAGAATTATTAAATCAAAGAGAATTATTATTTGTACTGGATTCTATGATATTCCATATCTATTAAATGTTCCTGGGGAAGAACTCAATAAGGTTTTACATTATTACAGGGAATCTCATCCTTATTTTAAAATGAACATTGCAATAGTAGGAGCTGGTAATTCAGCTGTTGATGTTGCACTTGATACTTATAGAAAAGGTGCAAATAGTGTAACAATGATTATCAGAGAAAAAGAGATAGGTGAAAATATTAAATATTGGGTTAGACCTGATATAGTTAATCGAATAGAAAGTGGTGAGATAAAAGCACATTATGAATCTGAAATAAAAGAAATTAAAGAAAAGTCAATTATTATAAAATCACGCAGCGGAATAAATGAAATAGAAAATGACTTTGTATTAGCTATGACGGGATATCAACCTAATTATGAAATACTTCAAAAACTTGGAGTAAATATCAAAACTGATGAGTATAAAACTCCAGAATATAATGAAGAAACTATGGAAACGAATGTTAAAGGAGTTTATTTAGCAGGAGTAATCTGTGGTGGGCTAAAAACTAATAAATGGTTCATTGAAAATTCTAGAGATCATTCCAAAAAGATTCTATCATCAATTATTTAATCTAGAGTTCTAAACTTTCTAAATTTATTTATTTAAAGATTCAGAAATAAGTCTATGGAAATGATGAATTGTTATCTCTTTTGTTGGAGAGAATCTGCCTGTATTATAATATCTTGACTCTAATCCTTTGCTAACTTGTTCTACAACATATTCATCTTCCCTCTCAACTTTATCAATTAATCCTCCCGCTCCAGAATCATATTTACTTTCATCTAGCATAAATTGTATAAAAGAAACCTTAGTTCTATTTATATCTATTGGTGTTATAACATTTATAGATAATCCCCAGGGATAAAAATTAAGCATAATGTTAGGATAAATCCAGTAATAATATGCACTAATTTTATTACCATAATCAGGATGATCTTCAGGTAAATTGAAGAATTCTTCACCATCTGATGCATACCCAACTTGGAGATTATAGTTTTCATATATTTCCAAACCGTATTTATCTATGTCAAGAACTTTTGTTAAATCTTTGTGAACAAAAGGTATATGAAAAGGATCAAGATAATTTTCACAATAAATTGCCCAGTTAGCACTTACTAAATGATCTACAGAAAGATCAGTTCTTTTTACTAGTGAATGAAAGTTGAAGAATGATAATCGATTAGAGATTTCATCAAAAACAGATTTAATATCAAATTCTGGTTCTAAACTAGTAAACAAAAAAGGTCCAATATTAGATATAGGAAATGTTTTAAGGTTTTCACAGTCTCTTGGAAAATTTTTTGTTTCTTCAAAATCTGGCATTGACTGAAAATTACCCTTAAGATCAAATTTTCTTCCATGATAATTACACCTAATACCCTTCGCTTCACATGGATTATCGATTAATATATTTGCTCGATGAGTACAAACATTAGAAAGACACTTCAAGTTATCACTACTATCCCTGACTAATAATAAAGGTTCATTAATAAAGTTATCTAAAAAATTAAAAGGATATAGGTTTATATTTACTG
>Ga0129345_1001083_pt1 | contig 10361 bp, 14 predicted proteins | sample CPBDNA_FD_94425 | JGI IMG/M metagenome (GOLD analysis project Ga0129345, IMG submission 94425) | Freshwater to marine salinity gradient microbial communities from Chesapeake Bay, USA - CPBay_Sum_20_0.8_DNA | ecosystem: Environmental > Aquatic > Marine > Coastal | place: USA: Chesapeake Bay...
GAATTATTAAACTCAAAATCAACATCATAAATAATTCCTCTAAATTCAAATAAACGATGTCTGACTACTTCTCCGATGGAAAACTTTGCTTTTTTGGGAATTGCATTTTTCATTGATACTTAAATAGTTAATGATCTTGAGTGATAAATCAAGGGGTTAGAATTGTTGATAAATACATTTTAAGCTTAATAAATTTTGATTTAGTCTCAAAATATACTGGAATAATACTATTATTAATTTTTGAAAAATAAACGTCTAAATAACGAGAATTTAATTTTTGTTCTCTTTCAAACTTATGACCAGATATTGCTTTGTAATTTAACCTACAACTAAAAATAATTTGAAAATTTTGTTTTTTATAATCCACAGACAACTTATCTAGTTTACGAGGAGATAAGTAAACTTCATAAACATCATCTCCATCATAAATTTTAGCTCTAGATCCGCATTGATGATCTAGATTATTATTAAAAAGAATTTGATGAACAGCAGTTAACGGGTCAACGGTTCCGACTAAATCCATGTGTTGGATTTCCTTGTAGTTTTTTCCTTTTTTTAGTTGAGTATTATCAATTAAAATTTTCCCGTCTTGCTTTACGTACTGATAGATTTTCTCTTTGTCTTTTTTTTTAATATTAAAGAAATAGTTTAAATTATTATTACTTGAATCAAATGTTGTTTGAATAATATTAGAAAACTCTACAAAATATCCAATTAAACCTTGACTATTGATAATAGAAAAAAATTTATTTTGAGCAAAGTTTACTTTAACCTTAATAAAATTAATTTTTAAACCATAAACCTCAAAGGTAAATTCACTTGAATATACTTTAGAACTCTGAAAAAATATTAAAAATAGTATTAAAAATAATTTTTTAAACATGAATAAATCTACAATTAAATTTATAGCAGATTTTGGTCCCTTATTAATTTTTTTTATTTACTATAAAAAATTTGGGATGATAGAGGCAATCCTGCCTTTAATTATAGCAACAATGATTGGGACGGCTTTATTATATTGGTCAGAGAAAAAAATTCCTAAAGTTCCCATCATAAGTGCACTGATTGTAGCTTTATTTGGTGGATTAACTTTATATTTTGATAACAAAATTTTTTTCTACATGAAACCAACGATAGTTAATATTTTGTTTGCAGGAATTTTATTTTTTGGAAATTACTTTTTTAAAAAAAACCTACTTAAATCTTTACTCGAAAATTCAATTCAACTTGAGGAAAAAGGCTGGGATATACTGAATATCAGGTGGATACTCTTTTTTATTGTTCTGGCATTACTAAATGAGCTTGTTTGGCGAACACAAACCGAAGATTTGTGGGTAAAGTTTAAGGTATTTGGAATTATCCCAATCACTTTAATATTCACGGTATTTCAAATTAAAGTAATCAATAAATTTAAAAAGAATGTTTAAAGTCATAAATAATAAAAACTTTAAAGACGAAATTTTTTTTAACAAAAAAGAACTTGGAGAAATTTTAAATATTTATGGATCAATGGTTTCCAAAGGAGAGTGGAAAGATTATGCAATTTTTATCAATAAAAACGTTGTTGGCTTTGATATTTACAGAAAAGCAACTGAAAAACCGCTTTTCCAAATAATTAAAAATTTAAAAAGCAAAATTGGACAAAAGTATCAATTAAAGGATCAACAAGGAAAAATTATTAAAAATTCTGATGAATTAAAAAATATCATTTCAATACTGAATAAAAAAAATCTACGCCTAATCAAATAAAAATGAAAAAAAGTTTTTTACCTACCAAAGTATGTAAAATTTGTGGATTTGAATTTAGCTGGAGAAAAAAATGGGAAAAAAATTGGGAAAACGTAAAATACTGCTCTAAAAAATGTTCAAAAAAAAGCCCTAGTCTTTTTAGAACTAGGGCTTTAAATTAAATAACTTTTTATCTTCTTTGACCGAATAATCTTAAAAGCATTATGAATAGATTAATGAAATCTAAATATAAAGTTAAAGCACCCATAACTGCTTTTTTAGATGATACTTCTGAACTATCACTTTCAAAGTACATATTCTTAATTTTTTGTGTATCGTAAGCTGTCAATCCAACAAAAATCAATACACCAAGAACAGATACTACAAAATAAACTGCTGGAGATTTTAAGAAAATATTAACTAAAGATGCAATTAATATTCCTATTAAACCCATTAATAAGAATGAACCCCATCCAGTTAAATCTTTTTTTGTTGTATATCCATACAAACTCATTGCTCCGAACGTTCCTGCTGTTATGAAAAATACTCTAGCGATACTTGCTCCAGTATATTGAATAAATATTGAAGATAATGATGCTCCCATTAATGCAGCAAAAATCCAAAATACGGTTTGTGCTTTTTGTGCGCTCATCTTATTTATTCCAAAACTCATATAAAAAACGATACCTAGTGGCGCTAATGCAATAACCCACATTAATGCTGAGGTATAAATGGCAGTTCCTAAAGATGTAAGACCCGTAATATTACCAGCTTGATCCGTTACGACTGCAAACTTAAAAAGGCCTAACGCTACAAATCCAGTTAGCAATACTCCTGATGCCATAAAGTTATAAACTTTAAGCATGTAGCTTCTAAGGCCTTCATGAATACTTTCTCCTGCTGTTGCAGAAGTTGATTGAAATCTAGCTATTCTATCTTTTAAATTCATATTCTCCTCTTAAAATTAAAATTTACTTTAACATATATATGCTAACTATTTGTGACAATTTCAAGATAATCAAAAAATAATTAAATCAAAGACTTAGCTGTTATTTCAATCAAAATAGTGACTTGTATTATTGCTCATAGTTTTTTAGTCATAATGCTGGATATAAATTATGAAATTTAAAAAACTTGGTCATACCGATCTCAAAGTTAGCACAATTTGTCTTGGAACCATGACTTGGGGTGAACAAAATAATGAAGATGAAGCTTTTAGACAAATGGATATGGCTTATGATTATGGTGTTAACTTTTTCGATACTGCAGAACTTTATCCAATTCCACCAAGTGCTGAAACACAAGGAGAGACAAGTAGAATTATTTCAAGATGGTTAAAATCAAAAAATGTAAGAGATAAAATAATTGTTGCAGATAAAATTGTTGGTCGATCTAATATGGATTGGTTTAGAGATAAAGGTGAGCCTACAAGGCTTAATCCAAAACAAATAAAATTTGCTTTAGAAAGATCGCTGAAAAATTTAAACACAGACTACATAGATTTATATCAACTTCATTGGCCTGATAGACCTTTAAATGTTTTTTCAGGATTAGAGTATCAGCATAAAGAAACGGAAGATGTGATTTCAATCAAAGAAACTTTAAATTGTTTGAATGAATTTATAAAAGAAGGAAAAATAAGATCTATTGGTTTATCAAATGAAACGGCTTGGGGTGTTTTTGAATTCATTAAAGTTGCTGAAATGGAAGGATTAGAAAAAATTGTTTCAGTTCAAAATCCTTACAACTTATTAAATAGAAGCTACGAAGTTGGTATTTCAGAAATATCCATTAGAGAAAAAGTAGGTTTGCTTGCCTACTCACCCTTGGCAAGCGGCACATTAAGTGGAAAGTATTTGGATGGAAAATTACCTGAAGGTACAAGATTAAAATTATTTGGTGAAAGGTACCCAAGATATAGAACTCCAAATTCAGAACCTGCAATCAAGGAATATATGAAAATAGCTAAAAAATTTAATTTAAATGTCTGTCAAATGGCAATTAAGTTTTGTGAAATTCAACCCTTTGTTACTTCAGTCATTATTGGTGCAACAAAAATGGATCAGCTTGAAATAAATTTAAAAAGTCATGAAATCAATCTTGATGAGGAAGTAATTAAAGATATAAACAAAGTACAAGAAATTTATTCAAACCCATGTCCATAAAAAAATTATCAATATTTTTGTTTTCATTTTTTTTAACCTTGGAAGTAAATGCAAACGTTAAAATTGAAAAAAAATTTAAATTGTGGGAAAGCCAATACGTTGAAAGCGCTGGAGGCAAAGTTTGTTTTGCAGTATCGATGCCAACAAAAATGAGCCCGCCCAATTTGAACCGGGCAGAGAGTCGAATTTTTGTTACCTTTAGACCTAAAGATGGTGTTTCAAATGAAATAAGTGTTACGAGTGGATACCCATATAAAAAACCAAGTAATGTCAATGTAGGTATCGGTAACTCGTCTTTTAAATTCGAAACCAAGGGTGATTTCGCTTGGATGATCAGTCTTGATGATGAACTTAAAATGATAAGAGTAATGAAAAAATCTAATCGAGCAGAGGTAATAGGAGTATCATCTAGAGGAAACAAAACTAAAGATACCTATTCACTAATGGGTTTTACAGATGCTTATAATGCAGCAAAAAAAAACTGTAAAAATTAAGTATGAAAAAAATTAAAAAAATTGTTCTAGCTTATTCCGGAGGACTAGATACTTCGGTCATACTTAAATGGCTTCAGGATCAATATAATGCTGAAGTTATTTGCTATACATCAGATTTAGGCCAAGACATTGATAGAAAAGCTATTTACCAAAATGCAAAAAAGCTTGGTGTAAAAAAAATTATTATTGAAGATTTAAAAGAAAAATTTGTAAAAGATTATGTGTTTCCAATGATAAGAGGTAACGCTCTTTATGAAGGTATTTATTTATTGGGCACATCTATCGCAAGACCATTAATAGCAAGAAGACAGGTAGAAATTGCAAAAAAATATGGTGCCGAAGCTGTCTCACATGGCGCGACAGGTAAAGGTAATGATCAGGTAAGATTTGAACTTGGTTATTATTATTTTGGACCTAAAATTAAAGTCATTGCTCCATGGAGAGAATGGAATTTAAATTCTAGAAGCGCTTTAATACAATATGCAAAAAAAAATGGAATTATTGTTCCAAAAGATAAAAAAGGAGCCCCTCCCTTTTCAGTAGATGATAATTTATTACACACTTCCACTGAAGGTAAAGTTTTAGAGGATCCCAAAAAACCTGCTCCAGAATATATTTTTCAAAGAACAGTTTCTCCTGAAAAAGCTCCAAACAAACCTACATTGATTACACTTGAATATCAAAATGGTGATCCAATAAAATTGAATAATAAAAAACTCTCTCCAGCAAAACTTTTAGATAAACTAAATATGATTGCGGGCAAAAATGGAATTGGTCGTGTAGATTTAGTTGAAAACAGATTTATAGGAATCAAATCTAGAGGCGTTTATGAAACACCAGGTGGAACTGTTTTGTTGTTCGCCAATCGAGCAATACAATCTGTGACGCTTAATAAAGAGACGATGCATAAAAATGATGAACTCATGCCTAGATATGCAGAGCTCATTTACAATGGATATTGGTACTCAAAAGAGAGATTTAAAATTCAGAAAATGATAGATAAAAACAGATCTCAAATTAAAGGTAAAATTAAACTTAAATTATACAAAGGTAATATTACTATTGTCTCAAGGATTTCTAATAGTCGCTTATATTCTCTAAAAAAAGTCTCTTTTGAAGAAAACAAAACATTTAACAAAAAAAATGTAGAGAATTTTATAAAAAAACACTGTAAGCTTTTAAGAAAATAAATGAAAAATTTTATCAGATCTGTTCAACTTTTTGGTGCCGCTATAGTATTGATTGCTACAACAATAGCTTTTCTTTTAGAAATTTTTCATATGTACGAAAATCAAAGAATACAGTTAGCAGATTTATTACTACTATTTATCTATCTCGAAGTTATGGGAATGATAGGAAATTACTGGAGTAACCAAACGATAAGATTAACTTATCCTTTATTCATAGCCATTACAGCACTCGCACGATTAATCATCTTACAAAAAAAAGACATTGATGCTTCAGTATTAATTTACGAGTCTGGAGCAATACTCTTGCTAGCAATTGCAATTGTAGTTTTAAAACTCAGAAAAAGTAAGATGTTAAAGATTAATCTAAGAAATGATGATTTATAAAAAATTTGACAATAATATAATCTTTTTCAAAATAGATTAAAGAAAATAAAGCCGTTGAAAAAACAAAAGAAAATATTTTAATTTTAAAATTAAAAAAAATATCCGCTTAAAATAACAATTATTTTAAAACACAACATCAAATTGAATTTAATTTTTAATAGAAGTTAATGATTTTATTTATTTATTTTTTTTAGTTTTTTTAAAAGTTGAAATTTGATTATTTTTTGTAAAGCTGTTTATGTAATTGTTGGAGGAGGTGTCAATGTCACCACCTGAAATTTAAAGAAACGGAGTATTAGTCCGTATACTTTAAGTTGTAACACTTAAAATAGAATTCATTTTTCTAAATGAATTCAGTCGAAAGACTATTAATAAAGGGGGCTCCTCTAGCGAGGAGCGTTCCCCGAAATTATATTAAACGCTTTCAATGTGTTTTCTAATAAGCAAGCTATAGTCATGGGTCCAACACCCCCTGGTACTGGCGTGATTCCTTTAACGTGGTCTTTTAAATTTTCGAAATCGACGTCACCTACAATTTTATTTTTACCCTCAACTTCTAATCGATTTATTCCAACATCAATTACAACGGCATCGCTTTTAACCCAGTCCTTTTTGACCATTTTAGCTTTTCCAACAGCAGCAATAATTAAATCTGCTCTTTTACAAATTTCTTCAATATTTTTTGTCTTAGAATGAACAATGGTAACAGTGCAATTTTCTTTTAGTAATAATTGCGTCATAGGCTTACCATTAATATTTGACCTACCAATTACAACTGCATGAAGTCCGCTTAAATTAGGTAAAACTTGTTTAATTAAATAATAACATCCCAGCGGAGTGCAAGGAACCATTGCATCATTTCCAGATGATAAATTACCAACATTAACGGGATGGAATCCATCAACGTCCTTTGTTGGATCAATAGTTTCAATAATATCTTTTTGATTGATATGATCTGGTAAAGGAAGTTGTACTAAAATACCATGAACATTAGGGTTGGTATTTAATTTTCTAATTTCGTCTTTTAAATTTTGTTCCGTTATATTTTTATCGAATCTTAAAACTTCAGAATTGATACCAACTTCTTTTGCAAATTTTTCTTTGTTTCTAACATAAATTTGGCTTGCTGGATGATCTCCAATTAAAATAACTGTTAAACCTGGTTTTTGCGATCCTGAAATTTTATCAATATTATTTTTTACTTTCTCTCTTAATTGCTCTGCAATTTTTTTACCATCTATAATCACTAAAATCCTGCTCCATATTCTCTTAGTAAGTTTCTTAAAAAATTTAAAATTAAAAATAAAATGACAGGAGAAAAATCAAGACCAGCCATATTTGGTATAAATCTTCTTATATGATTAAGGACAGGATCAGTCAGTTTATAGCTTGCTTCCAAAGCAATATAAACAAAACGGTTTTGAGTATTGATAACATTAAAAGCAGTGAGCCAAGATAAAATAATATTGATAATTAAAACAATAGAATAAAGATAAATAACATTATCAACTAAAATGATTAATGAATTCATTTATCGAATTTCTCTACATAAATAGACTGTGATGGAAACGCAAAAGATGCACCTGCTCCTTCCACAATTTGTTTAATTTTAATTACAAAACGATCTTTCACTTTTAACCAATCATAATAACTATTCGTCTTAGTGTAACATCTCACTAGAATATCAATTGAGCTTGCTGAAAATTGATTTAAATTGACAGCATGAGGTGTGCTATCAGAAATGATAAAGTCATCGTTTGTTTTAATATAATCTAAAATTTCATTTCTAACTTTTTCTAGCTGATCTGAAGTTGACCTGTATTCCAATCCAATCACCCAATCTATTCTTCGATTGGTAGTCTCAGATTGATTAATGACCGCTTTTTCAGCAAACTGAAAATTTGGAATAGTTGCTAAAGATTTATCAAATTTTCTTATAACCGTTGATCGAAATCCAATATTTTCAACTGTACCCTCAATTACACCTTCTAAATAAATCCAATCACCAACCTTAAATCTTTTTTCAACTAAAACTAAAATTCCAGAAATTAAATTTTTAAATAAATCTTGAGCACCTAATGCAACAGCTACTCCAAATAAACCCAAACCTGCTATAATAGGTCCAATTTTAATTCCCCAAATTTCTAAAGTTGCAGCAAAACCTAATATGACGATTAAAACTTTTAATGCTCTAATAATCCAATTTAATAAATCTTTTGATAAAATATCTTCAATACTTTTTATTAATAATGAAGCCGGGTAAATGAGCTGATGAATAAACCAAAAAATAAGGATTGTTACCAAGGAACGGTTTAAATGATCTAAAAAAATAGAAGACTTGCCTTCTAAGTTCAAAAAACTTGTAGCAATAAAAAAACCAAATACGACTGGAAAAAATTTAATAGGCCCTTCTAAAGAAGTCACCAAAGAATTGTCAAAACTATTTGTATTCTTAGCAACGTAAGCTTCTATTCTTTTTACTATAAACCTTGTTACAACACTTCTTAAAAGCAAAAAGGTAAAGAAAACAGCTAACGCAATTACAATATCTGTAAAGCTAGCTCCAGATACACCCTCTAACCAGACATCTTTTAATAGAGTAAGAAAGTTATTAAATACATCCATAGTAATTTTTGAAATATACGCCTAAATTGTTCTAATCAAGACAAAATTCAATTAAACTCGCGTAAGTTAATGAAAAAGGATTTAATATTTTTAGGAATTGAAACTAGCTGCGATGAAACAGCGGCAGCAGTTGTCAAAAAAGATAGTAAAGGGAAAGTTAAGATTTTATCCAACATAGTTTCAAGTCAAGAAAATATTCATAAAAAATACGGCGGTGTAGTCCCAGATTTAGCGGCAAGAGCACATGCTGATAAAATTGATCAAATTATAAAAAAAGCTATTCAAAAAAGTAAGGTTCACTTTGATGACCTTGATGGAATAGCTACAACTGCAGGTCCTGGTCTTTTAGTTTGTTTGATGGTGGGAATGACTGCAGGCAAAACGCTAGCAAGTTTTTTAAAAAAACCATTTTATGGAACCAATCATTTAGAAGGGCATGCGTTAACAATGGGATTAATAAAACCCTTAAAATTCCCATACTTATTATTACTAATTTCTGGAGGTCATTCTCAATTTCTATCCATTGAAGGAATAGGAAAATATAAAAGACTTGGCACAACAATTGACGATGCTCTGGGAGAAGCCTTCGATAAAACAGCTAAAATCTTAGGCATAGAATTTCCTGGTGGACCAAAAATAGAAACTTACGCAAAAAAAGGAAATGGCAAATCATATGATTTACCAAAACCAATTTTATATAAATCAGGTTGCAATCTTTCATTTGCTGGTCTCAAAACTGCAGTGCTTAATGTTTCAAAGAAATTAAAAACTAAACAAGATAAGTATAATTTAGCAGCATCTTTCCAAAGTACTGTTAACGAAATACTAAAAATTAAATGTCAAAAGGCCATTGAAATGTTTCTTGAAAGGCACCGATCAATAAAAGATAAAAATTTTGTTATTGCAGGAGGGGTTGCTTCCAATTTATCTATTAGAAAAAATTTAAAAAAAATAGCATTAGAACAAAAGTTTAATCTACATTTTCCACCAATAAATTTATGTACAGACAATGCTGCCATGATAGCTTACGCAGGATTACTTAATTTTGAAAAAGGTAAAAAATCTAATTTAAAAATGTTTTCACAACCTAGATGGCCTCTTGATCAAAAAGCACCTTATATGAAAGGCCCTGGTTTAATTTTATGAAAAATTATTGGTTAGTTAAATCTGAACCTAATGTTTGGTCAATTGATCAACAAAAAAAGTCAGGTGCGAAAGGAACGGTTTGGGATGGAGTTAGAAACTACCAAGCTTCAAAAAATTTAAAAACAATGAATAAGGGTGATCTTTGTTTTTTTTATCATTCAAATATTGGAAAGGAGATTGTTGGAATTGTTGAAGTGATCAAAGAATCTTTTACAGATCCGACAGATAAAGAAAAAAGATTTGTTGCGGTGCAATTAAAATTTAAGCAAAAATTAAAGGTTCCAGTAACTCTTGAAAAAATTAAGCAAATTAAGGAGCTTTCTGAATTGGCTTTGATCAAACAAAGTCGGCTATCTGTAATGCCAATTGATTCTAAAAGCTGGAAAATAATATGTAAGTTAGGTAAAATTTAAAAAATTTTTAGGGGGACATCGTGGCAAAAAAAAAGAAGAAGAAAAATAAAAAGACAAAAGTAAAAAAAAATAAAAAAACAAAAAAAAATACAAAAAAGAAAAAAGAAAAAAAAAAAAAAAAAAGAAAAGAAAAAAAAAAAACAAGAAAAGAAAAAAAAACCAATACCAGCCAAAAGAAAAAAAAAAAAAAACAAAAAAAGCCAAAAAAAAAAAAAA
>Ga0129345_1001084_pt1 | contig 10358 bp, 9 predicted proteins | sample CPBDNA_FD_94425 | JGI IMG/M metagenome (GOLD analysis project Ga0129345, IMG submission 94425) | Freshwater to marine salinity gradient microbial communities from Chesapeake Bay, USA - CPBay_Sum_20_0.8_DNA | ecosystem: Environmental > Aquatic > Marine > Coastal | place: USA: Chesapeake Bay...
ATATCTTACACACCTCTTTAACGACCCAGTCTTCTATGCGAAAATCCATTATTCAATATATCCGATCCCACTATATCCAATCCCGATCCGGAAGTTTCGTAACCATTTCCATACTCCTCACCGTACTGATTGCCGCCTTCGCACAATCTTGTACTACGGAGAGTCTTGTGAAAGAGGAGGGTGCAAACCGTGCGCCTGCCTGGTATCAGCCGTCAAAAACCGCTCAATGGACACCTTCAGGTACAATGGGAGCCGGGTACGCGGTCTCCAGAGATTCTCTTCAAGCCTTGCAACTGGCCCGGGAAACAGCTCTTAGCAGACTTCGGACGGCAGTTCATCTTTACACAGAACACCTTCGCGAGTCGGAAGAAGCCCCGCAGCAACTTGACGAACCAAATTTTATGATCCAGTTAAGAACCATAACCGACAACCTACCGCTTCGTAAACGATCCGAAGAGACATCCGTCTACAAAACGGACGATGGCATTTACCATCAGTTTGTACGCTATCGGTTTGCACAATCGGACCTCATCGCAGAATTTCGTGAAACATCCATCGCCCCGGCCTATATGGCGCTCCTGGAAGCAGATTCGGGGCAAGCGATTCCGAACTAAGCCGATTTTACAGGCTCAATCTCTTTCCGGCCATCTGCCCACTCAAGTTCGATCGCTTCCCCCTCCCTGAAGGTATCGCTTGAACGAACCCAAATACCCTGCTGCAGTACCCTGCTGAACCCTCTTCGAAGCGGCTCCTTCGGGTCCAGCATTTCCAGCTTGTGCAACAGCTCCTTCAGTCGTACTTCTCCGGCAGTCAATCGATCTGCCCGATACTGGTTCATTGTAACCATCAGACGATCCAGTGCGGACCGGCGAATCTGCAAAACCTCCCGAACCCGCAGCAAAGCATGCGATCCGGCAAGCCGAACCACCCGCTGCCCAACTGCTCTACCCGCCTTCGAACACGCTCCTGTGCTGACCGCGACAAATCCTCAATCAGATACCGTAACTCCTGTATGTCCGGTGTCGCCATCACGGCTGCCTGCGTAGGAGTGGACGCCTTCGCATCCGCCACAAAATCGGAGATACTTACATCAATCTCATGCCCTACGGCGCTAATCACCGGAACCGTACAACGGAAAATCGCCCGGGCCACCACCTCTTCATTAAACGGCCAAAGATCCTCCAGCGACCCTCCACCGCGCCCCACAATCAGCACATCCACCCGACCCGTCGCCTCCGAAAAAAAATCGATCCCCTTCGCAATCTGCTCCGCTGCTCCCGCTCCCTGCACCGCCGCGGGCAGCAACACAAGCTCCGCTACCGGCCACCGCTTCTCCAGCGTCGATCGGATATCCTGAAAGGCCGCACCGGTTGCCGACGTAATCACTCCGATTCGCTCCGGAAACCGAGGCAACGGCTTCTTATGCGCCACATCAAACAACCCCTCCTCAAACAGCGTCCGCTTCAACCGCTCAAACGCAGCCTGCAACTCACCCACACCCACCGGCTCCATCCGGGAAATCACAAACTGATACTTTCCATGCGGCGGATACACCTGAAGCGCTCCATGCACAATCACCTGCATCCCATCCTCGGGCTCAAAATTCAACGAAACAGCACTTCCTCGCCACATCACTGCCGGCAACTGTGCTCCCGCATCCTTCACGGTCACATACAGATGTCCATTCGAGCTCCGTTTCATATTACTAATCTCTCCCATCACCGAAACCCTCCCAAAATGCCCCTCAATCAAACTTTTGATCTCTTTTGTAAACTCAGAAACCGTCTGTATTGTATTCATGGACTTAATAGTTCATTGTGAAAAAATTTTATGTAGGCAAAAAAAGTACTGTTTTCTTATCCGGGTTGATAGGATTCGCATCGCTTCCGCACATAAAATCCAATCACTGAAAATCAGTTATTTCAGGACAGATTTCAACACAATCTTCGCCTATTTCTAACTTCATTTCTCACCTCATATTTCCTCATTTTTCTTTATTTTTACACGGGCCAACAATGTCGTTCCATCAACCCGAACATGAAAAAAATGACTTTGAAGACAGAGCCGCGAAAAACCCCCTCACTGCTACTCAAAAACTGCAAACCCATCGGAGGGATATATACGGGAAATGAACAGTCCGACCTGCGAATCCGGGATGGAAAGATTGCAGAAGTTGGTTCCGGCCTTGCCCCGGCGCCCGATGAGCTCGTTCACGATGCGGGAGGGCACTTCGTAAGCCCGGGCTGGATGGATATGCATGTGCACTTTCGAGAACCGGGACAGGAACACAAGGAAACCATCCATACCGGATGCCGTTCAGCTGCTTTTGGCGGATTTACCGAGGTAGCCTGTATGCCCAACACCACACCCCCCATCCACACGCGTGATGTCGTGGAATACATTCGGAATGTAGCGTCCGGTGAGCCGGTGGCTGTTCATCCGATTGGATGCGTCACCAAGGAGCGAAAGGGGAGATCGCTGGCAGAGATGGCCGACATGAAAAAGGGGGGAGCCGTTGCGTTCAGCGACGACGGGGATCCGGTGTACGATCCTGCTGTTATGCGGACAGCACTCGAGTACTCCTCCATGCTTGACAGGCCGGTCATCAACCACGAAGAGGACCTGGCATTGTCCCGCCCCGGTCATATGCACGAGGGAAGCATCTCTACGAAATTGGGTCTGGAGGGAACCCCGTCGATCGCCGAAGAGGTGATGATTGCAAGAGATCTGCTCCTTGCCGAACTCACGGGTGGTCACATTCATGTGGCACATATCAGCACGCGGAATGCAGTGCAGATGGTTCGGGAAGCCAAAGCTAAAGGGATCCGTGTTACCACCGAAGTATGTCCACATCATTTCGACCTCACCCACGAGGAGATTGAAAAACGAGGTTTCGACACCAACGTGAAGATGCATCCACCATTACGCACGCAGGACGACGTAGATGCCATGATTGAGGGACTTCGCGACGGAACGATCGATGCCATCTGTACAGATCATGCACCGCACTCAATCGAAGAGAAAGAGGTCGAATTTATCTACGCGCCCAACGGAATTATCGGTCTGGAAACCGCCTGGAGTATCAGCGTTATGCGTTTGCTTGAACCGGGTCATCTCACCCTTCCGCAACTGCTCGAGAAATTTATCCGTGCACCGCGCGAAATTCTCCGCCTGCCCGTTCCGGCACTTGAAGTAGGAGCCGAAGCCAATCTCACCCTGTTTTCCACCGACGAAACATGGACCTACACCGAAGCGGTCATTCGATCCAAATCCCGAAACTCCCCCTACATCGGCCAGACGATGCGCGGCCGTGCCACGGGAATCTACCATCGCGGAATCTGGGTCTTAAACGAGCTTTGAACGAGCTTGAACGTGCCTTGGTCACACCTTGTTCACACCTTGTGTACACCTTGTTCGTACCATAAACAGGACTGACACTCGCATGATATGATCCTCCATTTTTCATGATACTTGCAATCGAAACATCCACGCAGGTCTGCTCGGTGGCACTCCGAAACAGAGACCACGCAATCTCCGAGATGAGAATAGAAGGACGGGGTGTACACAGCTCCGGCACGCCACAGTTTATACAGGAACTCCTCACCGAGCATCATGCAACCATAGACGATCTCCAGGCCGTCCTATTCAGCCACGGTCCCGGATCCTATACAGGTCTTCGCATCGGTGCCTCCCTCATCAAAGGACTCCTGTACGGCAAATCCATCCCACTCTACACTACCTCCACACTACTTAGTATCGCATCGGCCGTCCTCCATCCATCCAACATTCACCCCTCCATAGTTGATGGCCCGGTAACCATACACGGACTCATCGACGCCCGGCGCTCGCATCTTTACTGCCAGACGTTCGAGCTCAGCAGCGGCCTCATCAACCCAATCTCAAAACCTGCTGTCGAACCGCTCGATACACTCTCAAAAACCATTCAGCCGGGGCAGTGGGTTGCAGGAACGGGCATCCATCGTTTGCAACTATCAGAGGGAGTGTTTCGGTTTGATGCGGATGCTATTTCGGCGGAAAACCTAATTCGGCTATGGGACGCGCCAAACCGGGACACACTGTTTTTGAAACGCGATATCGCCCATTTTGAACCGGAATACGTAACCATGACCCAAATTGAGGGAGCAAAACCATGAATGGCGGCATAGAATCATGAATGGTGGCATAGAATCATGAATGGAGGCACAGAACCCTGAATGGCGGCATAATGCCTTGAATACTATCTTCCTTTGGGTGAATTCTGGTCCCATACCGTGAAACATCAACCCGATTCGAGGAAAGGTTACCTCATTGATTGCCTTTCACATCCGGAAGTTCGTATTTAGTTCCGTATCTTCTGCATCAATTAGAATTTCCCTATTTTTCGGAATCACACAACAGCAGCAAACGAGCACATTATGTCCTGGTTTAAGCGAAAAGAAAGCAACATCCAAACAGACAAGAAAAAAGATATGCCCGAAGGAATCTGGATCAAGATTCCTACCACCGGGGATACCGTACACCGGCGAGATTTGGAGGAGAACTTTTGGGTCGATCAAAAGAGCGGATATCACTTCAAAATCGGAAGTAAAGAGTATTTTCATCTACTGTTTGATATGCATCAGTATGAACTCCGATTCGAGGATATTCTGCCGGTAGACAGTCTGAAGTTCAAAGACCGGAAGAAATACAGCGACCGACTAGAAGTAACGCAAAAGAAAACACGTCTTACGGACGCTTGCAGGGTTGCCACCGGGACACTCAAGAAACGAGAGGTAGTGATCGCGGCCATGGACTTTTCATTCATCGGCGGCAGTATGGGATCCGTGGTAGGGGAGCGGCTGTATCAGGCGATCCGGCTGGCCGGTGAAACCAAAGCTCCTTTGATCATCATTTCTCAGTCTGGTGGAGCCCGTATGATGGAAAGTGTACTGAGTCTCATGCAACTGGCAAAAACGTCAGCGGGATTGGCAGAACTGGAAGAGAAGGGCGTTCCCTACATCTCCATACTCACCAATCCAACGACCGGCGGTGTCACAGCGAGTTTTGCTATGCTGGGTGATATACAGATCGCAGAACCCGGGGCACTCATCGGTTTTGCAGGACCCCGAGTGATCCGCCAAACCATCGGTAGAGACCTGCCGGAAGGATTCCAAACCGCTGAATACCTGCTCGAGCACGGATTTATCGACATGATTGTTCCGAGAATGCAGCTAAAAAATAAACTGGGCCGCATCCTGTCGATGCTGGACGTAAACGAACCATCCTAAATGCGCTTTGCTGATTATGCCAAAATTTACCTTACAGCCGGAAACGGAGGGGATGGGATGGTTCATTTCCGAAGAGAGAAATATGTACCAAGAGGCGGGCCGGATGGCGGTGATGGTGGGCATGGCGGTCATATCATTCTGAAGGGGAACCGGCAGCTTCACACGTTGCTGGATCTTCGTTATCGTAAGTTCATCAAGGCAGACCATGGTGCTCCGGGCCATAAGTCGAGGAAGACAGGTAGAAGCGGAGAAGATGTGCTTTTGGATGTGCCTCTTGGTACAGTAATCTACGATTCCGATACAAAAGAGAGAATCGGAGAGATCACAGAGGACCATCAGCAGATCTTGGTTGCCAGAGGAGGAGATGGTGGCTTGGGAAACTGGCACTTCAAAAGTGCCACCAATCAAACCCCGCACCATGCACAGCATGGAAAACCAGGGGAGGAAAGAGTGATTGAACTGGAGCTTAAACTGATGGCCGACGTTGGTTTGGTCGGGTTTCCCAATGCGGGAAAGAGTACACTGCTGTCGTCACTATCCGAAGCGCGTCCGAAAGTGGCAGACTATCCGTTTACCACCCTTGAGCCGAATCTCGGAGTGGTCACCTTCGGAGATTACCGTAGTTTTGTGATGGCAGATATCCCTGGAATCATCGAGGAGGCTCATACCGGAAAAGGACTGGGTCTACAATTTTTACGTCATATCGAGCGAAACAGCATCTTGCTCTTTACCATCAGCTCCGATACCGAAATAGAGACAGAGTACCGAGCACTTCTGCATGAACTGGAATCGTACAGACCGGATTTGCTCGAAAAGCCACGGTTGCTGGCCATTACAAAGATGGACCTGAGAGAGAACTACCGAACCGATGAGATCCAGTTTCCTGGCGGGATCGAAGTGATCCCGATCTCAGCGGCGACCGGCTACAACCTGGACACATTAAAAGAGAGAATCTGGGAGATGATACAACATGAGAAAGAGAGAACAGCACCACCGGGCCCTGATCAGCCTGATGCAGATCGAGGGGATTGGCAAACACACAGCGAGGAACCTGAGTGAGCAAACAGACCACAACTGCTCCGTCCTGTTTGAGAAGTCCAGGGATGAACTGATCGAATCGCTGGGTCTTACAACCGAACTAGCCCAGAAGATTGTGGACTTTGATGGGTGGGATCATACCGATTATATACTGGATCGGACAACGCAGTTGAACTGTACGATGATCGGATTGGGTGATAAAGAGTATCCGCACCGATTGTATCACATCTACGATCCGCCTCCGCTCCTCTGGGTTCATGGGAATACGGAAGCACTGGCGATGAACGGTCTGGCCCTCGTCGGTACACGAAACCCCAGTACCTACGGAAGAGAGATGGCTCAGTACTGGGTTGAGCAACTGTCCGGACTCGGACTCACATTCATTAGTGGGTTTGCACGTGGCATCGATACCATCGTTCATAAAACGGCAATTCGACATAGGGAAATAACCATCGCCGTCCTGGGATCGGGCATCGACCGCGTCTATCCCTCGGAAAACAGAAGCATGATTCGAAGATTGATCGACCTTGGGGGAGCCCTTGTAACGGAATATCCACCCGAATCAGACCCCCTTTCGCATCATTTTCCGGAGCGAAACCGAATTGTAAGCGGCTTGAGTGCCGGAGTCATCATCATCGAGAGCGGCTTGAAGGGTGGAAGCATGATTACCGCGCGATGTGCCAATGATGAGGGCCGGGAACTCTTTGTGATTCCACACGCCCTAACCTTTGAGAAAGGGCAGGGCGGTAACTCCATACTCAAGCGGGGTGAAGGGAAACTCATTCAAACCCGTCAGGATCTATTTGATGAGCTGCCGTGGCTTGCATCGGATGTGGGTGTTGCGAGTACGGGTGTTGCGGGCATTGCGGGTTCTGCGGGTACAGGTGTCGCGGGTGCGAGTACGGGTGTTGTAGGCATTGCGGGTTCTGCGGCCTTGGTGGGTGCAGGTGACAGTGCTCATTCCCTCCGACGTCGATGGGAGGATTGTACTATGGACGAAATTTCCAGGATGATCTGTCAGTGTTTATCGGAAGTGAATAAACCGATGACGCTAGACCATCTATCCGAAGTTACCGGTTATTCGGTTCATGATGTGATGATCCGATTGATCTCCCTCGAGATGGATCAACTGATTGAGCAACGTCCCGGAAACAGAATTAAACTTCGATAGGCGGCAAAACAGCAGAGCCTCATTCAGGAATTCCGCGATTCTTTCTATATTTCATACATCGATAAAAATCGATCTTCCCGATCTCACCATACCACCGAATGATCAAACCTATGTTTCGAGTTCAAGACGTTCTACTTTCCGATGATGTGGCGACCGCACGGTTTGCATGTCAAATCCATCTTTGTATGGGAGCTTGTTGCGTTGTGGGAGATGCAGGAGCTCCTGTTCATAAAAAAGAGATCCCGCATCTTGAAAAGGCATTTCGACAGTTAAAAAACCGACTGCATCCCGACTCCGTTGAAACCGCACTTACAGATGGAGTCACCATCACTGATTCGGAAGGTCAGGCCGAAATTTCCTGCCGGAAAAGTGGCGAATGCATCTTTGTTGTCCGAAACCAGGAGGGAGCAGCCATTTGCGCGATCCAGGATGCATACTTTAAGGGAGAAACCGACTGGGAAAAACCGATCAGTTGCCATCTGTACCCACTACGAGTGCGTCGAGTTTCCGGTATGGATCTGGTGAATTATGAATATCTGCCGGAATTGTGCTCCACGGCCTGTGATCACGGTACCAAAAAGGGGATCTGGCTGGCCGATTTTCTTCAATCCGCACTCACGCGTCGATATGGAGCCGATTGGTATGCGGAATTTCAGGAAGCCTGTACAAACGTTCGGGAGCGATATGGCGCAGCGACTTGAAGGCCGGCAAAGCCAAAAGCAAAAGCTGGAGGGACAGCAAAAACTCTCGCCCCAGCAAATTCAGTTTATCAAACTGATTCAGTTGCCGCTGGCCGGACTCGAGAGACGTGTGAAGCAGGAGCTGGAAAACAATCCCGTTCTCGAAGAGAGCGATGCTTCGGATGTCCTGGACGCCCCAGATATTGCGGATACATTGGATGCGTCCGGCAATGATACAGAAATTTCAGGGGATACAGAGGTCGCAGCGGATGGGGATTTTATGGGTGACTCAGATTCTGAGGGTGATTCGGATTCTAAAGGTGATGCAAACTCGGAAAGTGATGCGGACATCGAAAATACGCTGGATAACGAGGAGTTTGACTGGGAAACATATGCTGAAAATACCGAGTACGAAGGTACAACGGGATACAGTGTTGCACAGCTTGAGGAGTGGAATGAAATCCCGGATCCCTACCGACAAACCCTGCTGGAAAAATTGGAGGATCAGGTCAACCTTCTTGATCTAACCGATCCGGAAAAAATCATTGCCGATCAGATTCTGGGTTCACTAGATGAAAACGGTTATTTTCGGCGTGAAAATGTGGCTGTAGCCGACAACATTGCGTTCAATTATAACTATGATGTCAGTGCCGATGATGTCGAGCGCATTCGAAGGAAAATTCAGCGCTTGGAGCCAGCGGGGATCGCTTCGCGGGATCTGAGAGATTGCCTGTTATCACAAATCTCTTCCGACGATTCCGCCAGTCGTACGGAGCAGCTGGCCAGGGACCTTCTCATGCATCACTGGAACGCCTTTGAAAAAAAACACTTCCAAACCATTCAGAAGCGAATGGGCATCGATGAGCAGGAACTGGGGGAACTATTCGATTGGATCCGGACCTTGAATCCAAAACCCGGTTCCATCGGATATACAGAAGAGAGTGAAGTGCAGTACATCGAACCGGAATTTGAGGTGATCTGGAATCCCGACGCCTCCGGAGATGAAGACGAGTTTACGATCCTCATGAGTCACAAAAATCTGCCGGATCTTCGAATATCACCCCAATACAAAAAAATGTGGGACGCTCTTAACCAACCATCAAACCAACCCTCGGCGGGAAAGCAGACGGCATCACAATCAGCGAAGGGAAGGGGAGAAGAGGATCAGGCCCGTGCTTTTATCAAAGAAAAAATGGAATCGGCCATGTGGTTCATTGAGTCGATACGGCAACGGCAAAACACGCTGCGTAAAACTATGTCGGCGATTGTGCAACTACAGCAAGATTTCTTTCGATATGGAGAACCCATTCGCCCGATGATCCTCAAAGATGTGGCGGAGATTATTCAAATGGATATATCCACTGTATCCAGGGTTGTTAATGGAAAGTATGTACAGACCCGATTTGGTGTTTATGAATTGAAATATCTCTTTAGCGAATCGCTGGAAACCGAAGATGGAGAGGATGTTTCGACCAGAGAGGTGAAGAAAATTCTGCAGCAGATGATGGATGATGAAGATAAATCGTCGCCGTTGAGTGATCAAAAATTGGCAGACGGCCTCGCAGAACAAGGATACAAAGTGGCACGAAGAACAGTGACAAAATACCGAGAACAGATGCACTATCCGGTTGCACGGCTACGAAAACAGATCGGATAGTTGGAGGCAGTGGAGGAACTCTCTATCCCTCTGTCACCCTTGTATGTCCCAGGTTTCACCCCAGTTCTGTTTGGTATCCACCCTATATCTACCTGGTGTCACCCCAGTCTGAAAAAGAAACCGATCACTTCAGAGGCATCTGGCTGCGAGGCTAAAAACACCCATAAAAGGATCAGTACAAACAACCATAGAGCCCCCGTAGAGATGCGGTACGGCCATTTTGATACTGGCATGATCTGTGAAAGATCCGCCGATGCAATCAAAAATGGGATCACATTGGATAGGATGAACACGCTAACTACAAAGGCAGGACTTACAATCTCAGGGATGAGGGTTATGATCAATACCAACAGTGATCCAATCAGAACCGGAACTTGAAGTGGCCAACTTAAAAGTGTCAAAACTTGATGAAAATGCCGCTGTGATCGGTAGGGGAGATAAAGCCAGAAAAGTTGGATGATAATTAACAGAGTGCAGAACAGAACAGTCACCCACAATAGCGCGTTCAAAAATGAAAACTGCCAGGCTATCTGCGTGAGAGATAC
>Ga0129345_1001088_pt1 | contig 10341 bp, 16 predicted proteins | sample CPBDNA_FD_94425 | JGI IMG/M metagenome (GOLD analysis project Ga0129345, IMG submission 94425) | Freshwater to marine salinity gradient microbial communities from Chesapeake Bay, USA - CPBay_Sum_20_0.8_DNA | ecosystem: Environmental > Aquatic > Marine > Coastal | place: USA: Chesapeake Bay...
AGGACCCGTAGTTATAGAAGGGTAATGACAAGATGATAGTGAAACAATAATCACCACCACCAATCCGAATAGCAATAAACTTTTCATATGCGTTTCTTATAATTGATTATGTAAATTCTATTGAACACTATGATCATATAGCACAGACGTACATTCTTCTCATAGTCAACAACTATAGAAGGATACAAAGATGCTTGACCTCTATGCAATTTCTCCATACCATAGGTACGTACGTAATACCTCCTAAGTAAAGACAGCCATAAGATTACAACAGCTACATTAAGAGCAATTCCTGCCATACTAAGAGGAGTATAGCCCACATCATATAGCTTGTATACACTTACCAGGATAAAAGTTAATGACCATGCTACTGAAATAGCACCGATAAAATATGTTCTCATTAAATTAAATTTAGAGAATTAAGTGCCCTCACTTGCAGGTAGAGGGCATCACCTTATAGTTTAATCCTTGCCTTTCGATAAGGATTTAATAAACTCACGATCTTCTTCGGGTACTTCCATAGCATCCATAAAATCATCTAAAGACATATCATCAGCAGCCTGTTGATAGTCTTCATCTTCTGCAGCTTCCTTTTCAATCTCTGATTCTATGAACTCTTGAAGAACTTCTTCTTCCCAAGCTGCTTCTGCAGCTTCTTTAGCAAGCTCTGTTTCTTCAAACATTTGAAGAGCTTGTTTGTCTATGTAGTCTTCATCCCAAGCAGACTCATGTAGACTCTTCTCATAGCTGTCATAATCATAGTAATATTCTAAGCTTTCAGGAAGCTTTTCGAATGTAACATACACGTAACAGTTTACCAGCTTACCTTCTACGTAAGCATACTCAATGTCACTGAAAGAATAGTTACCTATCTCCTTCCCAAACATATTCAAGAAAGATTGTTTACCTCCTTCAAGAGCATAAGATGTATGTCCCCATCTCTGAGCTACAGAACATGATAGTTCTTCCATATTACGACCGCCATCCTTTGCAATCATAAAACAATAAGTCTCCTGGAAGTCAGGATTAAACGATATCATTACTTTGTACATGTCAAGTAAGATTAAAAGAAAAGAGGGACACTTAATAGGTGGTCCCTCATTACCTTAGACAAATTTCACTACTAACCTGATTTATATTAAAAAGATTAGAAGTAAGAGGACTGATTACCCTCTCTGTACCGTTAGCCCGGTTGACGATGTATTAATTCCACTTAGTATGATGCGAGTAAATGAAATCACCCGCAGCTTCAGACCCTATCTCTTCTTGGATCTCCCAAGACATAGGAAGAACTGAATGAATAGGACGTGCCCATTCAGTCAGCTCTACCAACAAAAGACTATCTAACTTTACCTTCATAACTCTTTAGTTGATTTAAACTTCTTAAGAATTACTGCAGGCTGTACTTCATAGTAACCAAGAGAGTCACCATCAAAATAGTCATCAGGATCAAGAGTAAGACGAACAGTTGATTGACCGTTGTCTGCTGAGTATAGAGTCTCTACCCCAACAGAGTCACCAACATTAAACAAGTCAAAGTAATGACGTTCAATTTCAACAGTTTCAATCTGTCCAAACTTTGCTTCCACGACTACATACGCATGATTGCATAATGTTTCCTTTACTGCTTCCTTGTCAGCTGAAGGCATACGATTACCTGAATAATCACTACAAGATGTTAAGCCAACAAGGGCTATTGCTAGTACTACTAATAAGTTCTTCATTTTAGTTTAGATTTGAAGAATTAACCATATCTATTTAAGGCTAGATACGAATGGCCTGTAACATAAATGGGAGGAAATTAAAGGTCTCCTCCCTACACCTGTAAAAGTTAGTAAGATCTACTAACTAACCTGTCAGCATAGTTCACTTTAGGACTAGCCTTAAGTGAAGTCAAGTCATGGACAACATAATAAACTGTGTCGTCCGGTAAGATTTCATCATAACGAAATTCAATCTTATTGAAGTTCTTAATGAAATGCTCACGAGTATCTACGTCTTCAAACATAAATGCTTTTACAGGATGTAATTCAAAAGTAGCATCTTCGTATCTCTTAATCCCATTGTGTTTAGTTGAAATTGCAACTGCATTCCAATTAGGAGTGAATTTAGAAGTACCTTCATGCGTTTCTGTAATGAAATTTAAATGCTTCATTTTACAGTAAATAAGAAAAGATGAGAGATACTTAAAGGTGATCTCTCTTAACCTGTACTCGTAAGGCTTATCCTACTTGGATCCAATAGCCTTGGTCATCTTCCATGAAGATGTCACCGTTTATGATAATCTGTTCTCCGTACATGAGAAATAGATTTAAGGGTGGGTTCCTCTTCTTCAATGGTGAGAGGAAATAACCATGTATGTACTATCAGATGTATTTATTAAATGATAGTGAAACCCCCAAAAGGGGTGGAACTGGGTTACAGTTCCATCCAATCAGCTTGCTGAGTGGTAGCCACAAAGCCGAAAAGTTTGTCAACTTTCTTGGCTTTGCCTCTGCCCGTATAGGAGACACCGAAGGATAGCTTTTTAGCGCCTTCGCGTTCTTCTAAGAGGGCATCGGCCGTAGGTCCGCAATGGATGCCGATGGTTTTACCGTCGGACATCAGGAAGCGTACCCAACGGTAAGTTGCAGGTAGGTCTGTCTCCTTGTCCTTACCTTTGTAAGGAAGGACAGGAGAGACGTTCGTTACCTCAGTTCCTGAGTGTAACTGAAAGAACTCTACTACTTCGTCGAAAGTGAGAACGTCGTCGAAGATTGGCTCTCCTTGAGAGTAATCTCCTAAAAATAAATTGTCAATCATTGGTTGATAATTTTGTTTAGAAATGAAATGAAATGAATTTCTCCCTTGAGAAGAGGGGAGGTACGAGCCTCAGCTCAAGATTTGGTAGGGGTCAGTTATAGGGAGTCCCAGTCTCCTCTTCCACATGAGTTTTTTATCCAGAAGAGAGGGGGGCACAAAAAACCCCCTACCAATTAAGGCGGGGGGTCAAAATCAAAACAAAACGACACAAAGTAAAAAAACAAAGCTTATCAACTAAAAAGAAAGTAGGCAAAGAAAAAAGAGATTGCCTTAAGAATTAAATTGATAGCCACGATAGTTTACTAACGTAGCGCTAAGCTACGGCTTTTTTATTGGATAGTCAAGTTCCAATCAAACATTATTGAGAAAAAGATGAACCCTATTTCTATACTGTCCCCTTCCAGGACATCTTCTGTCTCTTGTCCTACTGCTGTAAATTTTGATCTTGATAGGCCCAAGGTCCAGCTACTTAAATCGTTCAGTGCTATTGATATTCTCATGATCCACAGTTTTCGCAAGACTCAGGGTCTTCCATGTTACATACTATTTCTCCGGACTCTAGTTTGGATTCAGCTTTTGCTAGCCTATCCATATTAAGAAATCCAGTATCTTCGGCCATGTCTTCATCATCCAGTGTCTGGCCACTGACCATTTCGTACGTTGTTTTATCCAACGTTTTGATTTCAGCAAGAATCTCTTGCCATTTCTTGTTTGCGGCTTCATAGGTTTTTAGATCATGTGCTGTACCTGTTCCTAGGTTAGCCCAGATTAATGCATTTTCTTTAAGTAGTTGATCTACTCTGGTTTGTACGTCCATATTTATAGGTTTAAATTATGATTCCAGGAAAAACCGTCACCCACATTAAGCAGATGACGGCTAGATAGATAGAATACCTCCTTTCTACATTTACGCTTTTTCTGTGAACTCTATTCGACGAATGATGTCAGTGACATAGTATTCTTCACAGAGTTCTTTGATCTTCTCACGAATCTCTTCTGAGGTACTTCCATATAGTTCTTTGCGATCTAGTTCTTTGGTCCACTCGATTATGCTGGCGATAAGTAATGCCATATGGGGACCACGTAAAGAAGCGCTATACTCGAATTCTTCTTCCGGGAGAGGGTAGACAATGATGCCTCTTGTTTCCTCCTTGCTTGCTGGTAAATCTGATTTTCCCATGATTTAAAGATACTTTAGATTTATTAGAATTACTAGGTAAATGTACTTAATTAGGTACTGAAAAAACTACTTCTTTCGTAACCGTGTCTGTTTCAAATAGTTAGTGTATACTAAACCACTGATATGGTAGTATCTTCCACATTCTTTTTCTTTACAGTGCATCTGGTGCTTTCTAACTCCTGTTGCGCTAGTACAGTTGGTGTGAGATTTGACTACAACCTTCTCGGATCCACATGCAGGACAGCTCCATTTTTCTCTCATGCCTGTTACACCAACGTGTGTTTTTAACGGAACTACTCCTTTGATCTTGTGGTATACTTGTTCTAGTAGTATAACGTCCTGTTCGCAATAGTCAATCATTTCCTGCATTCTACTATTGTCCCCAAAAACTATATTCTTCCAGAGATCAGGGTCTGTTTTAATCTTTTCACTTAAACCAAAATACCGTCCAATGTCACCTAGACGATTAGACGGTAGTTGTATATTAGCTCTTACTGATTTGAGTGTGTCGAAGGATGCCCATCGAGGTACATTGTTAATTCCATGGGTTAATGCTCTTGATCTTATCCATTTTATATCAAACTTGTCTCCGTTATGGGCTACAATTTCATCGGCCTTCATCATGATCTTGACAAACTTCTTGATCAGCTTACCGTCGTCTTTGTTTTCGTCCCATACCAGGGTTTGTACTTTATCTTCGTTTTCCCATTTATAGCTGATGCAGATAATCTTAGCATGCTCTATAATGTTATCATAGCTTAATCTAACTTTCCATCCTGGTCTCCAAAACCAGCCTAAGCATGGAGAAGTTTCTATGTCAAAGAATAGTCTTTTCATAATTTTTGTATAATTGGGGGTATGAAAGGTGAGTTTACCACAGTAGGAGAGGACTTGATCTTTAAAGTAGAGTCAGATGATTTATTTACTCTCCTGTTATTTGAGGAGTACGTAGAACGTATGCTCATAGATTTGAGGTATGACACAAATTTAGAGATAAATTTTCACACTACTTGTTATATATGTGAAAAAAGCTTTATTTTTGAGGCAACAATAACAAAGAGCGAGTAATGATTAAATATCCACTAGTAGTTCCCACTAGTAAGGAGAAGATTTATGTTCAGTTTCTAACGATCATGAATTTTCTTTTTACAGAGAGGGATAAAGAAGGTAACCAAGTGCGTTCCCCTCTTACAAACAAAGAGCTGGATGTCCTTGCCTCCATGATGTATTATAATGATAGATACAGAAACCTTCCACCTAAAGAAAGAGCAGAGTATTTAATGTCAACCGACGTTAGGAAGAGGATTAGGGCAAAATTGGACATCAAGGCAAATCATTTAAATAATGTTTTAGCTAGATTAAAGAATAAGTTCTATATGGGTTCGCCTGTTATAGAACACAATGCTTTGTCTAGTACTTTGAACGTATATCTAGATGATAATACAGTTATAGAGTTTAACTTACATTATACTGAGCCTAAAACAGCTAAACAAAATGAGGAAACAGATACCGAAAGCACAAGTAGCACTGATAGCCAAGTTAGCAGAAAAGTACCACTTAAGTTACGAGAAGGTCCGAGAGCTAATGTCGACAGTAGGGCTATGGGCCAGCCTCTCGATCTCGGAGATTAAAAAGGCAGAAGATAATCTGTATGATCCAGAATCAGCTAATACTATTCATATAGGCAAGTTTGGTAAGTTAGTACCGGATAAAGCTAGAATGACTAAAGTTAGAGAACACGTAGCTAGAGTTAGAAAATCTAAACAAGACAATGATATCCAAGAGGACTGAAGTATTTGACACAGATAAGATATACTGGGATACCTTCCCAGAAATGAAGATTCATCCAACGTTTCAACATTATTATACAGAAGATAAAAGCAAGAAGAAGCTGAAATCTTCTAATATAATGTGGGCCTTTCATTTAGTATGTCATCCAAAGTCTTTGATGTACTATGACCCCCATAAGCTTGATAATGTAAGAGGGTTGTTACCTAAGGATATGGAGCTAGCATCTCAAGAAGCTGAGCTAGAGGCTTACAAACAACTAATGTTGACTGAAGCTCAGAAGGCTTTGATAGACTGGGATGACATGATTAAGAAACGGTCTACTTATTTAAAGAGTCAAGATTACAATTTAGATAATGGTAAAGACCTAGATACTCTTCACAAGAATACTTACGCAATCTTTAAGGATTACCAGAAAGTATGTGACGAGCTTAAGAACGAAGAAAATTCAAATTCACAAACAAAGAGCCTGTCTGAATCAGGTGAAATTTAAACAAATAGTTATGAGCGGTAATGTAAACCACAAAAGTCATCAGTTAACTCTCCAGAAGATTAACACCCTTGAGTCTAACGTAGATAAGAATCTAAACATCGTGTTTAGTTCTTTACAAGTTCTTCATCAACAGATTGGGGGCCTAGAAAGATTAATGTCAATGACACTTGATCAACTAGATATCCCAGAAGTAAATGAGATTGATTATACTGCAGAAGAGTTTAATGAAATCTATTTACATTTGATTGGAAACTACTTTATTGAGAAGACTACTAATACTTTTTATAAAGTAAATCTAATCACAGACGGTTGGGTACTAGAATCTAAAGATGAAGGATCTTATAAGTTTACTCACCCAGACCATGGGACAAAAGTTGTTAGTGCTAAAGAAGACAACGAAGCTTATGATGCGCTAGTACTTGAACTAAGAAATCCACTCACTGTTTCTGAATAATGGACTTTTGGACTACAGTAAGTAATTCCCTATTTACCTTATCAGAAATTCCTAATTACCATCCAATCGCAGATAGGTATGAATACCGTGATTTCTGGAAACAACAAAAGAGAAGAATAATAGAGGGGCATTGGGAAGCCGGTAAATGGATTCCCGGCCCTCTTTATTATTATGTGAACTTCCATAACATCCTTGTGGAAGATCCAAAAACTCTTGCCCAAAAACCAGGAAGACCATGGCTAAGGGATATAGACTGGGAGTTATTCTTATTGTACGAAGAATGTAGAGGATTTTCTGGATTCAGTGATGATCCTCATATTACATGTAACAGATACTTAGGACCAGAGAAAGAGAAGATAGAACGCCTAAAGATGATGGAGCAATACATCAGACTCGGTGTTATTAGAGAAGAAGATCTGGCCAAAACTTATGTAGACGCACGTACTTATCTACGTACTATACATGATAAAAACTATGGCAGACCACTGTATCAAAATAGTGCCCAGAACCTTATCTCCATCCAAGCAAGGGGTGGAGGTAAGTCCTACGGGTCTTCAGGAGTAATAGCCCACAACTGGATAACAGGTGGAGCAGTTAACTACGATGAGTACCTAACGGCTAAAAGACAGAAACAGCCACTTACTTCTGATACTGTTATTGGAGCCATTGACTCAAAATGGTCAGGACCACTACTTGATAAAACTCTCTTTGCCATGGATAAACTTCCAGGAGAGTTTGAGTATGAAGGGAATATATTTCCTAGTCCACTTTATAAAGGATGGTCAGGTTCTAAGAAGGAAGGATCGTTCCTTAAAAATATAGACGGCTCTTATCTGTATCATAGAACATTCCGGAATAACCCACTTGCAGGTAACGCTGGTCGTCCAAACTTAGTTGTATTAGATGAGGTTGGTTTCTTTGATATCCTTGTAGAAACTATTGGTGCCCTTGAAGGAGCTGAAGCATCTAAGATGTTTAAGCGCCAGGTTATCTGGATGCTAGGAACAGGTGGTTTTACTAGAGGAGGATCGGTACTTTTTGCAGAACAAGTATTCCGAAATCCAGGTCAGTATAACTGTTTAGTATTTGACGATGAGTTTGAGCAACGAGGTAAGATAGGATACTTTGTACCTATCATTAAAACTCGTAACCAACATAAAAAGGGAAATAATTTAGTAACAGACTTAGAAACAGCTCGTGCTGAAGAAGCAGAGATTAGAGAAGATAAAAAGAAAGATCTTACTAGATACCAGGTCCACATAATCAACAACCCTCTTGTTCCATCTGAAGCATTCCTTGTAACAGAAGGTACTAGGTTCCCTACTGTACTTTTAAAGGATCAACTCTCAGAGGTTCTAGGAGGTAAACTAAAAAGATTCTCAGATGCATCCTACAAAGGATGGTTAAAGTTTGATGATAGAAATAATCTGTATATAGATACTATTCAAGGTAAGGAGCCTATTAGATCTTATCCATTAGATAAATACGAAGACAAGAAAGGTCTTATAGAAATCTTCCAGAAACCGAGACAAGATGAAGAGGGTAATACTCTGTCTAATAGATACATTGCCGGTATTGACGTTGTTGATAAAGCAAAGGCCACCACTACTTCTTTACCGTCAATAATAGTATTTGATAGAATAACTAAAACAATCGTAGCAGAATATACAGGTCGTACAGATGATCCTAAATACTTTTATGAAGTATCTAGAAGACTTCTTATGTACTATAAAGCTACAGCTATGTACGAGCAGAACTTTATTGGACTGTTTAATTACTTTGTACAGCACAACTGTACGTACTTGCTAGCAGATACTCCTTATCAGCTTAGAAACTCGGATACATATAAACCTGGTACAAACACATCTAAAGGTATCTTTAACTCTGGACGTGTAAATGATACTGGTATAGACTTTATCTCTTCCTGGCTATTAAGTCCTCTTAATATGGAATCAGATACTTTGATGTTGAATACAATCTATTCTCCGTCTATACTAAAAGAACTTATATCATGGAACCCTAAAGGAAACTTTGATAGGGTTTCTGCATTAATTATGTTATTTTGGTACGATGAAACTCTTCATAAAGTAAAGACTGAAGCTTCAGAAGCCAAAGTAACGTTCTTAGAGTCAGGATACTTTGCTAAAAGAGGAGTTTTGCCAAAGAAACCTCTTAATTGGCAAGATCCAAAAGATTTTGCCTAAATTTGCATAATAGATAATTTATTCTAATGGCAGAAGGTAAATACACAGGAGAAAGTCTTTCTACTGATTATAAGTTTGGATACAATTATCCAGCACAAAAACTACCAGACTCTAAGAAAACAGAGAAATGGTACAAACAAAACATCGACTTTGCAGAAAAGTTGATAGGTCACCACGAGTTTTATAGGAACGAGTACAGTAATAAAACTGAAAACTATAATCTCAGATCCAATATTGTCGATATCAGGAACTTTGAAAAGTATATCAATCCAGGACAACTTGATATTGATAAATTTCCTGCTAAATTTCAACACATAGGTATTGGTAATGCTAAAGTTGACCTCCTTATTGGAGATTACATTGGAAGAAAGCATGAATACCGGGCATACATCTCAGCAGCAGACTCTGATGGTAACAATAGGAAAGAAGAAACTCTAAAAGTAGAGATGTTCAAGCGCCTGATGGAGTTACTATCTAACCAAGAGCTTACAAAAGAAGAAATAGACGTAGCTACTAAGAATCTAGAGGAATATGCTACTTACGATTTCCAAGATATAGCCGAACAGACTGCCAATGCCATCTTAAGAAGAGAATCTACCCTCCAAAACTTTGATTTCATATTTACCCGAACCTTTGAGGACCTGTTAGTAGCCGGAGAACAGGCAATGTACATTGATATACTAGGAGGAAAGCCTGTAATGCAGAGATTAGATCCTAGAAAAGTATTTACATCCGGTGGAGGAAACTCTATGTATATCCATGATAAGGATATCATAGTGATTTATGACTACAAATCAGTAGGACAGCTTTTAGATGACTACTGGGATGTACTATCAGAAGCAGATGTCAAAAAACTAGAAAGACGGGAGCAGTATATGCCTGACCAAGGATTAGATTATGCTATGACTAATCAAGGTAGCTCAGCTATCCTAGCAGCAAATGCTTCTCAGATCACAGGACCTGACTATGGTACATCTACTGATGATACTATTAGTTTATTGTCGCCTTCTCAAGTTCAAAAGCATGCATATGGTGGAGACTTTAACGAAGAAGGAGAACTAAGAATTGTAACAGTATTCTGGAGATCTAGACGTAAGATTGGTAGACTCAAGTACATGGATGAGTTCGGAGACGAACAGGTAACTTACGTTAATGAGACCTACGAGGTAAATAAGGAAGAAGGAGAATCAGTACAATGGCTCTGGGTAAACGAGTGGCTAAGAGGTACTAAGATTGGTTCTGATATTTACACTAAAATGCAACCAGTAGAGCACAGTATTAAATCTCTAACTAATCTATCTTCTGGACTTCCACCTGTAGTAGGTGTAACTATGAATACAAATGGATACAAGGTTCAATCTCTAATGGACTTGCTTAAACCATTTGATTATGCTTTTGATATTGGTTTCTGGAAAAGAGA
>Ga0129345_1001092_pt1 | contig 10335 bp, 5 predicted proteins | sample CPBDNA_FD_94425 | JGI IMG/M metagenome (GOLD analysis project Ga0129345, IMG submission 94425) | Freshwater to marine salinity gradient microbial communities from Chesapeake Bay, USA - CPBay_Sum_20_0.8_DNA | ecosystem: Environmental > Aquatic > Marine > Coastal | place: USA: Chesapeake Bay...
CTCTTGATAGATTAAATTTTGGAATGGCCCCAAGATTTCAGAGTGGAGGCGGCTATTCTATGGAAGCGGCTAGATCTCTTAAAGATGATGAATATGATTATACTGGGGATTTAATGTTTAATGGAGCTAATGTAGGCCCTATCAATCCAGATTTATATTCTGCATACGCTTTTGAAAATGATCCTTATTTCCAAAGACAAAAAGAAATAGCCCAAGAAAATTTACAACGAAGAATACAAAAGAATTTTGAAAAAAAGCAAAAAAGAGCTCAATTAATTGGCTCTATAATAGCGGCTGCTGGAAGCTTGGCTATGAGTTATGGAATGTCTGGAATCGCAGCTAGTAGTTCGGCAGGAGCGCAAGGTAAAGCGGCTTTTCAGTCAGGGCAAATGGCTGGAGTGAATTCTGCAACTCAAGCTGGTTTGCAAGAAGCTGCTTCAAAAAGTAATTATGCATTTGGCCGATTTATGCAGAAAAACGCAAGTAATATAATGGTTAATAATATACCATTAAATAATTTAGCCTCTAGTGTAAGCGGCACATTATCGGAAACTGTGTCAGGTTTAAAAAGTATAGGAGCTAATGATGCTTATATAAATAATTTCTTATCTCAAGCTTCAGCAGGTCCCGTAGGAAAAGGGATAAGCGGCATGAATTCAATATCATCTGGTTTATCAAGCCAAGGGATTGCAGCAGCACAAAAAGCTTCTAAAGCTGGTTTGTTTTCAAGGCTTTTTTCAAGTGGGGCTAACGTAGCTTCTGGTGTTGGTAAAAGACAGGCGGGTGGTATAGTGGGTTATAATTCTGGAGGATTTGTTCCTCATGGCTCTAGGTTGAGCGATACAATTCCAGCACTGCTTACTGGTGGGGAATATGTGATGAATAATAATGCGGTTAAGAAATATGGTCTTGGAACGATGAATTCTATGAATGCAGGAGCTTACCAAAGTGGCGGAATGACTTCAGCTACTACGAATAATACTAATAATAATTCTACAAGTATTTCTATTAATGTAGATAGATCTGGTAAAGCTGTTTATGGGGCTTCAACTAATAGTTATGAGAAAGATGATATTGTTCTTTCTAAGGAGATGGCTCAGCAGATAAATGCTCTTGTTTTAAAAAGCATGGTTAATGAGAAAAGATATGGTGGTGAATTATACAAGAATCCTTTGAGAACGTAAATGAAAAACGCGACAACTAATTACGAAAATACTTTTTACTATGATGGAGCTGCTTTATCTGGAGTTCTTTCTGTTGATGGTTCGTATGATTTAAATTATGAGCCGATAAATGTAATAGGTAAAGGTTTTACGAAAAGTGTTATAGCTTCAGTGCCTAACGCTGAGTTATCTTTTTCTCGTTATTTAACTAACGACGATCCAGTATTTAATTTAACTGGTGATGGTAGTCAATATTTATCTAAAAAAGTTAATGCAGGAGTTTATTATAGTAATAAATATTTTGCATTTGAAGATGGTTATTTGAATTCTGTTAGTTTGGATTGTTCAGTAGGAGAAATTCCAACTTTAAACGCGGCATTTAATGTTTATGGAGATATTGGTCCTAATTTTAATCCATCAGGACAACATTATGCTGGTGGAGTATTCGTGCCGCAAGTAAAAGATATCTCTCTAACAACTAGAAATTCTACAACGAATAGAATTACTAGTTTTAGCGTAAATTATTCAATGCCTAAGCAGCCAATTTATGGATTATCATCATCTAATGCAGAGCTTCCAATAGAAGTTCATAATGTTTTTCCAATAGAGGTAACGGTAAGTTTTAATTTAGAAATAGATGATTATGAAACAAAAAGTATTTTTGCCGATTTAACTTCTAGCAGTAATTCTGAATTCACAATAGATATAAAAGCCTCGATATTAGAGGATATTAATTTGACTGATTCTGAGGGTAACCCTCTTGTGAATGCTGATAATGATGATGAATTTAATTCTTATGACAAAGGTGATAATCCATCTATTTTTAAATTTACAGCTTCTAATGCTGTTATTATATCAGAACAAGTTAGTTCGTCATCTGATGACGTAATGAGTGTAAACTTATCATATAAAACATATTTAAATTAAAATGTCAAAATTTACAGATTTAACTCCAATATCTGGCCCTAACATGACTAATAGTTATGTTTTTGCGGTTTCTACTAGCTCAGATTCGAAATCTTTGAGCTTGGACCAGCTAGAACAATCGTTTACAGGCTTAAAGGCTAAGAGCACTGACGGAATAAGTATGCTAGGAAATACTGTGCCTAGTGGGGTTACAGTCGGTGATAATGGTTTTGTTGGTATTGATAATGAAAATCCATTATTTTCTTTACATGTTGGAGATTATGGTGGCGCTACTGACCCTGAATTTAGAATAACTGGAGCTTCAGCATCTAGGTCTGTAGCGGTAACAATGACTGATTCAGATATTTATTGGAGAAATATAAAAAGAGCTTCTGATAAGGATTATTATATTCAAGTTTCAGATGATGATGCAAATTATACTGGCGTATTTAATATAACAACTGGTGGTAATGTTGGTATTTTTGATGGCTCTTCTGACGTAACAAATAAGCTTTATGTAAATGGCGGAGATGTTAAATTTCAAAGCGGGATTTCTGGCATTATATTTGATCCCGGCAGAGCAGAAATAAAAACGTCTGTTGCTAGTGATATTTTATATATTAATCAAAGTAATACAGATGATATTTGTTTAGGTAATAATATTTTTTATGTATCAAATAATACATCTTCTCCGGCTGTCGGCATAGGTACGACTTCTCCTAGTAGCCCTATAGAGGTTCAGGGCACTGATACAATTATAAATATTGCGAATCCAACTTCTTCAAGAAGTAGAATAAGAATAGGAAATAATGTTTCTGTGGGTTATATAACGCTTCAATCAACTAGACTTAATATAGGTCCAACTAGTGCGTTAAGTGTTAATAATTTAGTTTATGATCTTTCTTCTAAAAAATTAGGAATAGGAGCTCTTGTTCCAGATAATAAACTTCATATTTATAGTACAGCTGAAAATAGGCTTTCTAAATTTGAGGGAAAAGCTTCTTCTGTTTCGGAAATATTTCATACAAATAATTTTAACAATGATGAAGTGTCTTATACTGGTCCAAGGCATTCTATTTATACATTCGCTAGATCAGAAGGAACAGGGCCTACGTTTACAAATAATGTAAGTAAATGGGCTATAGGTTTATATGATGATGGTGTGGCTAATACCTATCAAGATGTTTTTGTTTTTAGAGTTGATGCTGATACGTCTTCTAATTCCGCAGTAAAAGCTTCGTTGAATAGAGATGGTGATTTAAATATTAAAGGATCTATAACAACTGATTCTAATTATACTAAAGGCAAATTCGTTCAAAATTATCATACTAGATGTATATCTGGTGATACATATATTAACCCTTTTGAAGAAAGCTCTGCAACCAGCGCTAATGTTAGCAGTAGTACAGAAAATCCTTTTGGTATAGCTCCTTATGCTGGGACAATTAAAAAAATTAAAATAATTACAGCTGATACGACGTTGACTCATTTTACTGATGGCGCAAGATTTGAAATTTCAGTAGTTAATCCATCTTCAGGAGGCGTAGATGAAACTTTAGATTGTTTTTCTGATACAGCTAATACAGCTCCTTCTACATTGCCAAGCAACGGTGTTGTTGCTCAGTTTGGTTTAAGCAGCGTTTCAGGTCCGGGCACTGTTTATACTTTTACTGCTTTTTCTGGTAATGCAAGTTTTGCTGAAGGCCAATTAGTCCAGTACAGAATTTGTCAAGCTACAGGTCCAGCCACAGACATTAATTGTACTATTATGTCAAGTGTATCATATACAGTAGATTAAAATGGCTAAATTTATAAATTATAGAAATATTGATTTTAAAATTAATTCTCAGAATTTTTATTCTTCTCAGATTAATTTAAGTGCTAGCGCTTCTGTTGATGCTGTTGTTTTAAGTGATGGCTCTTTATTGAATTACGCTCCTAGTAGTGCAGTTGTTGGTAGTTTAGATTGTGATTTTTATTTAACTGGATCTTTACCTTCTTTTTTAAATGTAACAGGCATTGATGAGTCTGCTGTTTCTGTAAGCTTTGCTGATGTGACTATAACAGGAGCTTATCCGAAATCAATATCTTTCAATGTGGAACCTTTTCAGCCTATTCTTATATCAGCAAGTTTTGATTGGTATGGAAATGTTAAAGTAGAAGGATTTAAGGAGCAAGGAGTTCTTAAGCGATTAAGAAAAGAAACACCAGAATATATTGCAAATGCATATAAATCTTATTTAGATAAAGAAAGTATATTTGGCTCTTCTGGTCAAGATGGAAGTAGTGGTGGAGCTGGTCAAGCGGTGGATACTTTAGGGGATATTGTTTCTTTCTCTTACTCTTCAAGCTGTGATAGACCTTCTTTTTTTAATGTTGATGAAGTCATCCCTTCAAGAGTGGCTAAATTAAATAAACAATGTGAAATAAATTTAAGCTCGAATAATTTAGGTAAATTAGTATCGATAAATGGAAAAAATGCTACTACTACAATTTATTTAAAAGATTTTTATGGGACCTCTTTAAGCTCTTTTCAGGTAAGCGGGGTTTTGTCTAATCAAAGTTATAATGTTTCTAATGGTCAGTATTTATTAGCAGAAGCTTCTATTCAACAAACCGTAACAGAAAGAAAGACGTTGGTATAAAATGAGTTACTTACTATCAGGTTTAAATATCCAAAATATATCAGAATATGATTATACTCAATCATATAATAAATATGATATTATTGATTTTCAGCTGAATGCCGAAAAATCTATATATCCTTCTTATACTGGATTGGGTGGCACTGGTTTATTATTTTGGTTTAATAATGAGTATATAGAAAGCTTTGATTTAGATTTAAACAATAACATTATTTCTTGGAAAAATAAATATGCAATAATTGAAGATGAAGATCAGCAATACGCGAATTTGCTGCAGTTAAGCGATGAAACATTAAGACCTTTTGTTAATTTTAATAATAATTATATTGAGTTATTTGAAGATCAATTTTTGAGCGGATCAGGATTTGACTGTCCAGAAAAGACTATTTTTATTTGTTTTAATGCAAGTTCGAACCAAGATAATAATTCAGTTCAAAATATATTTAGATTTGATAGAGAAGATGGCTGGGCTGAGTCGAATTTCGGTACCGGCCCTTCTGGTTATTTAAGAATAAAAGGAAAAGATTCGTTGGGTGAGTCTAAAATAATAATAGACGAACAAGAATTTAACGCTATTTGTCCGATATATGATACACTTAATATCATAACTTTAATCCAAGAGAGTGGAACTTCTGGACCTTCTGGACCAGTTATTACAATCAGGCAAAATGGGAAAGAATTAGGTAATTATTATGATTATTATTCGGGTTGGCTGTCTGGGTTCATTAAACTAGGAGATACAAATAATTCTAATGGTGTTAAATATTACGATATGTTTTGTTTCAGTGGGGTTTTGAGTGAAAGCGAACTTGATTCGTATGAAAAATATTTATTTGAAGAATATTTTGATAGTGATGGGCTTTATTTTGCTAAAAAAGATGTGCCAGCTGGTTTTTCTAAATCTCCACTAGGTTACACGGGAAGTGATTATTGGACTAGAAATATAGATGATTTATTTAAACTAAGTTATGGATCTTCAGCTGAATTTTCAGCAAAATTATCTAAATCTAATTTTGGTGATGGGTATCAATCTAATATATCAAGGAATATAAATAGTTTAAATAGTGTTTTTAGCTTAAACTATGATGGTCTTACAGATGCTCAAGCTAAATGCCTTATAACTTATTTTGAAAACACGCCAGAAGCGAAAGTAAAAAGTTTGTATGAAGGTTTTTCTGGGGTCAGCATGAATTTATTTCAGCCTTATAAAAAAAATGCGGAGTTATATTTTTTAGATATAGATCATTCGACGCCTTATAATAATATAAATAATATATCAATTAAAGCTGAATCTTTATATGATAGTAATTTAGATTATAGGGGAATGCTAGTTCAGCTAGATGATCTAAATATTAGGACTTATTCTGATGATTTAGAGGGTTTTGAATATAATGATGTAGTTTATGTAGAATCTATTTTCTTTTCCGAAAGAGGATATTATTATTACACGGGAGCGAAAACAAATGGTGTCATTTCAGAAAATAATGGTCCATTAGGAAACGATTCTCACTTTACAAAAGAATTTTATTTTAAACAAGATGTCGATTATAGCATACCAGAACAGATTAGATTAGTGAATATTGATTATGAAAGCTCCACAAAGGAATATCTTAAAGATGGCATAAACTATAATAATTTAGAATTTAATTTATCTTTCTCTAACAGGTCTAACAAAGAGGCCAGAGCTTTGTTGAAGTTTTTTGATGATAAGGCTGGTTTTAAAATATTTAGATATACTCTACCTCAGCCTTATAATAAAGAAATAGATGTATATTGTCCAGAATGGAGTCACACGTATAATTTTTATAATAATAATGACATTCGAGTAAAATTTACACAGTTTAAAGCAAAATCTTTAGAGTTTACAAATTTTAATACAAAGATAGATTTCGTAAGTATATAAATATGAGCACTGATTATGATATAGGGGTTTATTTAGATCGGGTTCCAATTGGCTTTGGGACTTATACAGGTATTTCTTTATTTAATAAATCAGACAAATCAATTAAATATTATGCTGAAATGTCTAAAACATCTTTATATAAAGGAGCATCTAATGATGTATTACCGGATACAGATGTTATAGATGATAATCTATATGACACGCTTTTTGTAACAAATGATTTAAATAACCTTATCCTAGACGATAATAAAGTTAATTTAACTGTAGCAGCTGGAGAATCAGGTTTAATTTATGTAGCTCATAAACCGTTTGCTACATTTTTACCGGGATATGAATCAACAGGAATAGAAAATGCAATATTAAATATAACATCTCAATCTTCTGCAGGAGATGTAGATTCTTTAATAAATATTAAAGTTACAGGGCAGCGAGTAATTGATTCGCCAGTACCAACTAAACCGGGTAGATTTTTTGCTATAGAATCTTACGATGAATTAAATAAGTATAGCTTAGATTTTAATTGGCAGCTTCTTAGCGGAAACGCTTTTGTTTCTAAGTTTAAAATAGACTTATGCAGCGATGATGTTTTTTCTCAGGCAATAGCTGATTCACCATATGAAATTCCAGTTGTTCAAAATTCAGAATCTTGGAAACCTGATTATTTAGACTATTATAATTATGGATCAAGAAATTTCTCGCATAAAATATCAAATTTACCAATTGATTCTTATATTTACGCTAGGATTTCAGCTATTAATTTAGATGATCAAGCAAGCGATTATACTTATTCGACAGGATTTAAATTAAATAATCCTTATTTTATAAATGATGTTACTTATAAAGGTTTACATCCATCTCCCGGAGATAATCTCGGTTTTGGGACAGAGTTTTTGACAATAAATAAAGGCATAGATCAAGAGTATGAAATAGATTTAGCGGAAATATTGTATGAAGCAAATAATGATTCATATGATTTCACGGCTTATACTGGAGTCGTTTTAAATTTTTACTCTAATTCTAATGTGCCTGATTCTAATAGTAAAATCGGATCACAAACAAAATCAGTAGCTGCGATAAGATTGAAAAGGCCACAAGGTGAAAATTTTACTTATTCTGTCAATGCTAGTAATAAATTTAATTTAGTTTTAAACTTTGAGAATATTTCTGTTGTAGGTTATAACGGGAAAGGAGCTGAATGGAATGGAGATACAGTAGTTGATGCAGAAAATGGTGGTCCTATTTTTGATCTTGATAATTTAAATTATGGAGCAAAAATCTTCGATTACTATATAAATAAAGATAAAGACAGTATTTTTTACGCCGGTCTTGGGGGGGCTGATGCTTATAAAACGAATGTACCAAATACTCCAGCGACTTTAGTTAATGGTGGAGAAAATGATCTAAACAGAGATGATTTATCTGATTATGACCAAATCCCTTACCCTTCAACTGAAGGACGGAAAGATGTTCAAGGAAGAGGATCTGATGGAAAATTAATTGGCACTTCTGAGTCTAGCGGTAGTGCGGGAAATTTACCTAGTATATATTTAGGGTTTTCAGAGAGAAATTCAACATCATTTTTACCTGAATCTACATTTTTATTTCGTTTTAAAACGGAAGGAATATCCGATTCTGCTGGAACGTCAAAAAGTACTTGGAGTTCTTCTGCTGGGAAGGCTATTGAATTAAAAAATAAAAATAACGAAAGTGTATTAACTGTAAGAGAAGCTTATGGTAGAAAATTCTACGAGTTAACTGGCGCGGAGAATCAAGCGAAGGCTATTGAAGCTTTTAATAAAAATACAAATAATCATCCTTATTTTGGGTTATTTCCAAATGCAGTTGATTTAAGGCCGAATTATACGATATTAGTTTTTGCTTTAGCTCGAAAAGAATTAATTGATGGAGATTTTTATGGAACAATTTCTTATATGTTAAATAAGTGTAATGCTATTCATAAATTTGTTGACGACACAAGGTGGGGTGCGTCAGAAGATGATTCTTTAGCGTTTTGGGGCAAAAAAGATGCGCTTTTTAATCCGAACAATTTGATATATAATTTTTATAGACCAGATGGCTCAATAAAAACTAAGGCTTCTTTTGTTGGATCATCTTTAAATAGTCCAGCTTTTGTTCAGCCGGGAACTTATCAAGAAATGTATAATTCTATAGAATATAGTACAAGAGAAAGAGATTTTTTCATTTATTCTAATCAAATGAATACTGATTCTAAGTCTGGTACTTGGCGTAATACATTAACAATTGATTCAAAGGATATTAATTCTAGAAAAGTAGCTAGTCATTTTCCTTTTAAGGATTTTAATTTAGCCAAAACTTCTAATTTTTTAGCAGCTGATAATGAAAAATTTATGCTATCTGATTCGACTGAGGATTCGACTGAGTTAGCTGTTTTTGAGTTATTTTTTGTAAAAATGCATTCTACAATCACTGATTATAATGCAACTATAACCAGTGATTTTAGTGGTGCTATCAGTGGGTTAAGGAATGAAACCTTTATTAATGGTGTTAAAGTTTTTGACCATTTATTAGCATTACAGCCAAAAAAATACGTTCAGAAAATGTTGATTCAATTAAACAACAATGATCCTAATACAGATGAAGACGATAATACTAAAACAAGACTTTATTTATTCGACTATATTTATGGGGCTGCAGATGATGAAAAAGGAAGAAATCAAGCTTCAGATTCAATTATGGAGTATTTAGCTAGCTATTATTCTCCTTTAATAATGAAATCTTCAAGCGGAAAGTTGCAAGTAGCAAAACATGATTCTGGCACAAATAATCAGCTGTCGTTTGGTTTACCGTTAAGCCATAAGTTTTTAAATTTATATTCAAACTAAAATGTCAAATTTATTTTTATTAAATAATACAGAAATTATTGATCTTTTTGAGATTAAACTTAATGATTTTGAGGGTTACCTGTATTTTCATGGCTCTAAGAATTTTGAGAAAAATTTAGTTTTTCAGGGAAAGACTTATTTATACATTCCTTGTGAAATGTCTAATTTACAATATGATTCAGAAGGTAAACAAAATAGGCCCACATTTACGATAAGCAATGTTAATAATTTTATAAGTAATATAATTAAAGACCGTAAAGATCTTTTGGGAAAAGATTTTTATAGAAAAAAGTTGTTAGCTAAAGATTTAGACAGTGTTAATTTTGAGGGAGAATCAAAAAATCCTTTAGGTGTTTCGGGTTTCAGTGAGTTTATATCAAGCGATAAATTCATAATAAATAAAAAGAATTTAGAAAATAAAGAAAGAGTTGAGTTCGAGCTTTCTAATGTTTTAGATATAGATGGATTAACTTGCCCTTCTAGAAAAGTTTATAATAATAGCTGTCCTTGGCTCTATAGGGGATATGGTTGCAATTATGGGAAAAATTTAAGTTATTCAGGCCCTTACATTAATATTACTGAACCATCTAATAAACCTTTACTTGAAACTATAGAAGCTTATGATAACAATAATCCAGATGATCAAAACAAGGGATACTTAGGAGGTTGGTTTGATTATTCTGGTATAGCGGTGTCAGGAGACTATTATAAATATAAGAAACCTTTTGGGGTAAAAGACGTAATTCATAAATATTTCAGAACTGCTACTAGCAATAACAGCAATTTTTGGCAAAATAAAGCTGGAGATATAAATAATAATCCGTCGGATTCTGGCGTTCAACAAAATATAAGTA
>Ga0129345_1001094_pt1 | contig 10320 bp, 6 predicted proteins | sample CPBDNA_FD_94425 | JGI IMG/M metagenome (GOLD analysis project Ga0129345, IMG submission 94425) | Freshwater to marine salinity gradient microbial communities from Chesapeake Bay, USA - CPBay_Sum_20_0.8_DNA | ecosystem: Environmental > Aquatic > Marine > Coastal | place: USA: Chesapeake Bay...
CAGAAGCTTCATTATGACCACTAGTGTTTCTAATGTAGTTGTGTGCTGCGATTTCATCTTCTTGAACATCATTCACCGCAAATTTAATACCAATATTCGATCTTGTAACAGATGCAGTCAAATACCAGTTTACCTGAACCAAATATAATCCAGTATTAGGAACGGTGATTGCAGTTCCTGTTGCCGACCAAGTTCCACTGGAAAATTGTGGTGTAGTATTAATCCACGAAATTTCAGTATATGTAGCACTACCATTCACATTAGGTGTGCCAGTTCCTGTATATTTGGCATAGTTAGAAATCCCTCCTCCTCCACCTCCACCAGAATCAACCCAGTTTGTTCCTGTGCCAGTAGAGCTTAAAACCTGACCAGAAGTTCCTGCATCACCACTACTATCTAATAAAGTCCCATCTACTCGAAGACTTCCATATACTCTACTTCCACTTTTTAATTTTGCCATATCTACCAGAGTTTTTTAGATATTTATTGTAACAGACGATAAAGGATACTACGATAAATGATTTTGATTTCTAAGTCAGATAATTCACGATTATAAATTAATATTTTTGCAAATTGACCATCTACAAAACCATTAGGAGTGCTTGGCAAAATAGCAGCAGCAATAGAAACATATCCTGTAGCATCAGTCGTATCTGTATTCACAGTTTGAGTAGTGCCACCCAAATCTGTTTGTTCAATACCATTCACCCAGATTCTAATATTAGTTGTATTACCAGTTCCTCCAGGATATGTTGTAGCAATCATAGTCCACTGAGAAAAGTCATAAGTCGTATTAGTTTGTCTACTGCCACCCGATACTCCTATATTAATTTGATTGGAAGTATTGAGTTCTAATGCCCATTTACCACCAGTAGTGCCAGGGACTCCCCAGGCGAGTAGTCTATTTTGATCAGTTATAGTATTACTATCTAATTTGAAAAACACAATAGATGTTCTTGCTCCAGTCCCATCTATTCCAAGATAAGATGAAGAACCAGTTCCTGTCCCATCGGTAGCTGCATAATCATCAGTTCCATCAAAGTTAATGAAGTTTCCTACTACTGTTGGGTTCCCAATAAAAGTTGCATCTCTATTATTACCACTTATATCATCCCAAATATATGTAAGTGAACTTGAGGTTTGATCAGTTGTGAGTGTTGAAGGATAAGACCTACTAGATGAAGTACTCCAGAGAATTCTGACGTAACCATTGCCACCATCGCCACCATCATTCTCTGATCCTTGAGCACCGCCGCCACCACCTCCGTAGTTACCACCATTTCCACCATCACCACTACCACTTGATCCATTGGTTCCGCCAGAACCAAGGCCGCCTGGATTTGAGGTTCCACCACCAGATCCACTACTTCCTTCACCCAGAACTCCTACTCCACCCCCACCATCGTTTCGACCACCGCCGCCACCAGCACCGCCAGATCCAGAGGCACCTGATGGAGATCCATCTTGGTCACAACCTCTACCACCAGCACCAGAGTAACCACCAGCACCGCCTCCACCGCCAGCGTTACTGCCGTTACGGTTAGCTCCTTGTCCACCCTGTCCGCCAGAACCACCAGTTCCAGTTGATACAGTTCCACCACTTCCGCCACTTCCACGGTGTTGACCGCCGCCACCACCATTTGCCTGAACAAGTGTAGTTCCTCCACGAGCAAGGCTTGAAGACCCACCACTGCTGCCGTTACCACCACCACCGCCGCCATTACCACCAGAGCCGACAGTGACGGTTAAACTTTCTCCCGCAGTGACAGATAAGTTATTGACATAAGCCAAAGCTCCACCGCCGCCACCACCACCTGTCTCGTCGGAGTCTTCGGAACCACCACCGCCACCTCCGCCGCCAATGCAGAGAACTGCAATAGAAGTGACACCAGCAGGAACGGTAAATGTTCCACTGGAAGTAAAGTTTTGTTGTCCTTGTGCAGTTCCCTGACCATTGATAGGAGAATCAACACTATCCAAATGAAGTTGTAGTCCATCTGTAGAAATCTCTCCAAATGGATCAATCTCATTAATGGAATCATAAACAATCACATTACCAGTTGGACTACTGGTAACTCTCATTCTTTGAGTACTAGTTAATGTTGTTGATGTGTTCTCATCAAATTCACTTGCATATGCAGTGGATAATCCCGTAATACTAAAATTAGTTCCATTTTCGTCATCAAATTCCCAAGCATATAGTGTTCCAATTCCACTCAAACTTCCTGCAGATGCTGCAGCCATATCTCAGTACCTCTCAATAATTATGATGAATAGATGAAATCAAGTGAATCAGTTGTCTCATTATACTCTATAGAGAACTTCTGTGTAGCACTATCATCAGCACCAATTTCAACGGCACCATCTACAAATAAAGTCCCTGTGCTTGGATTAAATTGAAGTTTGGTTGATGCAACATATCCCGTTGATAATGTACCAGAAGTTTGATTCGCAAACGCAATATATCTAGTAGCGTTTGTACTATTGTCATTTGAAATAGTAACTGAGGTTCCTGATGGACCAGTGGCTCCTTGAGCACCCTTTTGACCCTTGGTTCCTTGAGGACCAGTACCACCCTGAGGACCTGTTGGACCAGCAGGACCAGTAGCACCCTGAGGACCAGTACCACCTTGAGCTCCAGTTGCACCCTTTTGGCCCTTGGTTCCCTGAGGACCTGTTCCACCTTGAGGACCCGTTGGACCAGTACCACCTTGAGCACCTTGAGGACCTTGAGCTCCAGTTGCACCCTTCTGTCCTTTAGTTCCCTGAGGTCCAGTACCACCCTGAGGACCTGTTGGACCAGTTGGACCAGTGCCACCTTGAGGACCTGTGCCACCTTGAGCCCCAGTTGCACCCTTTTGACCTTTAGTTCCTTGAGGACCTGTGCCACCTTGAGGACCCGTTGGACCTGTTGGACCAGTAGCTCCTTGAGGACCTGTGCCACCTTGAGCTCCAGTTGCACCCTTCTGTCCTTTAGTTCCCTGAGGTCCAGTACCACCCTGAGGACCTGTTGGACCAGTAGCTCCTTGAGGACCTGTGCCACCTTGAGCCCCAGTTGCACCCTTTTGACCCTTGGTTCCCTGAGGACCAGTACCACCTTGAGCTCCAGTTGCACCCTTTTGACCCTTAGTTCCTTGAGGACCTGTGCCACCTTGAGGACCTTGTGGACCTGTTGGACCAGTAGCTCCTTGAGGACCCTGAGCACCAGTTACACCTTTTTGACCTTTAGTTCCTTGAGCACCTTGAGCACCTTGAGCACCCTTCTGTCCTTTAGTTCCCTGAGGACCTGTTGGACCAGTTGGACCAGTGCCACCTTGAGCACCTTGAGCTCCAGTTGCACCCTTTTGACCCTTAGTTCCTTGAGGACCTGTGCCACCTTGAGGACCTGTTGGACCAGTAGCACCCTGAGGACCAGTACCACCTTGAGCTCCAGTTGCACCCTTTTGACCCTTAGTTCCTTGAGGACCTGTACCACCTTGAGGACCTGTTGGACCAGTAGCTCCTTGAGGACCTTGAGCACCTTGAGCACCCTTTTGACCTTTAGTTCCTTGAGCACCTTGAGCACCCTTCTGTCCTTTAGTTCCCTGAGGTCCAGTAGCACCCTGAGGACCTGTTGGACCAGTTGGACCAGTGCCACCTTGAGGACCCTGAGCACCAGTTACACCCTTCTGTCCCTTGGTTCCTTGAGCACCTTGAGCTCCAGTTGCACCCTTTTGACCCTTAGTTCCTTGAGGACCTGTGCCACCTTGAGGACCTGTTGGACCAGTTGGACCAGTGCCACCCTGAGGACCTTGAGCACCTTGAGCACCCTTTTGACCCTTGGTTCCTTGAACACCTTGAGCACCTTGAGGACCCTGGGCTCCAGTGACACCCTTCTGTCCTTTATCACCTTGAGGACCCTGAGCACCAGTTACACCCTTCTGTCCCTTGGTTCCTTGAGCACCTTGAGCACCTTGGGGACCCTGGGCTCCAGTGACACCTTTTTGACCCTTGTCGCCTTGAGCACCTTGAGGTCCAGTGACACCCTTCTGTCCCTTGGTTCCTTGAGCACCTTGAGGTCCAGTAGCACCCTGAGCACCTTGAGGTCCAGTAGCACCCTGAGGACCCTGAGCACCAGTTACACCTTTCTGTCCCTTGTCACCAACATTACCAGTTCTGGCGAAAGTTACAATTACATCTTCACCATTTGAGAATGATGTTGCACCAGATAGTCTAGTAACAGGAATTTTAAAGTATCCCGCAGCTTCTGTGCTGGATCCATCAATACTGAAAATAGCAAAATCATCCGCATTCAAACGATTGGAAACTCTCACATGACCCTTGATTGTTGATGTTGAATCATCAATCGTTCTCAAGAAGTCTTGAATATCTGTTGAGTTATCATCTTGATCATCAATGAACATTTGAGTTGCAGAACCCAAAGCTGCATTATTAAACTTTATACCACCTGTTCCAGGATCACTATCAGTGGTATTTGTAGAAAATGTGTAATCAAAAGTAGCACCACCAAAGTTACCATCAGCACCCTGAGGACCTTGGGCACCAGTTACACCTTTTTGACCTTTGTCACCTTGAGGACCAGTGGCACCCTGAGGACCTTGAGCTCCAGTTACACCTTTTTGTCCTTTATCGCCTTGAGGACCTTGAGCTCCAGTGACACCTTTTTGACCCTTGGTTCCTTGTGGACCCTGAGCACCTTGAGGACCTTGAGCTCCAGTGACACCTTTTTGACCCTTATCTCCCTGAGCGCCTTGAGGTCCAGTGACACCTTTTTGACCCTTGGTTCCTTGTGGACCCTGAGCACCTTGAGGACCTTGAGCTCCAGTGACACCTTTTTGACCCTTATCTCCCTGAGGACCTTGAGCTCCAGTTACACCTTTTTGTCCTTTATCGCCTTGAGGACCTTGAGCTCCAGTGACACCTTTTTGACCCTTATCTCCCTGAGCGCCTTGAGGTCCAGTGACACCCTTCTGTCCCTTGGTTCCTTGTGGACCTTGAGCACCTTGAGGACCAGTTACACCTTTTTGACCTTTGTCACCTTGAGGACCTGTTGGACCTGTTGGACCAGTGGCTCCTTGAGGACCTTGTGGACCAGTGGCTCCTTGAGGACCTTGAGCTCCAGTGACACCCTTCTGTCCCTTGGTTCCTTGTGGACCTTGAGGTCCAGTGACACCTTTCTGTCCTTTATCACCTTGAGCACCAGGATTGTCAGTAAAACTTATATTACCATCACCATCAGTTGTGAGAGCTTGACCAGCACTACCATCTATGGTTGGGAATGTGAACCCATCTCCATCTGGATTTACAGTAATAGCTCCAGCAGCACCAATCGTAACTACTGCGAAACTATTGTATGCCAGTGCCAAAGGTGTAGCATTTACGGATCCAAATGCTGAACGAGTAGCCTGACCCTCAATAAAACAAGCTGCACCATCTGTTCTATCTAACACCAATAGTGCGTTTGCACCAGTGTTTTCTATTTCTACTTGGTATGCTGGATTATCAGTTCCAATACCAATTCTGTTATTTGTAGCATTAACAAAAAGTGTTTTTGCATCAACTGCAAGATTTCCTGTTACATTTGTATCTCCAGTAACAGTTAGTGCGGAACCATCAAAAGTTAAGTTTGCCTCACCATTAATAGTTCCTGATGTTCCAGTGGCAGTTAGAACTCTATTGTCTGCTTCGTTGGTGATAGAAGTAGAATTAGCAACTTCTACAATAGATGCATCATTTCTAATATATATCTTCTTATCTGCAATATTAACAGCAACTTCTCCATCCGCAAGATTTCCTGTAGTGGGAACTGAGGAAGCTGTTACGGATCTTTTTGGTTTAAAGACATTAGCCATGATGTTTCAATTATTAGTTATAATCTACTACAGTGTCAGTTGTTGACTTTTTTGAACGACTAGAAGTCTTCTGGAGTTTTTGATTTTCTAATTCAAGTTGTCCTATTTTTTCTTTTAAAGATAAAATAAGAGCCGCAGAGGCATTTAATTTTGCCTCTGCGGTAATAAGTTGAGTTAGAAGTTCTCCAGATTTTGATTGATATGCCTTTAAAACGTCACCATATTCAAGACCAATTTCACTTGACATAATCAATAACTTCCTCCATCAAAAATAAGGTTTACTGCTTCTTGTGAACTATTTATGACCTGATTTCCAGAAGCAATACCACCAACATAAAGACCACCAGCAGCGACAGGTGCATATGCAGTCGCAGTGATTTGTGGGTCTGCATTTCCAGTGTCAGCACTTTCTGAAAGTTCAGAAAGCATTGCCATAAACTGGTTATCCAACCAAGCAACACCAGACTTTTTGGCAGATGATTGGTAATAGTTAAATGCAACCGCACTATCCCATGTTGTTGTTGCAGTTGGTGCAGCACCATTTACAAGACCAAGTTCTAAAACTCTATCTTCTACTCTGGTTGTTTCTACACTGAAAGTAACAGCAGTGCCAATAACATTCAAGTTTTGGGTAACCGTTAAGCTTCCAGCAATTGTAACATCATCAGGAAGACCAACGGTAATTGTTCCAGAAGATTCTGAAACCGTTACTTCATTAGAAGTTCCTGCAAATGTAATGGTTCCACCAAGAGCAGTTGCGGTGCTGGTTGAACCATCAGTAACAGTGATTGTGCTGTTTGCAAGTTGATTATTTGCAACACTACCACTCAAACTACTTGCAGGATAGTTTGTGGCATCAGAAAGATCAAATGCAGGAGTTGCATCAGAACCACCAAGACTTAACTGAACTCCACCATAGGAAACAGTGCTGTTTGCAAGATTTCCGTTAGGAAGAGAACCAGTTACATCAGTAGCAAGATCAATCTGACCCAGTGTAATTTCTTGGCCAGAGATGGTCAAATAGTCATATGAACCAGCAAGGGTTACATCTGTTGAGTTGTCTGTACCAGCAGCATCAACACCAAGAGATGCTCTAGCAGTTGCAGCAGATTCTACAACAAAGTTAGTACCATCACCAACAATGAATCCACCATCAGTAGGAGTTAACCCAGCAATGTCATCCAGCTGTGCATCATGTGCCTGAACATCAGTTCCAATGACCAGCCCAAGATTTGTTCTGGCACCAGCAGCGGTAGTAGAATTTGTACCACCATTAGCAAGTGGAAGAGTACCACTTACATCTGTGGTAAGGTCGATAAGACCAAGAGTAATTGCTTGTCCAGAAATGCTTAGATAATCAGCAGTGCTGGTAACAAGAGTTACATCTGTTGAGTTGTCTGTACCAGCAGCATCAACACCAAGACTTGTGCGGGCAGTTGCAGCAGATTCTACAACAAAGTTAGTACCATCACCAACAATGAATCCACCATCAGTAGGAGTTAATCCAGCAATGTCAACAAGTTGTGCATCAAGACCATATGAAATCTGGTTATTAGAAACTGTCGCTTCAATACCAGTTCCACCAGTAAATGTTAAAATCTCACCAGTGTTAAAGGTATCGTCTGAACCATTGTCAGCAGCGAGAGTAAATGAAGATGCCGAAGGTGCAGCGAATGAGAGGTTACCAGAACCATCGGTAACTAAGACATTACCATTACTTCCATCATCGCCTGGAAGAACAAAGGTTACATCAGAAGTAACTGCTGCTGGGGCTGATAACTGAACATAATTGTTTCCATTATCAGTATCCTCATAGAACTTTACACTACCACCAGCACTTGAAGAAGCAGCAGTTAAAAGTTGTGTAACAGCAGAATATGCTGATGCACTAGCAACGGCACTTCCTGCTCCACTTCCAGACCCACCATTATCACCCACATAAAGAATCTTACCACTCTTATCATAAATTGGCTCACCTTCATAGAAAATAGACCCAGGAGTCGTAGTGCCCCTTTTAAGTTGAAGTCTGTTTGCCATTTTATACTTTTTATTAGATTAGCATGCTTTATTTAGTTTTAATAAGACCCAAAGTCGTCAATTGTTGGATCTGGATTTGCATCATTATTAATACCAAAGTAGGTCTTAGGATCCACAAATTTAAATCCAGGAATTGATGGGTCATAAACCAAAAGATAATCAGTAGTAATCCCAGAAAGATTTGATGTGTCTACATCAGTTAATGATGTCATTGAAGTTGTAGCGGTAATTCCAGTTAGACCAGAACCATCACCGACAAATGCAGATGCAGTTACAATACCAGTATAATTTGCATTTCCAGCTGGACTTCCAATCGTAGAATCTTTAATTTGAACAGTACCAGTAGTCGAATCTAAAGTAATAGCAGTACCAATAGAAACGGTGTTCGATGATGGGTCAAGTGTAATCGTTCCATATCCAATAGAAAGAATGCCAGTAATTCTTGCGTCCCCTTCAACCCATAAAGCAGTAGAGCCAGTACTAACTCTATTAGTTCCAATTGCAACGTTACTATTTCTATAGATTCCATCACTCGTTTCAACCCAATTAGAACCACTAGAAGTAGTTCCAATAAATTTACCTACACCAGAATCATAACGAAGAAAATAACCATCTTTCTTAGCAGAAGTCCTATCAACATCATCAAGAAATTCAAGTCGAACTTCACCACCACCACCAAGAGAACTTAGTTGTTGTTGGACGCGAACAATAAAAGTTCTGTAATGCTCTGCTAAATCATCAAAGGTAACAAAATTCTGGTCTAATGGAATCAATGGGTCAGCATTTTCCTTGATCGTAACTGGTTGTTCTCTGAGTTTCTCAATCTCATGGAAAGCTTTCTCAATCTCAATCTGCAAACCAGTCGGATCAAATGCCTCAGGTATCTCACGGCCTTCTACAACCTCAACAGACTTCTCTACTGATTTGATTGCCAGTTTGATATCGGTGAGACTATTTCTTATCTTATCAATATCCTTAGAGAGAATCTCAACTTCCTCATCATAATATTTGATTTCAGGTATCTCTGGAACTTCTGGTATCTGTCCCCCTACATTCTTAATCTCTTCTCTGAGTGTCTCAATATCATCTTCATAATATCTGACCTCAGGAACAGTTGGTATTCTATCCTCTACACTCTTGATTGCTTCTTCCAGCTGAGAAATCTCACTCTCATAATATCTGACCTCAGGAACAGTTGGTATTCTATCCTCTACACTCTTGATTGATTCCTCTAACTGTGCAATCTCACTCTCATAATACTTAACCTCTGGAAGTTGAGATACATTCCCACGCACTTCCTCAATCAGACCTAAAAGGTTTTCTAGGTCATCATCATAGTATTTAATTTCTGGTATCTCAGGAATAGAGTCTCTGACTATCTCTATTTTTTCTTGAAGTTGAGTTAGTTCATCATCATAATACTTGACCTCTGGTAGCTCAGAAAGTTCTTTCTTAAGTTCGGCAACTCTCTCATAGAAAGTTTCTTTCGTTGCCGTAATATCAGTCTGAATATCAGTGGGGTCAAATGCCTCTGGGATTTCTTTCTTGTCAAGTTTTACCAGATCCTCAATCAGCTGGCGAATGTCCTTCTTAATCTCTTTAAGATTTTCATCGTGCTGCTGAAATACCTCAGAAACAGATACCTGAAGTTGGTCTACTCTTTCAGTAAGTTTTTCCAGGTCATCATCATAATACTTGACCTCTGGGAGTTCATCAACTATATCCCTCAGTCTCTTGATATTATTATTGACTGGATTTAAATTAATATCATTTCGTTCTACCTTACTGGCAAGACGAATTTCTAATTGTGATAATTCTTCACCATATTGTGTAACAAACTCTTCTACTCTCTCTTGCAGAAGTTCTATCGGTTCTTTAACTACTTCTTCTACAACAGGTTCTTCTATAACTTCAACTACTGATTTGGGGTCAAGTAGCTCTTTTGGTCCTACTAATCTCTTATTTCTCTTCTCTAATTGTTTAGCAAGAACTCTCCGTGACTCTTCTTGCTCAGCACGAACTCTCCGTGCCTCTTCTTGTTCGGCACGAAACTTTTTTAATTCTAATGGGGATAATAATTTCTTTTTCAAGGATATCTTGACACGTGCCCTTACCAGATATTTATCATAACTCTAACCCGTGTCCCAGTCAAGAGCCCAGTTGATTATCTGGCATACTCGTCAATCTTGTCCAGAACGGCGTTCAGGTATTTGTCTGCAAGGAATTTAATTCCTTCCGAATAGTGTTCGTGATGAAGCTTCTTTTTCAACTTCAAGACCTCACACTTGATTTCTTCTTTTGTGAGTTCGTTTCTAGGCATAAAAAAAAGACCCTCTACGTTATGTAGGGGTCTTTGAAGTTTTATTAAGTTTTACCAAATACCAGGAATGACTTGTCCTGTGGTGAGATACGAACCAACGGCGGCAACGAA
>Ga0129345_1001097_pt1 | contig 10294 bp, 9 predicted proteins | sample CPBDNA_FD_94425 | JGI IMG/M metagenome (GOLD analysis project Ga0129345, IMG submission 94425) | Freshwater to marine salinity gradient microbial communities from Chesapeake Bay, USA - CPBay_Sum_20_0.8_DNA | ecosystem: Environmental > Aquatic > Marine > Coastal | place: USA: Chesapeake Bay...
CATTGAATATGTCCTTCATTTCAGGAAATGTATCTTCAAACTTTATGCCGCGTTGTTTGTCACACAGTTGTAAAAATTCTTTCATCTCTGGTAGCCGTACACTCCAATCTTCACTATCCATAAAGTTAAGTATACCTTCTAGGCGTTTTATGCCATACTCTGCACTGCGCCAGGTTTCGTAATCAACTTTTCTTTTATGCCAACTAGGTATGCCTAATTTCCAATTCTTTTCCCACCAAGGATACCATGCTTCGTATTTACGATGACATTCTTTTTTAAACCATTTTGGTAGAACTTTAACATTAAGATGTCCTGGCCAATATACAAAGTGCTGACTTATTCCGCCTGCACCAAATGGCCACATATTAACTTTCTTAAATCCCTGCTCTAATTTCCATTGTATTAAATCAGGCAAATAATATATGTTCAATGCCTGTACTGCACACGCGATAGTTACTTCAACATTATCTGTAGTTTCTGTATCTAGTCTATGAAATGTTTTTACTTGATTATCCCAATCGCTAGGGTAACGTATATAAGAATTCATTTGTTTTATACTGTCGATACTGTAATGAAACCGTACCAATTTAAAATGACTCCATAGTTTAAATAAATCTTCACGCCATTCTACACCATTTGAATTATAACGCAGTTCTAGATCTTTTGCATATCCCATCTTGATTGCATGTTCAAGTATTTCATAGTGTTCTTCGATAATAAGACTTTCGCCGCCCGCAAAATAAATCTGTTGCATACTTGGCATTTGTTCATAAAACTGTTTCCAAAATGTAGGGTTTTGTTTGTGCCAATTATAGCTACTACCGTTAGTACTGCCTTTGTCTTTCCACTGCATTATCTCTTTCAAAGATTCATTTTTGACTGCTGGAAAAATTGCTTTATAGTCTTTGATCCAACCGGAACTGTCATGTGGTGAACACATGACACAGGCTAGCTGACATTTGGTTCCGAATCGTAAATCAATGTATGCAAGATTTGGAGGAACACTTCCATCAGGATTTGTATCTTGTAGTATTTTTTCTAGATCTACACGCTTCTGCCAATACTTTGTTTCCCATTGCCGTTTACTCTTATGGCCAGCGGCTTCTTCTTTATAACATTTCAAACAACTAGGGGGCATTTCTCCGTTTAGCATTTGGAGTCTAACATTTTTCATGTAGTCACTGTTCCATGCTGTTTCAAAATCGCTAACATTAAGGTTGTTTGGTTTGCCGTCATCGGTTTTTAGTATACCAATTTGGCCTCCATGTTCTTTGTCATTGGTAGGGCCCACACTACTTGCATTTGCAGTACAACATACTCTCATACTGCCGTCTGGTCTTGTGCTAAGATGAACCCAAGGAAGAATACAAAAAGTTTTACTAGGTAAATCCGTCATATTAATACTTATTGCTATTATCTATATCCCTGTCCCAGGCTGGTTTTAAATTTTTAATATGTTTTTTAAACAAAAAATCTGCTACCTTTGCATCTCTTGCCTTAGGAATACATACTCCACAACCGCAACTAGTTCTAGGACATTGAATTATTGGAATGTTGCCTTTATGAATTTTATTTTGAAAATTGTCTAAAATTTTAGGGTAATCTGTAATTGTACCTATAGCCGACTGTTCGTCAATTCCGTTTAATTTGTTAGGATCTCTGTATTTTCCTCTACCTTCTCTCCAGTTAGCTTGACAAGTTTGATGATGGAATACTAAATCAAATTCTTGGTCTATGTACAAGAAATAGTAATTTATCATACAATGCCAATATTTAAAGTTTGTATGATTAACTAGTTTGCTTTCGGTCCATATTCCTTTAGTAGACATGCTAGATAAATCTCTTTTTCCACAACAGTATCTTCCTAAACTTAATTTTGCACTAGTTTCTTTGTCCGCACCTTTACTGACTACTTCAGTTATAGGTGCATAAGGTTCTGCTGGCTGAGATATACCCTCGTCACATGCACATGAATTAATTTGTTTTAATTCTTTATGTTTGCGTTTTTTTGGATATGGTTCTACATTAGGTTGAACTGTAACATTATTACCCATTGTGTCCCAATAATTTTTCATCCATTGTTTTTGTTCTGAAGAATATTTGTGATTAAAAGCATTATCTTCTAGGCTTTCACCTATTATCCTAGGCACAATGTTTACACCTATTTTTGTTAGTTCGTCTGCAAGTGCAACACACTCGTCCCAATATTCGTAGGCATGCATCATTAAATTTACTTTTAGTCTGACCCTACTATTTTGGAAATGTTTTATATTGTCTACTACTCTTTTTTTAATTTTAGGATCGCTTTCTGCATGATATGATATAGTAATATGATCAATTACTGGTGTAATTTCATTCCTAATTTTTTCGCTAAAGCTACCATTTGTTGTAACATCTAATCTAAATTCTGTAGCATCTTGTTTCAATGCTTTCATTGTTTCAACAAAGTATGGGTTTGCTGTAGGCTCCCCACCTGTAATACTAATATACCACATGTCATGATCAATATAATTACTCATCATCTGTTTATACTGTTTTAAAAAATCAACTGCTTTTAATAATTTTTCTTTGTTAGTGTGTTTACTATTGTTGTTGTGCCTTTCAGGACTACAGTATGAGCAGTCAAAATTGCAACGCAATCCCCAACTCCAGATTACCATAAATGTTTTATCGTCACTATCAATAGCTATTGCAGGATTATCTATCATTTTTTTAAATCCGTTGGATTGAAGTTTGCATCATAACCACTACTAAATTGGAACTTATTACCGCAAGTTCTTCCACATGTATATATGCGCTTGTATTTCTCGTCTGGGTTATTCCATGAACGTTCTAAATATTCTGCAAAAAATTCATGTTTTAAAACATTCCAACCGTGCTTACGCATATCATTAAAATCTTCTCCATATAAATTAAAAAAATGTTTGAAATCATCTGTTTGTGGATTTTTATGTGCAAAATATTTAGGAGCACCAAACCAACAGCAAGGCCAAGCCCTCATTTGCATGTCAACAAAAAAATGGTTAGTTTTTTTAAATTTACATTCAATATCTGTATTTCTTGTATAGTCTTCAAACGATTTATATTCTTTTTGAATTTTTTTCATTGCTTGCTGATTTTGGTTTGTATCAACCCTATCTTGAATCACAGTACCTTTCTTTGTAACAACTTTAGTTGCTTCTTGTTCAGCAAATCTTGCAGTATACTTTACAGTAAATCTAGCAAAGCCCATATCTTTTGCTATTTTACGAGCTTCGTCAATTTGATGATAGTTGTGTTCAAACTCAATAAAGTTCCATTCTGCACGACCGCCTGCATCAATATATGCTTTTGCATTTTCTATTGCTTTCTTCCAGTTTGCACCAACACGGTATATATGATTAGTATTTTCTAGTCCGTCAAATGCAAAAACTATATGATTTTTGTGTTCACCTTTTTGTGCAAGATCTCTCCACCATTCAGGTTTTCTTGCACTTCCGTTTGTTGCAATTTTTACTTTACGTGCCCGTTGCACACTATAATCGTATGTTTCGTCAAATGTAGGACTAGCAATTACATCTCCAAAATTACCGCAATGAAAAATTTCAACTTTATTATCTTCAAATGGTTCTAGTAATATTTTGTAGTCATTTAAATTTAGATCTGCAATAGGCATTGCAGGGTTAACACTTTTTCCATTATCCCACATTCTAGCACATTGTGGACATGCTAGGTTGCACCTACTTGTATGATCTAATTGTAGGGTTTGTATTTGTGTTGGATCTTCGTAATACATTATTTAAACTGCTCTGTAAATGGATCAAATTCAGCTCCGCATTTTGTAGCACATACTTTTAACTTGCCTAAATTACAGCTTTCTAGTGCCCAAGATTTTTCAATGGTATCAAATATGCCGGTTTCAAAAACGTTCTCTAGTCCTTGTTTTTTTACACTTATAGCATCCTTTCCTCCTGCAATGTCAATCTGTGTCCATATTTGTTCTTCATAGGGATTTTCTTGCCACCACTTGTACATGCGTCCAGCAGTCCAACAGCAAGGTAATGCTAGTCCTTCTGCTGTAATAAAGAGGCTACCTTCTTTTTTTACTTTACAAATTACAGGAGTTGCATCATAGTAAGCATCCATACTGCCATATTTTTTTAATATTGTTTCTTGCTTGGTAAGAGCTTTGTTTTGATATTTTTCTTCTGGCTTTTTAAGCTCTGCTGTATCTTTGCCTTTACGGTCTTTGGCTTGATGTTTTTCTTTTTTGTTAGCATTTGCATCTATAAATCTTCCTGTTTTCTTTTTTATAAATTTTTCAACACCCCATTCTTTTGCAAGTGCTTCAGCTTCTTCAACTTGATGTTGATTGTGTTCAAAAATTAAAAAGTCCCAACGTGCTCTTCCACCAGCATCGATAAATGCTCGCATATTACGCTCGACATTTTTCCAAACTACACCTTGTCTGTAAATGTGATTAGTATCCTCAAGACCATCCACGCTAAAAATAACAGCACCCATACGTCCGTATACCAGTGCAAGTTCTCTCCACCACGCTTCATCTTTTGCTCCTCCGTTTGTATTCATGCTTAACCACATGTTAGAATTATGTTCTCTAAAGTACTTAAATATTTCAAGTGTATCTTTAGCAATAATAGGATCACCCAAGTTACCACACATATACATTGTGTTCAATTGTTTTATAAAGGAAGCAGGAAACATCTCTACGCAGTCTTTATAGTACAATTCGTCTAGATTAATATGCGGATTAATTCCTTCACCATTCATGTTACGATCACACATAGGACATGCCGCCTGGCAGTTTTGTGTAACTTCTAAATGAATAGTTTTTATATCTTCAAGTTTATACATCTAATACCAACTTTATATCTTTACCAGGTCCTGTACGACTGGGCAAATCACCATATTTGTCTATATACCATTGTATAACAACTTTGTACCAATTGTGACTATTATGATGTGCTTCTTTGTTAAACTGATAAATGTTATTGTTCGTAGCCTCCATAGTACTTAACGCTCTTGCACTTTCAGTTTGTAATTCTCGAACAGTTAGATTATCTAATTCCAATTCTCATATACCTCGTATATTTTTCTAATGGTAGTTCTCCTGTAAACAATACTTTACTTAAAGGAGCCATTTCTGCAAAATGTAGACTATCTTTTACACAATTAACATGTTCATCAATAGCAACATAATCATTGCTCTGTAAACATATAAGTTTACCTGTAGGTATTTTAGCATACCATTCTGAAAAGTTTTCTATATGTTCGCAACTTGTGTTTATAATAGAATTAGCACTGTCTTTGCATATTTCTACATCTCCATTGCTTTTTATAGTTTCATATTCAAATTCATCATAAGAAATTTTGTGTATATCAAGTGTTTGTGCTTTGAATCTCCATCCGTCAACTAACAGGTCTTTGTTGAATATTTCAGCAATTTTCCAAACACTAGGATCTAAATCAAAACTACGAACTTTGTTAAACTGTATGTTATGCTCCTGTAACAAAGGTATTATTGTAGCATACCAACCTGCACACACAAATATATTTCCAAGTTCTAAATTTAGATTTTTTAATTCTTTTACTAACCAAAGTTTGCTTTTTAATTGTCCTCTGCTGACACAATCTTTATCAAAACTTATATCTTGTGAATATAATTTTTTCAAAGGTTGAACTAGTTTACTTTTAGTATATTTTTCTAATATACGCCACAAACTATGACTATCATCATTTAACAATTTAAATTCATCTGACAACTCTGGCATCAATCTACCTAGACTGTACAAATTTTTTTCAAGCACTGCTTTGCGTAGATCTTCATTGTCGGTTAATTTAAATACACTTGATATATCTTTATCATTGTAAAATCTTCTGATGTTTTCAATATCATTACCATACAGTAATTCAAATCTATCTAATAAATCTGTAATATCATTTATTTTTAGATCTACAGTTTCTATACTTTTTATTCCATAGGTGCTATTGTATTTTGCTTGTAACCAGTCAAAGTCATTAATTAAATTTAATTCTTCTATTTTGCCTTTGTTTTCTTTGCCGTATTTTCTTCCAGCTCTGGCACCGTCAACTGCATATTTTGCAAAGGGTATTGATTCATCTGCATCTTTACACCATACATTAAGTCTTTCATCAGTTTCGTTTTGTTTTTGTCTATCTATTATGCTACTGGCTAGTTTACAACATTCTCTAAATCCACTTTTCCAAGCACTAAATGCATCTGTATTAAAAGCAGTAGTATTGCTTACACTTTTCATTGGTTTGAAATGTCTACTAATACTTGTAGTCATATCAGGTTTTGTTATATCCATATCTAGTGTTGCTTGTCTTGGAAAAAGTTTCACTCCGCCGTAGCCGTACTGCAATCCGTTGATAGGGTTTATACTTCGCCAAACTTTTACAAAATGTTTTTCGTTATCGGGTGATCTGTAATCAAAGTTAAAATTATCTGCAATTTCGGCATCACCGTCTACAATCCAAATTAGATCAGTGCTACAAAGTTTTGCTGCCTCTTTATGGGCAGCTGGTATTCCTTTGACTCCGTGTACTCTTTTAGCACGTGGAAATCTTTCAACTAATTGATTATAATTTTTTTCAGCATTTGGTTCATTGTAAGATATCATTACAATATCATATTCTGCTGTTTCTGGCATAGCATCAACTTCTTTTGGTGTGCGACTAGCAGGAATATATACAGATTTAAAAAATTTGCTTTGTTCTGTTTTATAATAATCTACAGGAATTTGTAAATCTAATTCATGATTTAGTGTGTATCCTAAACCCATAATTTCGTAGTCGAGTTTGTCTTCTTGTATTTCACTATATTCTGTTTTCCATAGGTTGTTTAAATATTCAAAATTCCGTACATTTACATAATCCCAATCTGTACACATAGTTTTATAACAGCCTTCTCTGGCTCCATAGATTGCCCAAATTCCATTTTTTATATCTGCTCCTACAGTTTGCCAAATTTTTAGTCGGTCGAGATTTTTCTTTGGCACTTGTTTACAAAAAGTCTCTACTGAAGGTTTTAAGCCTTCTAATAAACTCATCTTAACCCCTTCTCGAAATCCTGCCCTCCAGGCTTGCTGAGGAGTAAAATTGTTATATACATAACTATACACTCTGTTGATCTGTAGATATTCTAAATCCCAACAAAAATCAATTCCTGCAGCAGTATTATTAGGATCAGCATTTTCGTGTGTACGCATTGTTTTTACAAGCTCAGTTGGCCAGCATTTTATTCCGCCATTACCGTAGGTAAGTCCGTTTATCATATTGTAAGCACTCCAACTTACTACACAACGCTCTATATCTACATCATCTGAAAAACTAACTTCTTCGTTTATGAAGTTTTCGCTAATCTTGTTGTCTCCGTCTACGGTAATAAATCTTTCTGTTTCTGCTATGTCTGCACAGGCTTTATGTGCGGCATCAGATCCTTCTACTCCGTGTATACGTTTTGCCCAGGGAATTTTTTGTTTTATATCATAATAATTTTCTTCTGCATTTGGTTCGTCATAACTCAGGTAAATGATATCATAGTCGTATGGTTTTATTTTAATCATTGGCTAACCCACATGTATATGGACAGTTGAATACCCATAATGAAATGTTTTCTAAATTTTCTTCTATTGGGTATTTAAAAGATATAGATTCTTGATCTCTTAATGTTGACGATGAAACAACTAAATTTCTTATTAGTATATTAGGATTATCTTTTTGTGTAACAGCAAACAATAAATTGCTATTATAATTGATATTATTATTTTGGTTTAATCTAAATTTCCACACAGAGTCATGGAAAATGCAAATATCACTGTTTTTGTTGTATGGTACCTTTACTATCAATTCATTAACACTTGGTGTTTGTTGTATAATATTTGTAATGTTAAAATCTCTGTCGAACTTATATTCTGCTATATTTTTTTCGCCTGTTAAGAAATCAATAACATCTTCTTTTTGTTTTGTAACAAAATCTTGTGTAGCATCTTCTTCGTTAGAGATACTTAAAATATGCTTAGTATCTTTATCAAAATAAACATAAAACATTATATAACGTCCTCAATGTAGTGTATAATTCCGTTTTGTTTATAATTTCCTATAAATAATTCTTTTTGTGTTCTATAAAATCCTAAAATAGAACTCCAAGTTTCGGCAGGTTTTTCAAATCCTTGGCCGTAAGGTTTCATATGCACAAACATAGGATCATTACCAGTATATGCAACTTTATCAAAACAATTGAGTAATTTAGCTGCTAAACATATGCCTCTATCCATGCTAGGAACTTCCGGATCTACATCTTTCAAAAACTGTATGTAGAATTCTTTATTTGTATTAATATCATATACTAGATCCCAAAAAGTTTTTGTAAATTTTGTTTTCTTAAAATAGTAACAAGCAACATATAAATTAGGTAAATCATTTTTTACAAATGTTTTTCTATCATAAATTGTATTGCTAGGTTCTTGTCTATAGTTAAATGCTTTGCTTATAAATGTAAGATCCTTATCTTTGTTTTTATTCCACCAACGATCCATACTGCAAGTTACTAGACAGTCACTTTCTATAACTGTGGTTTCTTCGTAAGGACTTAAACTCCACAACATAGACCTATTTTTGACGTGAAACTTATCTTTATTTTTTTCAACATAAATTACTTTGTCGAATAAATCTGATGTTATTTGTTTGTCAGTAACTAAACTAATAGGTAGTTCATCTTGTAAACTTTTAGCTAATTCAATAGCATAGTTGACATATGTTTCTCCTTGTGCGTACAACAAATAACCTTTCATAGCAATTTCTCCAAGGCAAATTTATTCATGCAGTGCAAATTTATATCATTCAATTTTATAGGAATTTGTCTTTGTTCGTGTTCTGCTACTAATAGTATTTCAGTATCATTTATTTTTTGTATAAGGTCTTTATCTATTGAATAGTAAAGACTGCCAGGAAAAATACCTATGCTGTCGCTTTTTTGAAAGTTATTCATTATATGTACTGCTATACTAAATGCAAAATCGTTTCTATACACATTAGAGGCTATTTGGTAAATGCTTTTATAATAATAGTAATTTTCATAAACATGTTTTATTAGATCAAAAAATATCTTTGAATTTTTATCTTTTTTGAAGTATATACATGTAGCCCAATAAAAATCACATCCTGTATTACTTACATATTTAAATTCTCTTGTATTTCTATAATTACAAACATCAAATGCATCTTTATAAAGCAAAATACTTTTAGTTTTTTGTTCAAAACACTTATTATACTGGTCGTTACAAATTATAATATCACTATCTAAAACTATTGTTTCATCGTAAGGAGTTAAATCATAACTTAAAACACGACTACTATTTTTAAAACTAAGACGTTCTGATTCGTTTCCATTTCTATATGTTTTTTTTACAGTGTATGAATTATCTTCAACAACAACAATTTTGTCAAACAAATTGTTTTGTATGTTTATGTCAGTTACTAAAGTAGTGGGCAAATTTAAAAATTTCTTTGCTCTTACTGCTAAACTTTCTGCTTGTTTAATATAATTTATTTTTTCATTATTAAATGCAAATACAAGGCAACCTTTACTCATTAATAATTCCTTGTACAGTTTTATTGCTAGTTAATTCTGTATATTTTTTGTAGTAATTTTCTAATTGTGTTGCATATATTTTTTTTATTTCTTTAGAAAATACATCAACATTTGTTATTTTTACAGGTACATTGTTATCATCTAGCAGTATTAACTCTTTAGTTGTAACACCTGATACAAATGCTATTAATTGCGTATTAATTGTAAATTTACCTGCATTATAATAATATACACAATTATCTAAAAAGTCTTGATATGCTACTTTTTTTTGATTAAAAAGGGTGTGATTGTAATTTGCAAAATCTAATGCTTTTTTAAGTTTTTCATCCATACGACATTCTCCAGACTATAGTTAATTATAGCGTCAAATCTCATAGTTGTCAAGGATTTTTTATAGATTTGTAACGTTGCTGTACGCAGGACTTGCTACAGAAACATTACTACCTGTAGCTCTTAGCTGTTGTATGGTGCTTGTAAATGTTCCGGTAACATCTTCGTCAACAGCAGGTCCTAATGGTGCAAAAAGTCCATCTTGACCACCAGTGCCAACACCACCAGTTATCTGATCACCTGTATCATCATCACGTAATTCTACTTTGAATCTTAAAATTGTGGCACTATCAGCTCTTGCTTGTATGTTATAATCGTTTTCAACGTAATTACCACTACCTGTTTTAG
>Ga0129345_1001100_pt1 | contig 10271 bp, 21 predicted proteins | sample CPBDNA_FD_94425 | JGI IMG/M metagenome (GOLD analysis project Ga0129345, IMG submission 94425) | Freshwater to marine salinity gradient microbial communities from Chesapeake Bay, USA - CPBay_Sum_20_0.8_DNA | ecosystem: Environmental > Aquatic > Marine > Coastal | place: USA: Chesapeake Bay...
CGTAAAGTTGGCGACTTCGTTGTCGCCTACCTGGCGGACTTCAGGGTCGGCTGCGAGATTGCCGACTGCGGTGATTTGAAGCATGGACCGAAGAATTTAGAAACGATGTGGGACAAAGCCTGCTTTGCTGTGTAGTCGCGTGATTCGGCGTAATGCCGCACGGACTCACAAAGCTGAGGAGGCAGGATGGTTTCGAGATGATCCAAAGGTTTCTGGTCTCGGCGCTGTTGAGCGTAAAGAGCCGCCATCTGGGCGTGCATCATCTCGTCATTCATGGCGCTATCGGGAGAGGCGCTCAGTGATGAACTGCTGGTGCTTGGGCAGGGTGATGTGAGCAGTGATCAGCTCGCCATCGGGCACCTTGAACTCCTGCATGAACGCCTTGATGATCTTGTTCCTGCTAGCGACCGGCTCTTCTTTTAGAAGGGAACGGATCGTGTTCAGGTCAGCGTCGCTCAACGGCGTCTCCTCAGCAGTCAACTCTGAGGGTTGACTCTTCGGTTTAGCAGCGGCTTTGGGCTTTGGCTTGGCTTCGACAGGTGCCTCAACAGTGGGCAAAGGCTCGCCTTTTGCTTCTTCGATTTCTTCCCGTGCCCAGAGCTCATAGCCCAGTGAGAACGTGAAGGCGGCGTTGGCGCAGAGGGCGCGACGATGGCTGTCTGTGAGGGTCCGGCAGCTCACCTTGTCGAACTTGATCGGCTGGTTCCGGTTGTCTTGGCAGGGGTAGACAAAGTCCGGGGTCGCCTGGTCTTCGGGTCCGGTGAAGTAGCTGACCAGGTAAGCGGAACCGTCTGGTGCTTGCCAGACGTGCCCGCCATCAGGCGCAGGCTTCAGGTGGAACTCCCAGCCTGGAGCGGCTGTATGGAGGTGGTTGGCAATCCGTGCCCAACTGACGTAATCAGCGGCATAGGAGCCAGAGCCTTTGCGGAAGACGTCATCTTTGTTGATGACTCCCGCAAGGTTTGGAATGGTCATTTGGTAGATGAAAGCGCAGTGAGCGTGATGATCGCGCCTGGTGGTTCGTTATCTCCGCAGTAACGCTTGGAGGCGTCAATGGAGATGACCTGTCGATCATCGTCGAACAGTGTGCCAGTCAGGGCGTCGTTTGTGCTGCGGAGAAGCTTGTCAAGATCTCCGGCTGAAGCTGAAGTGCAATGGAGGGGGGCGGACGAGCGTAAGCCACTTTTGTTGAAATGAGATTTCGGTCGTTGGAAGCGGAAAACAACCGAGAGGATCATGGGTGCTGCCGTATCCCAATCGGCAGGCTTTTTTTCGATGGCGGCGTATTTAACGTCTTGGCGCCAAGGCTTCACCTTCTTGCTGGATTCGATCATGACCCCGCGACCAACGTGGCGCTTGGAGCCTTGAGGTGCGGCGATGCCGTGAACCGTGAAGGTGATGCTGTCGCTCAAATTGCGTTGTCCAATCTGTAGAAGATTGTCACTTTGCGCTCGGCAAGTCCAGAGTCGATGTCGCGTTCCTTGATAACGCGGATGGCTTTTTCTGCTTCCTTGCTGAGCTTGTAAGTGCTGCGCTGAACGCGGCTGTATTTGGCGTTGGCGAATTGATAGACGCCATCTTCTGCCTGATGGTCGTCGAGCTCTCCCATGGCTATGGCTCCGGCGAGCTGTTCCTTCAGGAAGGCTTCCTTGGCGTCAAGATCAGCGCGCTCTTCGCGGATCTGCAGGAGAGCGTCGATTAGGTCCTGCGCGGTAGTGATGTCAGTGGTCATTCCGGCTGCTCCATGCTTGCTTTCATGTCTTGGAGTTGGCAGACAGTGACTAGCTCATCCATCAGGTCGGATACAAGCTGGTTTTCGTCGAAATTCTTGCCGAAAAACTGCGGTTCACGGTCCATGAAGTAAAAGCGCAAACCTTCGGCTAGGAGCAGGCTCAGCATCTGATCCATTGGTCTGAGTTCTGCAAACGCCACTTGGCGAAGAACTTCTTCTTGCCCTGGGGTGAGTTTCATAGCGAATCGCAGGCGCGTTGGATCTTGTTGACGTAGCAGTCCTGTGCGGTCATGTCAGTCAGGGCTGAATTGACCAGATAGAAGGTGGCACCGGCAAAGCCGATGCACATGGCGATGGTGGCGATGTGTTTCATGGCTTGAACGCAATGGGTGGGAGCCCCAAAAAAGGGGCGTTGAATTACTGGCTGACGGTGACGCTGACGTTGATCCGTCTTGCGATGTCGAGAAAGAGATCGTCAGCCAAGCGGCTGTCGAGGTCGATGTGGTGCTCTTTCAGGACGTCTGCGATGTGGTCCTGAAGCATGTCGTAGAGATCATCGTTGAGGCAGTCGTAGAACTGATCAGCGACGTCCTGAGTCATCTGGCGCTCTTTTTCAGTGGAGAGCTCGGGATGATCAACGGGTTGGAGGGGAAGCATGTGAAAGACGCAATGGGCGTGAGGCGCTTGCCTCATGAGCACAGTATGGATTCAGATCGGCGCCGAATCAGCGATCTTGTGCCGGAAAAGTAAGTGGCTGGGGGCTTACATGGGTGACCGCTTGCGCGGTGCCAAATGGGGAAACAAGCCGGAACCCTGGAACCACACCGCGTCCTCGACGGGAACCTTGGCTTCTTGCGCTTGGGATGCTGTAACCCCACCAGTTAGCCCGACCAGTGGCATCCCCTACGCAGGCAGCAGTCGCGGAGCCCTTGTACAACTCCTCCCAATGCCCCAGTGTCAGCGCCGGTATTTGCCAGGCGGCAGCTCAAGGCAATGCTCAAGCAGCGCCACCTGCCATTCGACTTCCATGTTCAATAGATACTCCCGCGATTCGGCGGACAGAGGCATCCGCAAAATCGGCTGAAGTCTTGGCTCCCCCGCCACCATTGCGCGGAGGTATTGAAAAATCAGTCGAGCACCGGCGGTCATGGCAGCTCGTTCAAGTCGATGACTTTGACAGGTTGCCCGTCGTGCCCGTGATAGTAAAGGGCGCCGTCGTATTCCTTATCTGGGCACCAGCAGTTGCTGCGCAACTTGCCCCCAATTTCGATGATGTAGTGAATGGCATCCATCATCTCGTGAAGGCACTTGGTGTCAGCTTCCTCCGAGCTGTCTTCGCACCATTCAAAGAAGGCGTTGCAGATCATGCCCTGCGCCATGACCAGCGCCTTCTCGTTGCTCTCAAGCCACTCGCCCATCAATGCCAAGCGCTGCAGGCGCTTCGCTTGGGCTAGCTGGATTTGGCGGTCCTGCTTGCGCTTGATGTCCCTCTGGATCTGCTCTTCGAGCTTGTCACCATCGGTCAGACCTGGCTTGGTCTCCTCGGTGATCTCCTCGCTCTGAAGTGACTTGATCAGCTCCTGAGTTGCGCTCGGCTGGTTCTTGAGCGGCAAAGCGAACGCGATCAGATCCTTGGGGTTTTTCTTGGCAGGCTCGCGGATGGAGGCACGGATGACAGCGTTGCGCGGGACAAGATCCCACCAGTTCTCCCCTGGGCTGTCGGGCTGATAAACCAGCACGTCATTCCAGTTGTCGTCAGGATGCTTCATCACGGCGGTCATGCCACCGTTTCTGACGCCTTTAACCCAAGAGACAGGCGTATGGAAGAAGCGCTCGATCGGGGCTTCGATTGATTTCGGGAACGTGGTCATGCGACTTCTCGTTGATGCTTGTGGATCAGGTCGTTGATGTAGACGGGATAAGTCGTCCAAGCCCTGAGGGCTTTGGCAAGCAGGCTGGCTTCCAAGTGCCCCAGGGGGCGGATGAACTCAGCCTCGATGTGCCCGGTCAGCACCAAGAAAATCAGGTAGGTGCTGGGGTGCTCTTCATTGTCCGCCCAAGTGAACAGGCGGTCGACGTCATATTCGGCGTCGCGGATGGCTTGTGATTTCATTTGAGGTCGATGGAGATGCCGCACTCATCCCAGAGGCGCTTTGAGTAGATCGTCCGCAGGTAGCGGGCTTCTGTTGCGTCGTCTAGGCAGTGGATGTTGGTGAAGTACCGCTCGCGCATGGTTTCCCATTTGAAAGCGGTGAACAGCAGTTCTTCTGGGACTGCTTTGCCGGGGTTGTTGCGGAGGCGGCGAGGCTTGCGCATTTGGGGGTCAGTGGCTCAGTCACCTTGCCATGCCCACCCGTCCAGCGCAAGCCCTTTCGGCGCCGATTTGCAGCTTTGCCGAAATCAATCCGCGCCGTGCTTCAGGCCTGGGAATCGCCCTGGCTTGCTCTTGCCGCTTTTGCCTGCTCTCCTCTTCCCGATCCGCTCGTACCGATCCCTGCTGCGCTCCTGTCCAGCCTGAACAGCTTCCTCGTAGCCAGGTGGTGCCAGATCCAGGCGACGCTTGAAAATCGCAGTCCAGTCGAGATACCGCGCCTCTCTTGCTTGTTGGCTCTTGTCCATGACCTCAGCGCGAAAACTCTCCGGTGCCTTAAGAGCGCTTTGGGGCACGAAATACGCCGAGCGGTTCTTGGCTGGATCCTTGACGTATTCGGGCTTGGTGCATTGGTCATGCTCGATCCAGCCGTGGATCCTGATCGTCTTGTTCTGGATCGTGACCAACCAGTAGTTCTTCCCCGGCTCTTCGTCGAGCTGAACGATCAGGTCGTAGTAATGCTTGGTCCTTGTTTTGACGTCAATGCAGAAGGGCAGATCGAACGAGCCCCGCACTGCGTCTGATTCCTGGAACAGCTCGTCCTTCAGTCCTAAATAGGAGGCGACAGCCATTTCGCCCAGGCAGCCGACCCGATGAAAGAACAGCGCCTTCTCGCCAGTTTCCGCCCCGCCGTTTCTGCCCTTTAGCCCCCTCGCTTCATTCAGGCTCTGCCGCCTGCTGGCTTCGGCTAACGCGACTTGTATCTCCTCTTCTGAAAGCTTGTAAAGCATCAGTCAAAACAGCGCTTGATCCAGCTTGAAGAAATCCCAGGCGTCGACCCAAGCCATCAAGCACTCGTCTGGCTCGCTCTTGATCAGCCGGTAGCGACCCGGTCCAGAGACCAGCGTGTAGCAGCAGTCAACTGTCAGCTCCGGATGGTGGTCGATCAGCATTGCCAAGTACCCACCTAGCTGCGCCTTCGCAGGCTGGCGCTGGTTGATGGCGGCATCGCTGCCAACAGTTTTCAGGTCGCCCAAGGCGAGCTTCCCGTTGCTGGTACGGACCAAGAAGTCAAAGCTGCCACCGATTCCTTTTCTGGCATCGCAGAGCCGATACTCCACCGCCACCGCCTCGCTCTCGGTCAGCAGCCAGCAATCGTCCAGCTCGTCGGTCCAGTCCTTGAACTCGTCCTTCCAGAGGATGCCGCCTTTCAGCAGCGTCTCGCAGTAGGTATGGACAGCATTGCCGCGAGGCTCCCAGATGTGGCGGGTCTGCTCAAAACGGAGCTCTGCCTGCGGGCTTGCCGGACTGGCGATCTTGGAAACGCTGAACGGCAGCCACCGTCCTTGATAGCGGTAGCGATGAAGGCTGTCGAAAAACTCCAGACCTGGGATCGGCTCCAGCAATTTGCCACCGGGCGAAAGGGGCTGTAATATAGCGCCGTTTTCGCGCCTTTTCAACTCATGGCTCTTCCCGGCACCAAGGGCGTCACCATCCGGATCTCCCATGAAATCCTGGAGAGGATCGACGCCCTGCAGCCCTCGCATCTCACCCGCAAAGCCTTCGTCAATGAAATCCTCAGCCAAGGCGTAAAGCGCCTGGAGGCTGACGCAAGACGAATGGCTGAAGCCTCGGCAAAATAAAAAGCCCCGGCGCGACCCGAGGCTCTTTTCATTCCGTTTGCCCCGCAACTTTACATGAGCTCAGAACAGCTTGGGAGGGGTATTAAGCCCTTCTCGATAATTCCAAACGAAATCCTTGATGCAGCCCCTGACTATCACGTTGTCATGGTCTGGTGCGCGATTTGGCGCCATGCCAACGGCAGCGAGGAAGGCTGCTGGGCATCTGTCCAGCGCATCTCAAAAGTGGCTCGAATTGGGATCCATCGCACTCGTGATGCCATCAAGTGGCTCAAGGAAAACGGCTGGCTAATCGCCGTCGAGCGCCCTGGCTTCACCACTCGTTACCGCTGCACGATGGAAGGCGGAAATGGCAAGCGGATCGCTCCGCAGCCCCTCGCTGGCGCAGCCTCAGGACCCCTTCCAACCCCTGTAACCCCTTCCAGCCCTTGTAAGGGGTACCCCTTACAGCCCCAGGAAGGCGAACAATATCCCCTAGAACTAGATCCCAACAGCCTCTTGTCTACGGATATTTCTTACGAAATATCCTCCGACGCAGCCGCTAACGCATTAGCGGCGCCTTCCAAGCCTTCAAAACGAAAGCCAAGGGCAAAGGGCAGCGAGGAGTTCGAGCTCTTCTGGAAGCTCTACCTCTCCGCTCCCGTCAGAGCTGGATCACAGTCCAAGCCAAAAGCACTGTCCCAATGGCAGAAAACAATCCGGACCGAGTCCGAAGCCAGTCTCATCAAAGCCCTGGAAACTGAAATCGAGCATCAGCAAGCAGCAGGCGACGCTTTCGTTAGCCCGCTGCCTGATTGCTTCCGCTGGCTGCGCGACGAGCGCTTCGCCACCGTCAATGACCGCCCTGCTGGGCAAGCCGCCATCAACCACGCCACCTATGTCTTCTGATGTCGCTGCCGCTTTTTGATTACGCCAATCGCGGCAAATGCGTTCACCAGGTTTTTGATAACAAAGAACGCATCAGCCCCAAATCCGTCTATCGCATCGCCACCTCCGCGATGTTTGGTGAAACCGAGCTTGGCGAGGTTCGCTTTCACTACAGCCCCGTCGCCAGCGACCATGCCATTGGCATGTACGACCGCGATGGCTATTACTGCACCTACTGCCCGCCCATCGCCGGAGCCCCTGGCTCTCGCGGCTTGGGACGCTGGGTCCGCCACCCCTGGGCAGAAGAAGAACGTCAACGCCTTGAAGCTTTCGACTAATGGCACTCACCCGCATCTCAACCCCTGAAGGCGCCCGCAAGCTCCTGCAGCGCCTCATCGAAGCCAACCGCTGCACCTTGGAAGACCTGGACAAGGCACCGCCTGGGCATATCAACCCGCAGGCGTACCGCAACCTGCTGCGCGACATTGCCCCCGAGCCCAAGGTCGAAGTCGTCAGCCCCCGCGATTTCCCGCAAAGCAAGCCAGCCGAAGAACCCCTCCCCTTCTGATATGACCCGAATCGTTGCCAAGGTCTCCTTCACGCCTGAAGAGCGCGACCACATCGACGCTCAAGCCAAAGCACTCAAGCTCTCCCGCTCCGAGCTTGTTCGCCTGCGCGCCCTAGGAGACCCCACGCCGGGCGTTCAACCCGAGCTGCCCCCTCTCACCCTTAGGCAGTACCAGAACGCCGTTACAGCCGCTCTGAAGGCTTCTCAGGGTTCTTGCCCTCGCAACGTCGTCGAAGCCATCGCCGCTGCCGTCCTCTGCTCAATCCATGACAAAACCAACAAACCAGGAAATCGCAGCCATCCTCAAGCTGTGGGATGACTACTACCTAGCCCGCTACCACCAGATCAATGACCCAGAACCCCCGCGAGCGCCTGAACCACTTGGTCGAATCAGCCGCTTCCTCCGTCCAGCCGACCTTGGAAAACTTGCCTGATGGCTGCGTTCGCGTCTGCATCGGCACCAACTGCGGCACCGTCTCTTCTCATCACTTAGTCGAACCCAAAATCAATCAACTCAGGGCAGCTAATAATCACCGCTAAAATAGAGCTGATACGATCCCTGCAAGTTGCACGCGTAGGGTCTGTGACCTCGATCAATAACCTCAAGGCAGACCATAAAAACGCCAGAAAGCGGACGGATCGCTCCGCTGATCTGATCAAAGAATCCCTCGAACGATTCGGCGCTGCTCGCTCAATCGTTATCGACGAAGACAACCGCATCCTCGCTGGCAACGGCACCATTGAAGGCGCCAAAGCCGCTGGTATCACTAACCTCCGCATCATTGACACCGAAGGCGACGAGATCATCGCCGTCCGACGCACTGGCTTGACCGAAGACGAAAAGGTCGGTCTCGCGCTCGCAGACAATCGCACTGGCGATCTCTCCGAATGGGATCAAGCGATGCTCACTCGCCTCTCAGACGAGCACGATCTCGCGCCCTGGTTTGATGCCGACGATCTCTCCGAGCTAATAGGTGATGACGTCTCCCCGCTAGACGAAATGCCCGAGCTCAACTCGGGTGATCGGGAACCCATCCAGCAGATGACTTTCACTCTTCACGATCTTCAAGCTGAGATCGTTAAGGAAGCCATCGAAAAAGCCAAAGCGATGGGACCGTTCGCTGATACCGGCAACGAGAACAGCAACGGCAACGCCATCGCTCGCGTCGCTGAGCTCTTCCTGAGCTGGGGAGGTGATCATGGCCTCAGCTAAAGACCTCAAGGTTGCTCCCATCTCCGCCAAGGACGCCGCGAGCCTCGTCAAGCGGATCCATTACTCCGGCTCTACTGCTGCGACCTCATCTCTCCACCTAGGTGTCTTCCTCAACGGACGCCTTGAAGGTGCCATGCAGTTCGGCGCTCCGATCGACAAGCGCAAGGTTCTCCCCCTTGTCGAAGGCACGCCCTGGAATGGCTTCCTCGAACTCAACCGGATGGCTTTCAGTGAAAACCTTCCGCGAAACAGCGAAAGCCGCGCCCTAGCCATTGCCTTTCGCCTGATCAAAAAGCATTACCCCCACATCCAATGGGTCCTGTCTTTCGCTGATGGCGCCCAATGCGGTGATGGCACCATCTACCGCGCCAGCGGCTTTGCTCTCACCGGCATCCGCCAAAACAAAACCATCCTCAAGCTGCCAAACGGCAAGATCGTCACCGACCTCACCCTCAACGTCAATCCGCAGCGCATGGGCGGCAATGCCTCCCAATGGAAAAAGCGGGGAGCCAAACCCCTCGAAGGCTTCCAGCTTCGTTACATCTACTTCCTGGACCCAACAGCTAAAGAGCGACTGACAGTTCCGATCCTGCCCTTCTCCCGCATAGACGAAATCGGAGCAACCATGTACCGTGGCGAGCGCACGCGCGCGAAGCAGGCGACTGCCGGGACCACCGGCAAGGCGGCGGAGCATCACCGACCCGCGCGCTCCAATTCCAAAGGCGAGGTGTCCATCTGATGCCCGCCAAAGGCTCTACATCTGCCAAGACCGAAATGCGGATTAACCGCATCGCTCGGCTCCTTGCCAATGGCGCTACGCGCTCTGAGTGCGTGCAATACGGCGCAAACGAATGGGGGCTCCAACCCCGCCAGATCGACAACTACATCGCTAAAGCGCGCGAGCTACTGCGGGCAGATTGGGAGATTGACCGCAAAACCTTTGTGGCAGAACTGCTCTCGCAGCTTGCAACTCTCCAAAAAGAAGCCCGCAAGAGCAATCAGCCTCACGTTGCCCTCGGCTGCATCAATACCGCAGCGCGCATCGCCAGGATCTTCGAGTGAGCATCCTTGACGCTCTCCCAGGCGGAAGCCTGCTCGAAGAGCCGATAACAGTTGCGCCTGAAAAGGACTGGCAGCCGCTCGCCAACGATCTCCTCACCAGCCTGACTGGACCCCAACGAGAGGTCTGGGATTCTCCAGAACGCTTCAAGCTGCTTTGCTCAGGTCGGCGCTTTGGAAAGACCTACCTCTGCATTGCGCGACTGATTGCTTGGGGCATCCAAAACCCAGGCAGCCTCAACTGGTACGTCACGCAGAACTACAAGTCGGCAAAGCAGATCGCATGGCGACAGCTTCGCGCCATGGTGCCATCGGACATCTACGTCAAAAAGAACGAGTCTGAGCTCAGCGTTGAGCTTGCCAACGGCAGCATCATCGCTCTCAAAGGCGCAGAAAATGCCGACAGTCTCCGTGGCGTCAGCTTGAGCAGCCTGATCGTTGACGAGGCGGCATACGTCAAGCAGGAAGCCTGGGAGATGGTGCTCCGTCCGGCACTCTCAGACCAAGGTGGACCCGCCTGGTTCATCACCACGCCTGCCGGACTCAACTGGTTCCATGAACTCTGGGAGCAGGCTCAGGACCAAGAAGATTGGCGGACCTTCTCCTACACCACCGTCGAAGGTGGCAACGTCCCTGCTGATGAAATCGAAGCAGCACGCCGCACGCTTGACGAGCGCACCTTCCGGCAGGAGTACCTCGCCAGCTTCGAGACCCTCGCCGGTCGCGTCTACCCAGACTTCAGCGACGACAACATCTCCGAAGACGTCAAGGACACCGGAGGCGAGATCTACTGGGGCACTGACTTCAACGTCGGCATCATGGCGGGCGTTCTCGCAAGCCGCGTAGGCGATACCATCCACATCTGGGATGAGCTCGCTGTC
>Ga0129345_1001101_pt1 | contig 10269 bp, 11 predicted proteins | sample CPBDNA_FD_94425 | JGI IMG/M metagenome (GOLD analysis project Ga0129345, IMG submission 94425) | Freshwater to marine salinity gradient microbial communities from Chesapeake Bay, USA - CPBay_Sum_20_0.8_DNA | ecosystem: Environmental > Aquatic > Marine > Coastal | place: USA: Chesapeake Bay...
GTCATTTATAACGATGAAGCTACCATTACCATTAAGGTATATCCCATAACGATTTAGGTCTGTGTCAAAGTTCCCTAGTCCAGTTGTATAATTCCCATACTGACCCCCTACGCCATATTGTGTGAAATAACCTGTGTTGTCAGGGATAAGGAAGGTTTCTACGTTAACTGACTGGTTCAACTTTTCTACATAGGTTAACGATAGGTTATATATATCTGAAACCTGCGACGCGGTTAGTGCGGTGTTGTACATAACAACATCAAAGATCAAACCATCTAACACGTTCGCAGGGCTTGTGCTTGACGCGCCGATCACCAAAGCCGAAACCGTTCCGGTTGCGCTTGTTCCGGCGGTGTCCGTGTCCACCGATGACCCATTGACATATAACGTTAACGCCGTTCCGTTAACCGTGACCGTAAACGTATGTACCCCGACAAACGCCGATATATCATAAGTCAAACTCGTTGTATTGACATCTTCAAGGTGTTCAAACGTCAACACGCCCGAACTATTGACATATAACGTGTAACTATCCCCTGAGCTTGCCGTTAGCTTAAACAAGTGTTCGCTTGCCGACGGTGTATAATCCGTCAGTTGAACACGAATTGACGCGCTAAAGTTCGCAGGCATTGAGCCCGACATCAACGCGCTTGCATCTACATAACTTGTAGACCCGTCAAACGCAACGCTCCGATAATGCAGTATGTCTTCTTCGCCTTCGCTTGTGTTCGTACCATAAGACCCGTTTAAGTCGTATTCCTTAAACGTGTCCCCGTTTGGTACAAGTAACAATTCAAGCGCAAGCGGTTCGATGTCCGCTATTTCTTTGTAATACGTCCCTAGTGTTGAGTAACCAATATAAAAGTATTCGCTATCATACGGCAGAATTAAATTAGGGTAGTCTGAAAACGCTTTACGAATAGCGGAGTCGGTTGTCAGGTTCTCGTAGAATTTTGGGCTAAAACTTTGATCAATTGCGCGGTCAAGGGCTTCATAAGCCACTACCTGAACAATTTGTTGACCGTATTCGCCTAGTTGTTCCGTGAAGTCAATCAGATGATAACTAAAGCTATAAGTTATATCGGCTTCAACCGTGACACGCATTAAAATGCCTTGCTTGAACAAGCCATAATACGCGCCTTCGGTGTTGTCTTGTGATAATTCTCCGTCGCGGTTGTCAAGTTGCAACATTAAATTTGCACCCGTTCCCACGTAGGTACTAACGTTGTCCTCAGTCCCGTCGGAGTTCATCACGCCGTTAGACCACGTTAACGGAAACATGACACGGCTTGTAATGTCGCTCAGTTCGTGATCAAACAAGGCGTTCTTATTAAAATCGGCTAACACTTTATAGTTCATCATTGAACCTTTACATTGCCATCGTTGCGCCGCGTGGGCTTGTTGTCGGAGTCGGCGCAGGTCGTCCGGCGTTTTGTCTTAAGGTATTCGCACCTATAACACCTGCTTGTTGAAGCAACGCCGCACCCACGCCAGCAAGTTCGACGTTGACCTTGAGCGTGGTATCAAATACGGCATTTGCAAGCGTAACCATCACGTCATCAACAGAACTTTGTAGGTTGTCGCCTAGTTCGGTCATGTCGGGAAGTTCTAAGTTACTAAAATCAAGCACGTCGTTAATGTCAATTTGTGGCAAGCCTTCAAGCAGTCCGCCGATGTTTTCACCAAACCGTTGCGCGTTTTCTCTGTAAGCGTAGGGACTATTCTCAAACGGTGTTAACCCCATGCCGCCGCCGGTCATCACTTCATAAGACCCTTGTTGCAAATACCCGTTTCGATAAATGCCGGAGTCGCTCCCATAAATTTCATCAAGGGTTAATCCGTAATTGCTAGAAATGCCTAGCGGTGTATCCCCTGCTTGTACATTAACCGTGATCGTTGCGCCTCCGCCGGTCGCAACTTGACCGATTGCGCGAAGCACTTCAACAACGCGCTCGTCCGCGTCAAGTTCAACCGTTGCTTGTAGGGCTTTTTGAGCTTGTAACGTCGCCATAACCGCGTCGTCAGGGCTTTGCAACGCTATTTGTGATAACGTTTGGTTAATAATACCGTTCGGGTCAATCGCTTGTGATAATTCGTTAATTGACCCTGATTGAAACCCTAGTGCTTCTTCATACGCCTGACGTATGTCCGCATCTTCAATCCCGCTTGCGATTGTAGACCCTAATTGCATCAATTGACTATCGGGGCTGTCAATGCCTAGCAGGGTATCAAGATTAATACTATCAATTGCAAGCGCGATATTTTGCGCTTCGGTCGCAACATCCGCAAACGAGTCCCTCATGCGTGTTGCTTTCGCTAGTTCTTCATCACTGATAATTCCGCGCGCGTTGAGGCTTTCAAGTTCGGCATAACTTTCCTGAATTAACTTAAATTGCTTAACTAGCGCGTTCGCGTCTGACTCCGAAAGAAATTCCTGACCGTTTGGTAATTTACGGTAATTGATCGCGTCGTTTTGTATGTAACCCATGATATTATAATCATGTAAGAAGCCCTTCTTTGCGACACTTGCCATTGCGTTGCCGGTTCGTTGTGATGAACTAAAGAAATCCGACATCATACTATCAAAGTAAGATTGTCCGCCTTGTTGATATGAGTAAGCTTGTACCCCACTTTGAACGCGGTTATACACTGGCGACACTAAATTGTTCACCGTTGCAATTGTATCGGTTATGCTATCGTTCCAAAACTTTATACCTTGCTCAAGTTGATAGGCGCTTGCAATTGCTTGCGTAAAATCACCAACGGGGTTAAAGCGTTGTCCTGTGATGCTACTTGTATTAATCATTGCGCCGGTTGTGGTTGTTCCGCCGATGCTTGACATTGGCGCGGTTTCTGCTACGGCTTTTTCAATTTCGCTTATATAGGCTTCGGCTATTTCTTTGCCTTTTTCGCGATCTTCGTTGACTTCGATTTCAAGCGCAGGGATTTCCGCGCCGGTTATTTCAGATATAACCGCATTAATAAACGCTTCTCCGAAACTAACGCCCGCTTCTTCACCAATTGACGGGTCAAGAGCCATAAGCGTAAGTTCGGTTAATTGTGCGCCTGCTTCAACACCCGTCGCCACAAACACCCCTACGCCGGCGGTCAGGTTTTGAAATTGCGCTGTCAAGCGGTTAAAACTTGTACTATTGACTTGTTCAATCGCGTCGCCTAGTCGTGTAATCTTCTCCGTCCCGATTTCAAGCACCGCCATTTTAAACGCATCTTCACGGTTCAACGCTTGACCCGCTTCTATGAGTTCCTCAATTCGTGACCGAACTTGACCGGACGAAATGCCGAAGCTATCCAAACGCGCAACCGACTGATTAGCAAGCATCAAGGAAAAGTTCTCAATTGCTTCGCTTGCCGTTTCGGTGGGCTTCTTCAACTTGTAAGCCAGTTCAATCAGTTGTTCGGCTTCGGCGTTTGACCCTGCAAGCCCCATATTTAAGAGACTTGACGCGCCGGACATTAAATCAAAGTCGGAGACAACGCCGAACGTCGCTTGACGCATCTTCTCAAGTGATTGACTAGCCGCGTCCGCCCCACCGGCAAGAGTTTCGAATAAAATACTTGTGCCTTGTACCTCTGTGCCTAGTTGGTTCAGTTCTCCGATTTTATCCATAATTTGAACGCCAGCAAGCGCCGCCCCTAATGCCCCAACGGCGGATTTGAAGGTATTCATGCCACTTGACGCGCTTGTTGTGCTTTGGTTCGTCTCTTGGACGTTCTTTTGCATCTTATCAAGTTCTTGATTTGTCTTTTTTAAGACGGGCGTTAAGTTGTCATCCCCGTCAATTGTGACTTTTACGGTGTAGTTACTCATGATAAAACCTATCTTCTAGGCATTTAGGCGTTATATTTAGGCTTATATAGCGGTTTGTATCGGTGGGGCAGGTGGATAGGGCAAGCAAACAATCAATACGACATATTTATGATTTGCAATAATGCCTCAACGGTTAACTTATCGTCAGTAATTAAGTTTTCCTTGAGCGTGTTCAGGTCGTTGACGCGCTTGTACTCGTAAGCGATACGAAGTTCTTTTTCGATGTCGGACAATTGAAACCATTGTTCAAACGTCCAACCGTTTCGAGTGCAAATCTTTAGCAAGAGTTCCTCATAGTTACTGAAATCGCTCCGCCTTGTCGGCTATCCTTGCCTGGCTCCCTAGCGCGGTTTGTCTCAACACCAAAATAAGAGCGTTAAAAATACCGGTGTCTATTTCGCCCAGCGCGTTTAAGCGTTGTTCGGTTGTCATTTTTTCAAGCTCAGGGAGTGAACCCGCGCGAAGAAGGCTTTCGGCAAGGCGTAACTTTGTCCGCTTCATTTCGTTCTCCGCATCAAGCCGACGTTGTGCGGGTAAATCTTCTTCATATTCTTTTTTGCCGTTTTTGACAACGGGCTTCAATTCTGCTTTTTCGTTCGGCACTAACAACCCGATGTCTTGCCATTGTGACCATGACAACGGCATCAATTCAATAGACTGTATTGTACCGTCAGGAAGTTCAATTTCTGCCGTGATCGTTTTCGGTTTTAAGTCGTTTAATGTAATCATGCGTGTCTCCTAGCAAAAAACGCGGGGTAAAAGCTATTAAACTCTTACCCCGCGCTTGATGACTGATTAAGCTACTGTGTTGCCGGTTGCGTTGATGTCAAGCACAAGCTCCGTTGTACTATTTGCAAACGCGACTTCGGTTATGTAATCTCCACTTCCCAAGTCGGCTTGTGGTGCGATCGCGCCGGCAGTTGTTGACACAACATAACGTGTGTTAGCGGTTAACCCGCCTCCTACCGTAATTGTTGCCCCGTTCTTTGCTACAAGCACAAATTCACCACTTGCGGCGGCGTGTAATGCCATGCCATAAGCGACCGCGCTTGCGCTTGCGTCCGCGTCGGCGGGTTTCACTTCGTTGTTGTCGGAGGTGTCAATATATACGATTTGATGCTTCGTAATTGTTCCGCCGGCAACTCGAACTTCAACATATTTGATGTTATTTACCACCGCGTTACCGCTAAAGGTTACGTCAGCCATTTATACACCCCCCTATTATGAAATTGTGCTTACGGTTATAGTCCCGTCAACGTTCAACGTTAGCGTCTTTATTTGGGGGTCGCCACTTCCGGCGGTCTTTGTAACAGCAGTTTGTGAACCGCCTAGCCGAACTTCACAACTATAGCGACGGCTACCGACTTCGCTGTCGGGTTCATCAATTTGAATTGAACGCGCTCCGCCTTTGGTGCTTGCAAGCGCCCACGCAAGAACAAGGTCGTCAAGCGTTGAAGCGGTGCTGTTTGCGTAATATCCTATGGTGATGGTTGCGGTCACTCCGCCTTCAGTAGCGAAGGCAAACCGCGACCCTAAATTGTAATTATTTGACCCGTTCACGGTATAATCTAGCGTTAGCGAAGAAATGTCTGCGCTTACGTCGGTCAGGGTGTTAGATGCGTTGTCAAGTTTGACAATTGCATCGGACAAGTCAATACGTGCCATTGTTAACTATCCTTGTCTATAAGTTTTGATTGTTTAGGTTTGGGCTTGTCTTGCTCAAAGAACCCTGCGCTTATGAGTTTTGCATAGTCCTCATGCTTTGCGTCAATGGGTTCAATCGCGCCGAGTTGCATTAACAAGCGGATGTCGGCTTGTTTGCGCCCGTATAAAAAGCCCTGATAAAATGCTATCGGCTTCTTGCGTCCGCGTTTGTCGTCAGGGTCGCTATATTCTCCACGCTTTAACCCGTCGGCGTGTTCCTGGTCGTCTATAAACGTTCCGGCATCAACAACAACGTCGGTTATGATGTCGGTTAAATTATGTAGCGCTTTGTAAATCATGTATTACTCCATCGTTTCCATAATAGACAACGTGAAAACACAACCGAAGAAGAACTGACCACTGCCAGCAGGGAATTCATACGTCCCAAACTCAGGCGCAAAGTCCGTTACATAAACGCCGTGTAAGTTTAAGTCCATGTTCGACTTTAGAACGTCAATATAGTTCCCCGCATATTGGACAAGTTTCGGCAATGCAAATGTTAACCCTGAGCCTTCAATAACGCCTTGATATAGCATCAAATCTTCAAACGTCCATTGTATAGACATCTTCGGATTATTCCCTAGCGTCCGCGCTTGCCCTGTCGCGCCGGCATTGTCGCCAGCAAGAGGGAACACGATGCGGGCGGGCGTTTGTGCAACGCTATTTAAGCTGTCATCGATGTTGTAAGCCGTTATCGTTTCGCTGTCAACCGTGACCGGCAGGCTTGCAATTGCGTTTAAGATGTCGCTTACTTGGGAAGCCATTAAAGCACCTTCTTGTAACGATCAAGGATTGACCGAACGGAACGCGGAATATCTGACGGCATAAGCGCGACCCCATCGTTAGAAACTTGTCCGCGTGAATCTTCAACTAACCGTAGTCGCTTGTCGAACAAGTAGGCGGTCAATTCAATACATGCTTGTTGAATGTCTAACGGGGCGGTTGTTGAGTATGCCCACTTACCAGAAACCGCAATTGCGTTCTCAGGGTCGTCGTCATACTCCCACGCTTTGCCACTATTTGACAATATTTTGATCGCGTAGTAGGGCGTAACGTTGCGCGGTTCGGTTACATACTCATTAGATGCAACAACTATACCGTCGCCGTTTGTCACGCTATTGATTTCGCTTAGGTCGTCATCAAGATAAAGAAGTAACCCGTTGTTCTCAACGTCGCGCACCGCGTCAAAATAGCGGACGGTATTCGTTGACGCTTCAAACGTGCGGTTACAATAGCGGTCTATAATGACCTGCGCCCGTGTAATCAAGTCATCAAGTAAGCTGTCGTTGTCTGTATCGTTTGTCTTAAAGCTCTTGTAGTCTCTAACTTGTTGCCGTGTGATATACGCCATTTAAGAGACTCCTATTATATAAGCAAGTAGGGCGGGTATACCCCGCCCCATTTGCACTAAACACTAATGATTTCGTCAACGGTTGCAAGGTCATAGTCGGCGGCGGTGCTATAGTCTTTGTGGAGACCTAACACGATTACCGCACCGTCAGAACTTGCCGTTCCAACTGTCGCAACGCCTTCAATGTAGCGCAAGCCCTGTGATGCGACTTGTTCGGCGGACACTTCAACAAGAACTTGTTTATCGCTGTCTGAACCTGCTTGAGTTAATTGTGTGATCGCTGTCCCTGTAATAGCGGTTGAGTGTGAACCCGCGTTACTTGAAGCCCCACCATTAACAACGAAGTCAAGTGTTGCCGAAGAACCAAGCGTCCCGGCTTGAATGATGAATAACACGCGCTCCCACTTTTGCATATCAATTTCATCAGTGGTATGCGCGGTAGCGGTTAATACATCGGGGTCAACGGTTGCAACAACCGCTAGTCGTTCGGATAAGTTACCATACATAATTATTTGACTCCTTAACTAGTCGTTGAGGTAAACAAACGGGCTTACAGTTGTCGCGTTAGGTGAGCCTAGTGTGATAGTAGATTTCAACGCGCTTTTACCATCTACCCGCATTGAGAAGCGGAACGCGCCTTGACCGGTTGTGAAGAACGCATCATCGGAATAGTCAATTGCTAGTCCACCGCGTTCAAACAGGTAGTATGAACCCAAATCAGCAAGGATAACGCATCCGCTTGTGTCAGGGTTCGGCATGTGTTCGCTTTGAATGATGTTATAACCGAGTAGCGGTTGATTCTGACCAGTTGACATATTCGCAACCCACGCAGTCGTTGAACCGACGCTAAAGTTGTGAATGTCAGTAATCATTTGAGGATGAATAATCCAAACGCCTTGACCGCTTAACGATTTCCAACGGCTTAACATTTCGGTTGCATCCGCATAAGCGAATGTATTATCGCTATCGGGTGTGATACCAATAGCCGACGCGCCCGTTAGGATGCCCGTCGGTTGTGCCGCGCCTGAACCGCGTAAGATACCGTATTCAAGGCGGTTCTGTACAACCATCTGAATAATATTACGCAGTAGCGCGTCAATGCCCTGTACATCTTGAAGCATTTCGCGAGACACTTTGAAGAACCCGCTTGCGAAGTCGTTGACACGATAGGACAAGAGTTCAAAGTTTACAGTTTCTTCGGTGTAGCTCCCACCTTCGGCGCGACTGTTACCGCCCGCACCGGCAGTTAAACCACTTTCACCCACACCGGCAGTTGGCGCGGCGAAGATGTCAAGGCTAGGCACGTCACCCGCGTTTGACATAACCGGCAAGCGACGAACACGGCGGTAAATTTCGCTTTGTTCCATGACCATGCCGATAATTTCGTTATGAAATTCGCGCGGTACAAGATACCCACCGGTTGAGCCTGCGCTTTCGGCTTGTGCTTTGGTTGAGCCGTAAACGTGAACAAGGCGGTCGGTGTCTTTGTTGACAACCGCTTTCAGGTAGTCGCCAAACGTTTTAATATTCGCATCGGCTTTCCCACCGTCAACGGAAAAGTAACCCGATTTACGGATAACAGGGCTTGCTTCCATAAATTCAAGGGCTTTTGTAATCCCCTCATTAACCGTGTCGAACTTTGCGTTGAACTGGTTCTCAAGGGATTTCATAGCGTTGTCAAGGTACTGTTGAAGTTCTTTATCTTCATTTTGTGGAACTTCGTTTTTCATTTCGTCAGTCATTTTGTTTTCTCCCATGACTTGAATTGAACTATTATTTATCACGTTTGAAGTTCCACCATTTGCCCCGTTCTCCGCTTGCGTAGCCTTTAACGGGTCTACTGTTGTAGTTTCTTCAATCGTGTGTAAATCCAATGATTTTAAATCCGCCATTAATTGGTTTCTGTAATCGGCGGGGGTCAATGTGATGGATGCTTCGCCTAACACCCATTTTGTTATTTCGCTAACGCCACTCTTTAACTCTTTGCGTTCGACTAAATGCCCTAACGCCCCACTTGACCAACCTGCGCGACGCTTTTGTTCGTTCCGTGCTTCAAGCAATTCAAGAACAAGCGCGTCGTATTCGTTCGCCTTGTTTAAGTGGTGTTCAATCCATAACCCGCGTTCTTTTTTGGTTAGCAGGGCTTTTTTGTTGCCTAGTTCGCGCTTACCGACGACACGATCTTGACCGTGATTGAAATAGACCGGAATTGTGTCCGTGTCATCAACTAAGAAGTCGGTGTTCTTCGTGAAGATGTCGCCGTGAAAATCGGCTTCGTGTTCATCCGCAAACAACACAAGATAACCGCTAACTTGTACGGTGTTATCGTCAATTGCTTTTAAGTTCAGTTCTGAACCGAAATTGATTAAATCATTCATGTTTGTGTCTCTTATGGGGAGACCCCACCGAAGCGGGGTCATAGTCAGAATAGCGCCGAAAAGGAAAACGGTCTTAATGACCTACAAATAAATTTATGCAATATAAAACCGCTTGCCCCGTGTGACTGAAACAAGCGGTTAAATAGTTTGATATGAGGATTCACATATTTATTATAACATCGTTGTCAACTATTCAAGAGTTTCTCGATGGTCTTATCAAGCATTGTTACAAGTTCGCCCCTATTCGCATCAATGACCTGCTTTGTCGTTTTCCAATTACCTTTGTGGTAATTCGCTTGCTTCTCAGGGTCATATAAGTAAGGCGCGTATTTGCGATTGTTGCCGACAATAACTTGATTGCCGTTTGGCTTCGTTGTCCATGACCGCCCCGCGTCGCCTGTCCGATTGTAGGGAACGCTAATTTCTCCGGCGTTGAGTTTCGCGAAGAACGCCCGACGCTGTTTATCACTCCAATATTGTGACTGCTTTTGTCGTCTAACGGGCGGATAAGTCGCAAGTTTTGACTCTAGGTGTTTGCCTGTCGCCATTAACGCCGTGTCCAACACTTTGTCGTTTGTGGTCACGCGATCAAGGAATTTCTGCAAGCTCTCCGCTTCAAACGTTAGCTTAATTGTGGTCATTGTGTTTTTTAAGCCTTGCTAATTTATTGATAGCCTTGTCACGGTCAATTTGTATTATTTCAATGTGTTCGCTAAGTTTTTCTTCATAAACAGCTAGCATGTTTCTAGTTGCATCTAAGAATATTCGCAACCTTTCGCGCTCTCGATTTAATTCTGCACATTGTGTTTTATATGTTTCAATTTCTTGTTGAAGTTGCTTTATTATAAATGACTCTAGTTTTTTGTTCATGATACCCCCGTTATGTTTTCAAACGACACCCAACACCGACAACGAACGTGAAGTGGAGGCATCCCCTGACCGTCAAAGTCAGGGTTACGCCCTGCGACGGTTGACCGCTTGCCGTTTAATGGCGAACAAATCGGACA
>Ga0129345_1001107_pt1 | contig 10251 bp, 8 predicted proteins | sample CPBDNA_FD_94425 | JGI IMG/M metagenome (GOLD analysis project Ga0129345, IMG submission 94425) | Freshwater to marine salinity gradient microbial communities from Chesapeake Bay, USA - CPBay_Sum_20_0.8_DNA | ecosystem: Environmental > Aquatic > Marine > Coastal | place: USA: Chesapeake Bay...
ATCCATTAAAAAATACTGCCGGATTTGCAGCACTCCAATTACTAAGCTATTTAGGGGAAATCAAAACTGGTATATATTTAAAAATTCACAAGAAAATGCCTTTTGGGAGTGGTTTGGGATCTAGTGCAGCAAGTGCAGCTGGTGCCGTCTACGCTATCAACATTTTACTTGGTCACCCCTTAAAGAAAATAGATTTATTAAGATTTGCCGTAGAGGGAGAACAAATTGCAGACGGAGCCTTCCATGCCGACAATGTAGCTCCCTCTTTACTTGGGGGCATTCAATTAATTCGTGACAATTTGTCTTTAGATGTCATTAGCCTTCCTGTACCCAAAGATATTTTCGTATCAGTAATTCACCCTAAAGTAAGCATCCTCACCAAAGACGCAAGGGATATCCTAAAAAAAGAGGTTGCCCTTTCCACTGTTGTAGAACAAACTGGCAATTTGGCGGCCTTCATATCTTCATTGTTCTTAAAAGATTACCAATTAATGAAACGCAGTCTTCAGGATAAATGGATTGAACCCCAACGGGCTCAACTTATTCCTCTTTTCGAGGATATTAAACATATTGCCATCGAAAAGAATAGTATCTGTTGTAGTATTAGCGGAGCAGGACCCTCTATTTTTTCTTTATTTACATCTAAAGAAATTGCATTAGAATTTGCCCAATTATCCATTAATCAATATTCTTCAATAGGACTAAAAGCAAGTGATTATACCGGACCAATTAATACTATAGGTTGCAAAGAATTAATATAATGAACTTATACAGTACAAAAAATTTAACCAATATAGTGACCTTAAAGGAAGCCGTTATGACTGGCCTTCCTAAGGATGGTGGATTATTTATGCCTTTAGATATTCCTCAATTAGATCGAAATTGGCTAGACCAATTATCCTCATTTTCCTTTAAAGAAATTGCTCATAAAATAGCTGGAGAACTTATCGGCAATGAAATACCATCAGAAATATTACAAAAAATAATAAATAACACTATTACTTTTCCTGCTCCGCTTCATGAGTTATACGAAAATATCTTTATACAAGAGCTCTGGCATGGGCCATCAATGGCATTTAAAGATTTTGGCGCAAGATTCATGGCTGGGCTAATGTCATATTTTAACCATGAAAATAAAGGGGAATTAAATATTCTTGTTGCTACCTCTGGAGATACTGGCGGAGCAGTAGCAGCTGGATTCCATAAAACCCCTGGGATCAATGTAATTATTCTTTACCCTAAAGGCATGGTAAGTCCCATCCAAGAATCACAATTAACAACCCTGGGTGATAATATATATGCCATTTCAATTAAAGGAGATTTCGACGATTGCCAGAGATTAGTCAAACAAGCTTTCTTAGACGAATCGCTTAAATCAATAATAACTTTAAGTTCAGCAAACTCCATAAATATTGCGCGACTAATTCCCCAGTCTTTTTATTACTTCGAAGCCATCAAACAATTGCAAGATAAGGAACATATCAAATTTGTAGTCCCTAGCGGGAATTTAGGAAATTTAACCGCAGGATTATTGGCAAAAAAAATGGGAGCTCCCATTGAGTCCTTTATAGCAGCAACTAATGCCAATCAAACTATTCCAAATTATATACAAACTGGTAGATATGAACCAAAAGAAACCATAAAAACGATCGCTAATGCAATGGATGTCAGTCAACCATCTAATTTTGAAAGATTAAGTGACTTACTTGGAGGAGTTAATAAAGGTTCCACGTGGAACAACATAAAAGAAGCCATTGCTTCTCAAAGCGTATCTGATACTGAAATAAAAAAAACAATAAGTAAAATTTACAAAGAAACAGGCTATATCTTGGATCCACATAGTGCAACTGGCATAAAATGTGCTTTGGACCAGAGATCACAAAAAACACATAATAAATTTATAGTATTGGGAACAGCGCATTATGGCAAATTTTTAGATATACTTGAGGAAACATTGCCTTCAATGGAATTCCATTTACCAGAAAGAATTAAAAAAACAAATAAAAAGAAACTAAACTCAATTGAAAATACCAGTAAATATGAAGATTTTAAAAATTACCTCATTAAACATGTTTCACGTGAAACCATGTAAGGCGCTGCCATTAATCTTAATTCTACTATACGCCAGTTTAGGTATGGCGCAAACAACACCTAATAAATTTCAACAGTTAGACTATCTGCTCCCAACACCTAATTATTACAGAACAGCATCCGGCCAACCGGGACAAGGATATTGGCAACAAAAAGCCGATTACAAAATCGCTATTAAATTAAATGAAGAAGACCAAACCATAACGGGTGAAGAAACAATTAGATATACCAATAACTCTCCTGACCCTTTGGAATATCTGTGGATACAGTTAGATCAAAACATAAGAGCTAAGGACTCAGACACCTACAAAATAGCGACCTCCACAATTAAGAATCAAATGACGATAGAAGAATTAAAAAATTTTGATCCTTTATTCAACGGAGGATTTAATATAAGTCAGGTGAAAGACAACGCAGGAAATTCTTATACATACACCATTGTTAAGACAATGATGAGAATACATCTAAATCAGCCCTTAACCACAGGCGAAAGTGCTGATATAAACATAAATTGGTGGTACAATATAAATAATAGACTAAAAGACGGCGGAAGATCCGGATATGAGTATTTCCCAGAAGAAGACAATTATATATTTACTATTGCACAATTCTTCCCTAGGATGGCAGTATATATTGATAATGAGGGGTGGCAGAATAAACAATTTCTCGGAAAAGGCGAATTTACACTACCCTTTGGAGACTATACAGTTGATATAACAGTACCAGCAGATCATATTGTCTCAGCAACAGGGGTTTTACAGAACCCAGAAGAAGTTTTGACTAGAGCACAAATGGCTAGATTAAATAACGCAAAGGAAACTTATGATCATCCCATTTTAATAGTGACCGAAAAAGAGGCTATAGAAAAGGAAAAAGAAAAATTACAAAAAACAAAGACATGGCAATTTAAGGCACAAAATGTCCGAGATTTTGCTTTTGCAACATCGAGAAAATTTATTTGGGACGCGATGGCCGTAAAGCAACCCAATGGGCAAAATGTAATGGCAATGTCCATGTACCCTAAAGAAGGAAATCCACTTTGGGAAAAATATTCAACTAAAGCCGTAGCTCATACTATAAAGTGGTATAGCCATTATACCTTTAACTACCCCTACCCTGTAGCTTGGTCCATACACACAGACAGAATAGGCATGGAATATCCAATGATATGTTTCAATGGAGGAAGGCCTGAAAAAGATGGGACATATACCGAAAGAACTAAGTATGGTATGATTTCTGTCATTATACACGAAGTAGGTCATAATTATTTTCCAATGATTGTAAATTCTGACGAAAGACAATGGACCTGGATGGACGAAGGGCTCAATTCTTTTCTTCAATACTTGGCTGAACAACAATGGGAGCGCAACTACCCCTCAAGAAGGGGCCCAGCTGAAAACATAGTCAATTACATGGCTGGCAACCCCGAAAGGATGAGCCCAATCATGAGCAACTCAGAAAGCGTTTGGCAACTGGGAAACAATGCCTACGGAAAGCCTGCTACTGCATTAAATATCTTAAGAGAAACCATATTAGGACGGGAAAACTTCGACTATGCGTTTAAAATTTATGCAAACCGCTGGAAATTTAAACATCCATCACCAGCTGATTTTTTTAGGACAATAGAAGATGCCTCTGCAGTGGACTTAGATTGGTTTTGGAGAGGATGGTTCTTTACCACTGAGCCCGTAGATCTGTCCATACAATCCGTAAAGGAATACGAATTCAGAACATTAGATCTAGATAAAGAAAAAACAAAAGCAGTAATAAGTTCAAAAACAACCTATATAGGAAATGCCAGAAATTTAATAGAGATAGAACAAACACAAGACGAAATCGACACCACCCTTAGAGATTTTTACACAACCTATAACCAGTATGACTACGACAAATTAGATGAGTTAAATAATACAGAAATCATTAGCAAATTATCAAAACAAGATTTAGAATTTTTAAAGCAACAACACTTTTATTATGAATTACAAATCGCAAATGTAGGAGGAACAATAATGCCTATTATTTTAGAATTTACACTTGATAGTGGAGAAAAAATTATAAAAAGAATACCAGCAGAAATTTGGAGATTAAATAACAACCTTATTAATAAGGTATTTCATTTCGAAGAAAGGGTAACACAAATTGTATTGGACCCTTATTTAGAAACATCAGACATTGATAAATCCAATAATTATTACCCTGCAAAAATTACCAATAATTCCTTTGAAATATTCAAAAATAATAAAAGCACATTAAACCCGATGCAACGTAAAAACAAAATCGAAAATATTGATAATCAATAACTTATGAACAACAATAAAATGGAGGGCTATGTGGAATGGACCAGTCCATCCAATATAGCCACTATAAAATATTGGGGTAAAACAGAAGATCAACATCCTTTAAACCCATCCCTTAGTTTCACTTTAAAAAATTCTAAAACTATAACTGGAATAAAATATAAGAGAACAAGAAATAAAGAATCTTCTTTAAAGGTTATATACGATAAAACAGAAAACGTAGCTTTTGAAAAAAGAATTCAAGAATACCTGCACAAAATAAAGAATACACTTCCCAACATTAGCTATTATGACTTAGAAATAAATACAAGAAATACCTTCCCTCACTCCACAGGAATAGCCTCATCAGCCTCGGCATTTAGTGCTTTAGCCCTCTGCTTATATAGTATTGAAAACAAAATCATGTCGGAGGAAGATCTTCACAAGGTCTCTAACCTCGCACGAATAGGATCTGGCAGTGCTTCCAGGTCACTTTACCCCAATGCAGCTTTGTGGGGCAAAACAAATTTGCTCGTTGAATCATCCAATATCCACGCCATTGATTACACCAAATATTTACACCCAATATTCAAAACTTTACAAAACACTATACTTATAATCAATGACGAAGAAAAAAAAGTTTCTAGTTCTCAAGGCCACCAGATAATGTCCAAAAATCCCTTCGCGACTACGCGATACAATCAAGCTAACCAAAACTTAGAAAAAATTATACCCGCTTTACAAACTGGGGATTTTAAAACCTACTCAGAAATTTTAGAAAACGAAGCATTAACCCTACATGCACTTATGATGACTTCAATGCCTGGGTATATATTAATGAAACCAAATACCTTGCAATCCATAGAGCTCATTAATGAATTCAAACACAATACAAATTTGCCAGTAACCTATACCATGGATGCGGGCCCTAATATTCACATACAGTACCCCAAAATATACGCAAAACAAATTATCTCCTTTATTGATTTAAAACTAAAACCACTTTGTAAAAATCAGCAAATAATATATGATGAAATTGGCGCAGGTCCTGAAAGAAATGTTTAATAATCGAACAATCACAAACATTATAACCCCAATACTTCTGCTTTCCTGTCAAAAAAAATTGCCTAGTAAATTTGAGCACCTAACCAGCGATTTTGACAAGATGACACAAAACTATTTAAAATTTAATGTCCCAACTATCACCATAGACGAAATAGACAGTAGTGCACATTATTTGCTCATAGATTGCCGCAGTAGTGAGGAATATTCAGTGAGTACCATAAACGGTGCAATAAATATAGAAAAACCTTCTTCCGCTGCGGATATCCTGCAAAAGTACAATAAAGATAACCCTATTGTAGTATTTTGTTCGATTGGCTATAGAAGTGAAAAGATGACCAATTCCCTAATAAAATTAGGCTATAAAAACACAAATAATTTATACGGAAGTATTTTTGAATGGGCAAATAGAGGATTACCTTTGCACAATAAAAATAAACCAACAGATACAATACATACCTATAACCGTAACTGGAGTAAGTGGATTACAAATAAACAATTAACCAAAACATGGTAAAATGAACGATTTATTTCAAAAATTTCACAAAGATAAAGGACCATTAGGCAAATACGAATCAATGGCTCATGGCTATTTTACCTTTCCCCAACTAGAAGGCCCAATAAGTAGCAGAATGGTATTTAGAGGAAAGCAGAAAATAGTTTGGAGTATAAATAATTATCTGGGATTAGCAGAACACCCAGAGGTAAAACAAGTAGATGCAGAGGCTGCAAAAAAATACGGCCTAGCATATCCAATGGGATCCAGAATGATGTCAGGAGAAACAGCTGCACATATAAACCTAGAAAAAGAATTATCCTCATTTGTCCAAAAAGAAGATGCTATGCTCCTTAATTTTGGCTACCAAGGAATCTTATCAGTAATTGACAGTTTGTTAGACAGGAAAGATGTAGTCCTATATGACAAGGATTGCCATGCTTGCATATACGACGGAATTAGGATGCATTTAGGGAAAAGAGTTCCTTTTGAACATAATGATATAGACAGTTTTGACAAGCAACTCAGAAAAGCTGAAAGATTCGCAGAAGAATCTGGAGGGGGAATTTTAGTTATTACAGAAGGAGTTTTTGGAATGCGAGGAGAACAGGGAATCTTAAAAGAAATCGCTGCTTATAAGGATAAGCACCAGTTTAGGTTATTGGTGGATGATGCACATGGCTTTGGAACATTAGGAAAATCAGGCGCAGGAGCAGGGGAAGAACAAGGAATTCAGGATAAAATAGACTTATACTTTAGCACTTTCGCCAAATCCATGGCTAGTATTGGGGCTTTTGTTGCCGGTGAAAAAGAAATTATTACCTATTTAAGATATAACACAAGATCCCAAATATTTGCCAAATCATTGCCAATGGCCTTAGTAATAGGGAATACTAAAAGATTAGAATTGTTAAAAAGTGACCCCTCACTAAGAGATAAACTTTGGTCAAATGTTCGACGGCTTCAAAACGGACTTACACAAGAAGGATTTGATTTAGGAAATACTTCAAGTTGTGTAACGCCTGTATTTATGAAAGGAAATACGATGGAAGCCATTAATTTGGTCCAAGATTTAAGGGAAAACCATAATATTTTTTGTTCCATTGTTATCTACCCTGTGATACCAAAAGGAATGATCCTATTAAGACTAATCCCAACAGCCATACACACGTTTCAGGATATAGATGAAACCATACAGGCATTTTCTTCGATATCAGGCAAATTAAAAAAGGGGGATTACAATAAGGAAGAGTTATTGATTCCTATTACTTAGTAGTTCAATCGTATATATTACGTACCCTATATGGTTTCTTATCTTGAGATTCAAAATAAGTCCTCATTTGAATTTCAACGATAATTCCTATTGTTAGAAATTGAAACCCGCTAATGATTAAAAGCAACCCTAATATTAACAAGGGCTTGCCCCAAATATCGTTACCTTGAATTTTTATAATAAGTAAATAAAGATTAATTACAAAGCCAACAAACAATAGTAGTAATCCAGATGTCCCAAAAAGGTGCATTGGCTTTTGACTATATTTTTTATAAAAAAGCATCAAAATAAGATCACTCACCACCCTAAAAATCCTTGATAAACCATATTTTGACTTCCCATAAAGTCTATGATGGTGCTTAACATCAACCTGTACGATTTTTGCTCCTTCAAGAACAGCCAATACAGGGATAAACCTATGTAACTCACCATATAAACCAAGACTAATTCCTAAGTCTCGAGTAAATACTTTTAAGGCACATCCATAATCCTTCAGGTGGACACCAGATAGATTACGAATAATAAAATTGGCAATATAACTAGGAAATTTTCTCAGCCACCAGCCATCTTTACGATTACGTCGATTTCCAATGACCATATCATATCCACCTGCTTTTAATTTTTCAATCAAAACAGGTATATCAGAGGGGTCGTTTTGAAGATCACCATCCAATGTAACTAATAAATTTCCTTTAGCTTGATGAATACCTGCCATTAAAGCTAAACTTTGACCAAAATTTTTTGAAAACTCTACCACCACTACATCCTCACTTTTATTCTCTAGAATATTTGTAAGAGTTAAGTCAGTACTACCATCATCAACAAAAATTATTTCGAAATCAAAACCTATCATTGCATTTCTAATAGCAAGAATAAGTGGTTTAACATTTTCCTCCTCATTAAGAACAGTAATAATAATAGAAACAACATCAGACATTAAACCAATTTTTTGGAAACATTAATAAATGTAAATTTGAGAAAAATATAGTTTATGACCACCACAAACGAAGATGTAAAATCGATAAAGGAGCTAACTCAAAATTATATCTCCTTAAAAGAGGAAATAAGTAAGGTAATAATAGGACAAGAAACTGCCGTCAAAATGGTACTAATGGCTATTTTAGGTAATGGTCATAGTTTACTTTTAGGCGTTCCTGGTTTGGCAAAAACATTACTAATTAGCACTATAGCTGAAGTAATGGAAATGGAATTTAAAAGAATCCAATTTACTCCTGATCTTATGCCGTCTGATATCATTGGTTCCGAATTACTCAACAGAGACAGAGATTTTATTTATAATAAAGGACCGATTTTTTCAAATATTGTATTAGCTGATGAAATAAATAGGACACCACCTAAAACTCAAGCAGCACTCTTAGAAGCCATGCAAGAAAAATCAGTAACTGTATCAGGAATAAAATATCAGTTACCAAAGCCCTTTTTCGTATTAGCCACTCAAAATCCAATAGAACAAGAGGGTACCTATCCTTTACCTGAGGCCCAACTAGACCGATTTATGTTTACCATTCCATTAGACTACCCTAGTTATGAAGAAGAAATAAAAGTAGTTACAGCCACTACTGGTAACGCAGTACCTACTTTAAATAAAATTATAGACAAACAGAAAATATTGGATTACCAAAATTTAATACGGAAAATACCCATAACAGAAAATGTAGTGAAATATGCAGTAAGCTTAGTTGCAAAAACACGCCCTGGTCAGCCAGGTGCTCCAAACAATATTAACCAATACATCTCCTGGGGAGCTGGTCCCAGAGCATCACAATACTTAGCTTTAGGGGCTAAATGCCATGCAGCCTTAAATGGCAAATTCTCACCTGATATCGAAGACGTCCAGAAAATAGCTCCATTTGTTTTACGTCATAGAATAGTTAGAAATTTCCGTGCCGAAGCAGAAGGAATAACCGAAAATGATATTATAGAAACTCTCTTGTAAACACCATAATTTGCAGCTTAAGCATCATAAATATTACGATGAAAAAATTAATAGTATATACATTTATTTTCCTTTTTACTTCTTGTACACAAGAATCCATTTCCAATTTCAAGGCAATACCTACTGCATTTGGCTCATTAAATGAAATAGTTGTAATATCATCTAAACAAATATGGGAAGGTCCAGTAGGAGACTCCGTAAGGCACTATTATTCATCGGCTTTCCCCATTTTACCTCAACCAGAACCCATTTTTAATCTCAGGCATTTTACAGCAGAACAATTGGAAGCCGAGCCTATGCGAAAAGAATTGAGGAATTACCTAATCCTAGCCGACTTATCAGATATCGATGATGGAACTACAAAGCTAGTGCAAAAGGATGTAGATAAACTTAGTAAAATAAAAAATACCGCTACTAACTCTATAGTAGGTAAGGACAAATGGGCTAAAGGCCAACTACTCATTTATCAATTTGCTAATAACCAAGAAACTCTAATATCCAATATCAAGAAAGATTTCAACACTATCCAGAAAAGGATATACGATGCAGACAAATACAAATTAGATGGGAACGTATACCAACAAGGAGTAGATGAAAATATTATAAAAGAACTACAAACTACATTATTCATCTATCTAAAAATACCTAAAGAATACGCCATTTCAATCAAAGATGAAAACACATTTTGGTTAAGAAAAGAAACAGAAAACATAAGCAGCAACATATTGATAAGAAAACTTCCTTACCAGAAAAGAGAACAGCTTTCAAAAAACGGATTAAAAGAAATACGAGACGAAATAGGGAAAAAATACATTTCTTCCCAAATAGAAGGGTCTTTTATGAAAACCAATGATAAAGACTTACCAATATTTAGTTATAAAAAAACAATAAATAACAAATATGCTATAGAAAATAGAGGTATTTGGGAAATGGAAAATGACTATATGGGAGGACCATACATAAGCTATTTGGTATTAAATGAAAAGAAAGGAGAATTGCTATTTCTCGATGGCTTTGTATATGCTCCAGGACAAGATAAAAGAGAACTTATCATGTATCTGGAGCATATATTAACCACCTTAAAATGGGACTAAAG
>Ga0129345_1001108_pt1 | contig 10251 bp, 9 predicted proteins | sample CPBDNA_FD_94425 | JGI IMG/M metagenome (GOLD analysis project Ga0129345, IMG submission 94425) | Freshwater to marine salinity gradient microbial communities from Chesapeake Bay, USA - CPBay_Sum_20_0.8_DNA | ecosystem: Environmental > Aquatic > Marine > Coastal | place: USA: Chesapeake Bay...
AGTGGATCTCGTCGGAAATGAGCACCAAGTTGTGGCGGCGGCAGAATTCGGCGAGGCGCGCGATGGTCGGTTCTGGAAAAGCGCGTCCCACCGGGTTGTGCGGATTGCAGAGGATGAAAAGTTTGGTCCGCGCTGTGACGACATTGTCCAGCCCGTCGAAATCGATGTCCCAAACACCGTCGTTCTCCACGAGTTCGACTGTGCGCAACCCGACCCCGGCGAAGTCCGGCGCGGTGAGGAAGGGCGGGTAGACGGGCGTGCAGGTGAGGACTTCTTCTCCGGGTTGGACGAAAGCGCGGCACGCCACGTTGAGTGCGGGGACCAGTCCGGGGAACCAGACGATTTGCTCGGCCGTCGCGGTGCAGCCGTGTTTGTCCGCCAGATAAGCGATGGTGGCTTCGACGGTCGACTTCGGCGGAATGGTGTAACCGAAGACACCGTGCGCGGCACGTTCCTCGAGCGCGGCGATGATTTCCGGCGCGGATTTGAAATCCATATCGGCGACCCACATGGGCAGCACATCGCGTCCCGGGTAGCGCTCCCATTTGAGCGATCCGGTGCCGCGGCGGTCGGGACAGGTGGTGAAATCGTAAATCACGGAGCGTGAGAGAATGGCACTCCCGAAGCGCGGGGCAAGACGGATGAGCGTCAGGTGGCGGCCGGACCGAATTTATACCACAAGAAATAGAGGGCGAAGGCGGCTTGCAGGGCGATGGAGACCCAACTGAAAGCGGTCATGCCCGCGCCGGGTTGCTGGTCGCGCGGAACTTCCGCGGCGTGGACGGCGCGGTGGTTGAAAAAGGCGAGGAGCGGCGCGGTGAGGAAAGACAAGGTGGTGGCAAGATCGACCAGCGCGGTGAAGCTGGACATGCCCCAGAGGAGGATGGCCAGGGCGCCGGCGCAAAGAACGACGAAGGAGACGCGGTAAACATGGCGGTCTCCCTCGAGCGGGATGCCGGAGGATGCCGCTGCCGCCGGCGGGCTGAAAGCAAGGCGGAGCTGCACGATGAGTGCGGCGATAACGCGCGGGAAGGCGTCGATGACCGTGACCGATGTGGACAGCATGACGAGAAACGCGGCCGCACCGATGATCGGGCGGCTCCATCCGCCCAGCGTGGTGGTGTAAAGATCGACGATCTGCGCGGAGAACTTGGCGGGATTGTTTTCGAAGGTCAGACCTTGTCCGAACATCATTCCCGTGCCGAGCAGCACGAAGGCCAGCGCGAGCATCATGGTGGCCCAGTAGCCGATATCGAAATCCATAAGCACGTCGCGCGGTGCGGGTTTCCGCGCTTGGTGTTTGGCGCGGGCTGTGGCCCAGAGCGAACTCCAGACGGAGATATCGATCGGCGCGGGCATCCAGCCGATGAGCGCGACGCAGAATGCAATGCCGGCGAGGTCGAACACGGCGGGTCCGGGGACAAACGCGCCCCACGACCAATCGATGCGTCCCACGGCCATGATAGTGGCGGCCAGCGTGCAGACCGTGAGGACAGGCATGACCACTTTGATGAAGCGGTCGAGCCAGACATACCCGCCGCCGGCCAGCAACCCGGCGGCCACCACCATGATGAGGGCGGAGACCGCGGCCGGTCCGGCGGTCTCGCCGACGGTGGAGGCGAGCAGGGGTTGGAGTTCGAACACGGCGATGCCGACGCCGGCGGTGACCAGGGTGACCACGGCTATGACGGTGAACATCGTGCCGGCCGTCAGAATTGTGAAAAGGACAAGGGTCCATCGTCCCTGCCGCCGGTAGCCGTCGATCAGCGAGTGACCGGTGGCCGCGGCGTATTGCGGGCCGAAGCGGAAGCCGGGAAATTTGATGACGTTGGCGAGGATAACGACGAGGAGCATCGACAAACCGAAGCTCGCGCCGGCGCGCGTCGACTGGACGAGGTGCGAGACGCCGACCGCCGCGCCGGCAAAGAGGAGGCCGGGGCCGAAGGCCGACCAAAAGGAGCGTTGCTTTTCCATGGTTACGCCGCGCGCCGCCGAGGCTTCAGCGCGCCGCGTATTCGGCCAATTTGCCGTCGTTGAGGTCTTTGAGCACCGTGCAGAGGTAGACCGGTTCGTCGCGGTGCGCGCGGTATTTGGTGATTTCTTTCTTCTCGACCACGCGGAAACCGAAGCGCTCGAAGACTTTCGCGCCGCGCCGCTCCTCGAAGGTGACGACCTGACCGAAGACATGCGTTTCGCCGTGGGCGCGGAGGTGGTGGAAAAATTGCACGAGCATCTCGCGGGTCGTGCCGAAGCCCATGGCCTCCGGCAGCATGTTGAAATGAAAATGCGGCAGGCGCCGCGGCGCGGCGGGGACTTCGCGCCAGGCGTTGAGGAGGATCCAGCGCACGAAGGCCTTGGAGGCCTTGTTGTAGCGCGGGTAGCGGAAGATGCCGCGGGCGAAAAGCGAGAGGTTGAGGAAGAAGCTGTGGAATTGGTGGAGCAACGGGCGGCGCGAGCCCATGAGGTAGCCTTTGACCTCGCCGTCCTGCTCGAGAACGAAGGTCGATTCCGGTTCCCAGTCGGTGTAAAAGCGCGTCAGGTAGTCGGCGAAAAGCTCGCGGTCCTCGAAGACCGGATCGATGGCTTTGCCGAGATATCCGGTCTCGCAACAAAGCCGCCGCACCGCGTTGCGATCGGTGGGACGATACGGCCTGATGACGGCATCGGAGGACATGGCGTCAGCGTCTTCTACCGGCGCGCGACCTCGGCGTAAATACCGAAAAGGCGCTCGAAAACACGGTCCCAACCGTAGAACCGGTGGACGCGCTCCGCGGCCGCCCGGCCTTCCGCGGCCAAGTCGCGGTCGGCCATGGTGCGAATCGCGTCGGCGAGGGCCGCTGGGGAAGTTTCCGCCGCCCAGTGGTTCTGGTCGGTGAAAATGATGCGGTCCATGTAACTCCCGCGGATGCCGACGACGGGTGTTCCCGAGGCCTGGCTTTCGAGGGCGACAAGGCCGAAGGTTTCCTGCACGCCGGGGTGGACGAAAAGGTCGGCCGCGCGGTAAAGGCGGGCCAGTTGTTGTCCGTCGCCTTGGTAAGGCAGCCAGTGGACGTTGGCGTTGCGCTCGCGCAAGCGCGCCAGATGGCGCCGCTCGGGGCCGTCGCCGATGACGACGAGGGCGAAACGCGACGGGTCAAGTTGCGCGAACGCCTCGAACAGCGTGGTGACGTTTTTTTCCGGCGCAAGGCGACCGACGTAGAGCAGCAGAACGCGGTCGTCGGCGATCTCGAGCGCCTCGCGCACCTGGCGGCGTTCGTCGGGGTCGGCCTCGGCGCGGAAAAGTTTCGTATCGACCCCGAGTTCGCCGAGACGCGTGTTGCGCACGCCCCAGTCAGCCAGCAACCGGGCCAGCGCGGGCGAGGGGACGATGGTCGCGGCGAAGCGGTTGTAGAGCTCGCGCACGTAGCGGCGCGACACATCGCGCGTGATATCCACGGCGATGCGGCCGAAAAACTTGTCGATGGTGCGCAGGTAGGCCTCGGGGAAATGCGAGTGGTAGAACGCGACCACCGGGATGCCGAGGGCATCGCCCGAGGCGAGGGCTTTCCACGCCACCTGGTAGGGATCGCCGGACTCGATGACGTCGGGGCGTTCCTTTTCGAGGATTTCCTCCACCGCGGTGAGATTGAGCAAAGCCCGGTAGCGCGCGGTGCGCGAGACCAGCGGGGAGCGGATGGTGTAGACGCGGGCCGGCCCATCCTCTCGCATGGCAGTCTCGGCCCCGGGAATAACGAGGACGTGCCGGTCATCCGGCCGGGCGCGGCGCATCCACGCGACTTTCTCCGAGATGTAGCGCTTCACCCCGCCGCTGACCGGGGAGTAAAACTGGGTGAGGTCGCAGATTTTCATGCAGCGCGGCCTGGCGCCGCGTGACCGCGTTACTCGCGCGCGGCGAGGTAGCGTTCGGCTTCGATGGCCGCGGCGCAGCCTTGGCCGGCGGCGGTGATGGCCTGACGGTAGACATGGTCGGCCACGTCGCCGGCAGCGTAAACGCCCGGGACATTGGTCTTCGTGCCGCCATGCTGCACGAGGTAGCCGTTCTCGTCCGTGTCGAGCTTGCCGAGGAACGGCGCGGTGTTCGGCGTGTGGCCGATGGCGACAAAGACGCATTTGACCTCGAGTTCGGAGCGGTCGCCGGTCTGCGTGTCCTCAAGGACGAGACCGCGGATGTGTCCGGCGTCGTCGGCCAAGTATTCGACCGGCTTGCGGTTCCAGAGGACCTCGATCTTCGGGTTGGAGAGGGCGCGGTCGGCCATGATTTTCGAGGCGCGCAGGGTGTCGCGGCGGTGGATGAGATAAACCCTCGAGGCGAAGCGGGTCAGGAAGGTGGCTTCCTCGCAGGCCGAATCGCCGCCGCCTATAACACAGACTGGGACATCACGGTAAAACGCGCCGTCGCACGTGGCGCACGAGGTCAGCCCATGGCCGATGTATTTTTTCTCGTCGGGCAAATCGAGCCATTTGGCCGCGGCCCCGCTGGCGATGATGAGCGTCTCGGTCTCGACCCAGGTGCCGTCGATTTTCACCCGGTGGTGTTTTTCGCCGGGCTCGAATTTTTCCAGCGTGCCGAATTGGAAGCGCGCACCGAATTTCTCCGCCTGCGCCTGCATGCGCATGATGAGGTCGGGGCCGTCCACGCCTTCGGGAAAGCCTGGGAAATTCTCCACCGCGGTGGTCGTGGTGAGTTGGCCGCCGGGCTGTTTGCCCTGCAGGACCAGCGGCGTGAGCGAGGCGCGGCCCGCGTAGATGGCGGCAGTGAGGCCGGCGCATCCGGTGCCGACGATGACGACTTTTTCCATGGGGGCGGCAGGTTAACGGATCCTGGGCCGCGGGGCCAAGCTCAGCCGAGCAGGGCCCGCAACTCGCGCTCCAACTCGGCGAAGCGCTCGTCGCTCAGCACGGAGACGCGCGAGCAGGACTCGAGATCGGCGTCCATCTCGGCCCACGAGCGGCAACCGCCGAAAGACTTCTGCCAGGCAACGCGCTGCGGCGGGTCGAGGCGGAACACGCGGAGCAGCGCCACCTGCACGCCCGGCGCGGGCTTTTGCTCGAACCGCGCTTCCACTTCCTGCGGCTTGAGAATGTGGAAAGCCTGCAACTTGGAAAGAATGTCGCGGTCGGTCACCACCTTGTGCCAGACGAGCGTGGCGGCATGACGGATTTCCACCGATTCGCGCTCGCCCTCCTGTCCGCCCTGGCGCGCGGCGAAGTCCGCCTCCGGCACCACCCGCTCGGCCTGCTGGTGGAAGAACGTCGGCAGGAGGACGAATTCCTCGTGCTCGAAACGCAGGCCGTCCTTTCCCTCGGCAATACCTCCTTTCCGGATGACAATCACCTGCCGCCCCGAACCGAGGGCTTCGCAGACGACATCCCACTCTTTGAGGGCCGGCATCAACATGACCAGATCTTAGGCCAACAGGCGCGCCGGGGCCAAGCCGCGCCTGTTTCCGGCTTGACCCTCCGTCCGCCATCCCGCAGTTAAACAGGTTTACGTGTCTCCACGGCGCGCCGCAAACCACCCACCGATGACTTTCCGCCTTTTTTCCGCTCTCGTATTGCTGGCGGCCTTGTGCCTCCCAGCTTCCGCCCAGATGGCTCCGCCGCCCGGTGGCGGACCGATCGTCCGCGCCCTCGAGATCCAATATGTCGGGTCGGAAACGATCAGCCGCGAGCGCGTGCTGGCCAATTTGAAAACGAAGGTCGGTGACCCGTATTCGGAACGCGCCGCGGAAGAGGATGTGCGCACGCTCTTCGCCACCGGCGACGTGGCCAATGTCCGCATCTTCGCCGAGCCGCAGGACGACGGCGTGAAGGTGACCGTGCTCCTCCAAGGTCGCTCGGTCGTCACCGAAATTCTCCTCGAGGGCGCCACCTCGATCAGTCCCCAGCGTCTGCGCCGTGACCTTACGTTCAAAGTCGGCGATCGCTTGAGCGAGGAGCAGGTGGAGAAATCGCGTCAGGTCATGCTCGAGATGTATCAGGACCGCAACTTCGGCGGCGTGGACATCACCTACAACATCTACACCGACGAGCGCACCGGCGATTCCCGCGTCGTCTACACCATCAACGAGGGCGCCAAGCAGGTGGTCAAACGCATCGACTTCGTCGGCAACGATTCCGTGCTGGCCAAAGACCTGCGCAAAGCACTCAAAACCAAAACAAAAAATCTCCTGTCCATCTTCAACAAGAGCGGCCGCCTCGTGCCGGCCCAGCTCACCGAGGACCGCGAAGCCATCCGCAACCTCTACCAGAACCGCGGCTTCGCCGACATCCAAGTCACCGATGTGCAGGTCGTCCCCCTGACCGGTGACGCGGTGGAATTGATCTTCACCGTCTCCGAGGGACGCCAATACAGCGTGAATCGTGTCGAGCTCGACGGCGTCTTTGTCACTCCGCCCGACGAACTCAAAGCCCAACTCGTCATGGTCGACGGCTCGCTCTACACGCCGGAAGGCATGAGTGGCGACCTCAAGACCCTGCGCGACTACTACGGGACGCAGGGCTACATCGACGCCGCCATCATTCCGGAGATCTCGCCCGCCGGTCCCGGCCTCGTCGATATCACCTACCGCATCGACGAGGGCACGCAGAGCTTTGTCAACCTGGTCAACATCCAAGGCAACACGCGGACCAAGGATTACGTGATCCGCCGCGAGTTGGCTGTCACCCCCGGCGATGTCTATGACACCGTGCTCGTCGACGTCAGCCGCCAGCGTCTGGAAAACCTCAACTACTTCGAAACCGTCCAGACCGTCCCGACCGACACGATGATCCCGGGTCGCAAGGATTTGAACGTCATTGTCGAGGAGAAGCGCACCGGTTCCTTCAACTTCGGCGCCGGCTTCAGCACAATCGACAGCCTTGTCGGCTTCGCCGAGGTGCAGCAGACCAATTTCGATCTTTTCGGCTGGCCGAACTTCGTGGGCGGCGGCCAGCGTCTGCGGATCCGTGGTCAATACGGTATCGAGCGCGCCGATGCGGTCCTCTCCTTCACCGAGCCGTGGTTCCTCGGCCAGAAGCTCTCCTTCGGCACCGAGCTGTTCTACCGCGAGGCGAGCTTCCTCAGCCCGCTCTACAGCCAGTCGAACTATGGTGGCGCCATCCAGTTGCGCAAACCTTTCGGCGAGTTCTTCGCGGCCAACGTGGAATACCGCATCGAGGGTATTGATATTTTCGATATCGCCCGGAGCGCGCCCGAGCAAATCTCCTCCCAAGAGGGCTACTACCTGCGCAACGCGGTCAGCGGCGGAGTCACCTTCGACTCGCGCGACAACCTTTTCCTGACCCGTCGCGGCACCTTCGTTAACCTGACCGGCTTCCTTGCCGGAATCTCCGGCGAGCAGGATACCGACAACTACGGCATCTCGCTTGAAGCCTCGCAGCATATCCTTCTGCCGTGGGACATCATTTTCCTCTTCAAAGGCCAGCTGGCCACCGTCGATTCGTGGGGTGGGGACGGGCAAGTGCCGATCTTCGACCGTCTCTTCCTCGGCGGCGCCAACAACCTGCGCGGCTTCAATTTCCGCGAGGTCGGCCCCAACGTCGATGGCGACTACTACGGCGGCAACTCGCTGGGCTACATGACCTTGGAAGCCACCTTCCCCATCATCAACCGCGTCCGCGGCGCGTTCTTCACCGATTGGGGCTTCGTCAACGAGTCCTCTTGGAACTTCGACAGCGGTGGCTACAATGCCGACTACGGCTTCGGCGTCCGCCTCGATTTGCCCATCGGCCCCATCCGCATCGACTACGGTATTCCCTTCGTTTACGACCAATACAACGGCCCTCCCGGCAAAATCCAGTTCAACATCGGCTACCAGTTTTGAACGCCGCCCCCTATTCCGGCGTCTTATCAAAAGGCTTTACACTGGCCGAACAGATCACACTATAACCCTTCTCCTATGAAAAAACTGCTCCCGATCCTGACCCTGACCGCCCTTGTCACCTTCCTCGGCGCCTCCCCGGCTGCCGCGCAGATGAAAGTCGGCATTGTCGACATGAACAAGGTCTTCACCAGCTACTACAAGACCAAAGATGCCGAGAAGCGCCTCAATGACGCCCGCGCTCAGGCCAAAACCGACCTCGACAGCCGTCTCGAGTCCCTCAAGGCCAACATGGAGCAGATCAACAAGCTCGAAGCCGACACCAAGAAGACCGAGCTCACCGCCGACAAACGCGAGGCGGCCGTCAAGCAGCGCGACGAGAAAATCAACGAGGTGCGCAACCTCGACCGTGAAATCGGCGAATTTCGCCAGACCCGCGAGCGTCAACTCCAAGAGCAGTTCATGCGTATGCGCGGCGACATCGTGCAGGACATCATGAAAGTGGTCGACGCCAAGGTGAAATCCGACGGCTTCGACCTCGTGCTCGACTCCTCCGGCCTCGGCATCAGCCAGGTCAAAGTCGTTCTCTACTCGGCCCCGTCAATGGACTTCAGCGACAGCATCATCACCACGCTGAACGCCAGCGCTCCGAAAAAGCCGGCTTCCAACTGACGGCACCGCGCACCGCGCGGCAAAATTCCAATGCCGACCATTTCCGAACTCGCCGCCCTCGTGGGCGGCGAAGTTTTTACCGGGTTGGGGGACACCGTCGTCACCGGGCCCGCTTCGCTGGCCGACGCGCAACCGGGCGAGATTTCCTTCTTCGCCCACCCGCGCTACGCCAACGATCTCCGGTCCACCCGGGCCGCGGCCGTGCTCGTTCCCGCCGATTTCACCGGCGAAACCGCTGCGGCCCTCATCCGCGTGGAGAATCCCTCCCGCGCCTTCGTCCAGGTCACCGGGGCCTTCATCCGCCCGCCCCTGCGCCCGCCGGTCGGCATCCATCCCTCGGCCGTCGTCCAAGACGGAGCCACCATCGACCCCGACGCCTCGGTCTGCGAGCACGCCGTCGTCATGGCCGGCGCGACAGTCGGTCCGCGCACCATTGTCGGTGCCGGCAGCTACGTCGGCCGCGAAGCGCGCATCGGAGAGGATGTCCTGCTCCACCCGCACGCCGTGGTGCGTGAAGGCAGCCTGGTGGGCAAACGCGTCATCATCCACAGCGGGGCCGTCATCGGAGCCGACGGATTCGGCTACGACACCCGGGACGGTCGTCACGAAAAAATCCCGCAGAGCGGGATCGTTGTCCTGGAGGACGATGTGGAAATCGGGGCCAACACGACCATCGACCGCGCCCGCTTCGGTCGCACCGTTATCGGCGAAGGCACCAAGGTCGACAATCTTGTCCAGATCGCCCACAACGTCGTCATCGGCAAGCATTGCATCGTTTGCTCGCAGGTCGGCATCGCCGGCAGTGCGCGCATCGGAGATTATGTGATCCTCGCCGGGCAGGCCGGGCTCGTCGGACATATCACCATCGGTGACGGCGCCATCATCGGCGCGCAAACCGGCGTGAGCAACGACATCGAACCCGGGGCCCGCGTCGTCGGCAGTCCGCCACGCCCGATCGGTGAATGGAAACGCTCCATCGTGCGCGTGGACAAGCTGGCCGAACTCTACGCCCGGGTCAAAAAACTCGAGCATCTCGCCGGCTGATGGTCCTGATCGTTCTCTGCACTTTTCCCGATGCCGACACGGCCGCGTCCGTCACGCGCACTTTGGTGGAAGAGAAGTTGGTTGCCTGCGGCAATATCCTACCGGGCGTCCGGTCGATTTACGCGTGGGAAGGCGCCATCGAGGACACCACGGAAGCCCTCGTTGTCTTCAAAACGGCGTCCTCGGCCTACGCGCGTCTCGAGAAGCGCCTGCTCAAGCTCCATCCCTACGACACGCCGGAGGTCCTCGCCTTCGAGGCCGGCGCAGCCGCCAAAGCCTACGCCGCGTGGGTTGCGGGTGCCGTCGGACCGTCTTAACCTGCGGTCATGACCATCCTCGAGCGCATCCTGCCCGATGTGCGGCGCGAACTCGACGAAGCGCGCGCCGCAGTGCCCCTCGGGGAGTTGAAGCAACGCGCCGCCGCGGCCCGCCCGCCGCGGGACTTCGCTGCCGCGCTCACCGCGCGCGGGTTCGGTCTCATCGCCGAAATCAAGCAGCGCTCGCCGAGCATGGGGGACATGCGGACGGACAATGTGGCCGCCGCGGCCGCCGCTTACGAGGCCAGCGGCGTGGTTCACGCACTATCCGTGCTGACCAATCAAACCCACTTCGGCATGGGCATGGACGATCTGTGCCGCCTGGCCGCCGCCTCGACCAAGCCGGTTCTGCGCAAGGATTTCATCCTCGATCCCTACCAAGTTTATGCCGCGCG
>Ga0129345_1001109_pt1 | contig 10248 bp, 18 predicted proteins | sample CPBDNA_FD_94425 | JGI IMG/M metagenome (GOLD analysis project Ga0129345, IMG submission 94425) | Freshwater to marine salinity gradient microbial communities from Chesapeake Bay, USA - CPBay_Sum_20_0.8_DNA | ecosystem: Environmental > Aquatic > Marine > Coastal | place: USA: Chesapeake Bay...
TCTTAATGGTTTTGTACATATGCCCATTGCGTATAATAAAAATAAATCTGCTGAAGACCCGCCATTTCGGTTTGAGCAGGAACCAGAATGGGATGCTATCTGGCAAAAACATACCGAACGCGGAATTTCTTTGCATCATCATACTTTAAAAGAAATACTCGCTGGAGAGTTTTTTAGTGATATACAAGATTCGTGGAAATCTGATAAACCTGTTGGACGATGTAGAGATGTTTGCGGGAAACAGGTTGTTGATGTTACTAGGTTTTGGACTAAAAATAAATAAAAATACTATGCTATTTAGAACAACACAAGACACAATTGAAATAAACATACACAAAGATTATGTCAATATAGGTATTAAAATGTCAGGCGGCACTGACAGTACTATACTAGCATATATGCTTGCATTATATAAACGAGATGAACGACACGATGTAAACTTAATACCTATTACACTAGTGGAAAGTACTAAACCGTTCCAATTTATGTATACAACAATGTCTTTGGCAAAAATTACAGAATTAACTGGTGTAGCATTCGGCGAACATTATTTTAATATGGTGCATACACATTTAATATGCGAAGGGCAAGACGAACTTCTAATGTCATTATATGACAAAGAAATAATAGACGCGCAGTTTTATGGGGTTACTTTAAATCCACCAATTGATGCATTTCCTAATCAGCACTTGCGTGACCCAGAACGAGATCCTCTACCTAACGGAAAAAAGCATCCTGTTAAAACAGAAAAAAATAACTGGCACCCATTTTCTAACATTGACAAGAGGGGAGTATACGAACTGTATCAATCACTTGGTGTGTTAGAAGACTTGTTTCCTCTTACACATAGTTGCGAAATGGTTCACGGTGATCATTTACTACAACTTGACCTATCTAAGCATTGCGGCCAGGATAATTGCTGGTGGTGTCAAGAACGACTTTGGGGATTTGGGAAACTAGACTAATGCGTATTATAACTTTTAACTGTCCGGGTAATTTTGATATTAATATGTTTGGCGAGTTTGATTTATTCTTTATTCAACGTATGCCTCGCAACATGCTATGGGAAATCGCACCATATGAATATCACACGTCGTATATTAACAACTATGAGAGCAGAGGATTGGGTATTGTAAGTAAAAATTTGTTGTTAGAAAATAATATTAAATTTAGCAAGTTCTCAGTCTATGCCGAAAACGCACTCGAATGCCAAGGCAAGTACTGGCAGATACTTAACATAGACACACGCTTTTATGGACTTGGCACTATGCCAATTAAAATTATAAATGCATTACCAAGTTTCCCGGAAGAAGAAAGCGGCACTACAGATGTTCATCGCATAGCACAAACAGCAGAACTGCTAGACATGATTGACGACAATACAGTATTAGTTGGTGACTTTCATTCAACTGATGAAAATTTAGAACTTGAGTTAAAACTGGAAAGCAGGAATCTAATTAATTACATCAAAGATTATACATTTACGTGCGAGGACGGTACCACTGGCAGTTTAGATAAAATAATAACAACTAACACAAGTTCTATAAGAATCTCAAATGTTTCTGTTATTACAAACTACCTCAGAGACCATATACAAGGACATTGGCCTATCGCATTTGACTTGGAGATATAATGAAAATAACAGTAACAGACAGAAACGGTGTTGAACATGAAATACCTTTTATGGAAGGTGATACAGTTAAAGATGTAATTGAAGATGAAATTGGTCCTGATAACTTTGCACTATGCGGAGGATGTGTTGCTTGTAGCACATGCCATGTTTATGTTGTAACAGGAATGTATCCTGTTATGCGAAAGTCCGAAGGAGAAACATTACATAATATTGCAGAGAACATAGAAGATAATTCTCGTTTAGGTTGTTGCTTAACACTTACTGCTAACAACGACGGTGACAAATTTATTATAGTATAATGCTATCATATGTGTTTTTTACATCTGTATACACTTCGGGTAAGTAATCTTTAATGTGCTGATTACGCACAATGTCAAATGCTTTTGTGCGTTTAGCAAAATCGTAGTTTGATATTTCCGTACTATCGTTTTTTAAGATTTGTAAACTTTCTTTAAGATTTGAATTTACTATCCAAGGTGAAAGAAAATTAATTGTTTTTAAGTAAGTGTCTACATAATAATCTCTAAAATTTTTACTTAAATTATTACACGCTAAATTGCTAGGTTGATCTAGTAAACTAAACTGTGCATCTAACCGACCGTGTTTTTCATTTATACTGTTTAACCATTGTGTAACTTGTTGTATATAAGGTAAGTTATATGCTTGTATTGTAAAATTGAGTTGGCATACATGTTTTTGTAAATAATCTTTAAGGTTGTCTTCCACAGCATTAAAGTTACTTGGAAATCGAATATATTCGTTAACTTTTCCAACTCCGTCAAAACTTACAGTAAATACAACATTATCAAATTGGTTAATCAGAGATTTAAATTTTTCGTTTTGATTTGTACAATTGGTTGTTATTAATAAGTGTACAGCATTGTTTCCAATATGTCTGTTATTATTAATAAACTGTTGTAAGAATTCTTCTACCTCTGGCATAATAGTTGGTTCGCCGCCAGCCACTTTAATATAATTGATGTCTTTAATATTATCTATTATTTCATTAAAGTTTTCTCTAGACATAAACGTTGTTGTTAACGACCGACTACTATACTCGCCTAAAAGATTTTTATTAGCAGTGATCTCTTTCTCAATTTGAGAACTTAAACCATCATGACACATTCTACATTTTAAATTACACAAATTGCTAAACCGTATGTCCAAGTCAATTGGAAAATCATGTTTTCTTTTTAATATAGCATTACCGTGTCTTTCTTTGAATATAATACGTGCACTTGTTCCTTTTGCCTTTTCCATTGCATAACATCGTCTACATTCATCTCTGGGTACATTGTTAAGCATGTCGCGGCGAACAGCATTCATGTACTTGCCATCCCAGTAATCCCAAAAAGCAGGATTACTAGTAGTAGTCATTCCTGTCTTGTCTCCTGTAGTAGTAGGAGAATCACAGCACAAGTGCGGCCGGCCGGAGATAGTAATATAAGAATGTAAAAAGGGAACCTGGCAAAATATATTGTTTTTATCTTGCTGAAAAAATCTATATCTTAACAGTAACCAGTTTTTAACTTTTGTTAGAAACCGTACCATAAATGTATTCCTCGTACTCTATATCTTTTATACTTTCTACCAATGACGTTGCATAAAAGTTTTGCAATTCCTGCATATATTTTTCTGCTTGTTCTTTTGTTTCAAAGTCCCAAAACACTTCAGTACCGTAATGCCAGGTATAACTAAGTTTATATCTACTCAGCCCTACTACGTCCGGCTTTGCATCTAATTGTTTTATTAGGTCTGCGTTTTGTTCTATTAGGTCTGCATTTTCTTCTCTGAGTGTGAGATACTTTTTTATAAACTGTTGCAACTTGTTCTCAAGTTCCCATACTTCCTCTTCTTGTTTGTCTCGTATAATAATAGGATCTTCGGCTTCTAACTCTGGTGGAAACTTTCTTTCCCACTCTTTGCGGGTATAACAAACAGCATTAGGCGGCAAGTCAACATTGCCAGGTGAATCTGCTATAAGAATATAGCGAGGAGGTTTAGACTTTTGTTGTGTAGAAACGTTTATATAACCAACATGTTTGTGGTTGTCGTCGCTAACTACTTCCCAAATGTTTGGATCAAGCAGTTTATAATTTTTCCTGTGGCAGGTAACATAAGACATTAGTGTAAACGTTGCGATTGTTTTTCTTTTACTGCCATTGCAACATCTAATCCAGTTGGTGTTAGTTCAACGTAGTCGTCATACATATCAGCAGAAATAAATTCTTCTTCTACACCTAATAACAGCATTAGTGAGCCAATAGACATTTCTGTAATGCCTTGGTCTCTGCAAGACAATAATACTTTGAGGATTAACTCTTCTGCTTCAGCATCCTCACCTAGTAACGGTAACTTCTCCATATAGTCTGGTAAGTCTTCCATATTAATATTTATATCAATCAGTAATAACTTGTTTTGATATAATGTGTCGAGCAGGAACTTCAACATAGGCATTAAACTCGTCGATACTCATGTTGTTTACGCCTTCGTAATGTATGCAATAGTGCATATTATAATCTTTTGAAAACCAAGCAATTGCTTCTTCCCACACGGTTGTTTGATAAACAATACTGCTTTTTGGATTTCCAGTTTCGGTTACTTTATAGGTTATTGTCATTATTATCTTGAGTCCATTTTTCAAAGCCCTTATACAACCTTCCAATTTGATTTCTGAAATCTTCAAACTCTACTTCACGTCGTAAGTTGGCTAACAAATATTTACCTGACGGATCAGGGCCATATCCATTTGCACCAAAGTTTATCCACGCATCGGGCTGAGTTGGCGCAAGATATGCACCGCCGGAACGTTCCGACCAAAACAATATCATTGCTGATGCATTGTAGCCTTGTGCTATGTCTTCTTTAACAATGTTATTATACGAGTCTAAGAACGATTTGTCGCAGGTTACATATTCGCGATATTCTGGATCTATTTCTGTATATCCTCGTTTTCTTTTAGCGTCAATATAAATACGCTCTCGCTCATCATTACGGTTTGTTAATCTAAAGTCAGGATGCTTGTTGTTTCCCCGCTTATATACACCAAAACCCAAAATGTCTTGAACATGTTCTACTTTGTAATCTGGGTAGGCATGAGGTAAAACTTCCATTACATAGTTTTCCCACATACGACCGTATTTTAGTTGCTCGTAGAAACGTGAGTCTACGTCTTCTATTGTTTCCCAAGGACGTCGCAACATTTTACATTTACACCTTTGGCAAACAGGCTCTAGGCAAATACTTCGCAGGCACTGGCGTCATACCGCCAATGCTAACGGCTGGGCAAGTCCATCTAATAGTGCCGCCTGTTGCTTCGGGTTTAAGTAAAACAGTTTTATCGGCAATTTCTGCAGGAACACCTTGAGAGGCATACTTTAACTCAACTAGTATACTTCCTCGATATCCAGGGGTACCAATTGCAGGATTTATTATTCTAATTAGATCAGTGGCGTATGCCGTGCCGTAAGGAACAGGTAAATCGCCACCAAGCGAAGTTACAGAAACACCAAACTGTCTATTTGTATGATAGTATTCTTCTTGGGCTAGTTTAATGCTTCTTGTTACTACCATTACTTCTGCTAATTTTGCTCTTGTTGTATAGTCTGTAAGGATACTTGTAGCCAACGACGCAAGCACACCAACAATTGCTATTACAATCATTAGTTCAATTAGTGTAAACCCTTGTTGCTTTTTCATCGTCTTATGCAAGTGTCTGAGGTAATGTAGATTCATCCATTACAATTTCACTATATTCAAGATCAAGTTGATCCGCCGCTTTGTTTGGCTTTATTCCTATTGAAATTAGTTCAGTCCATAATGAAAAGGTTTCTTCTCGTTCCTGCTCTAGTTGCCATTTATCCATTTTATGCTACCAATTGTTCGGGTGTAAAGTTCATAAGTTTTGCTTCCATAAACAAATCACTGCTGGCAAGATTCTTTGCTTTTGCTTCAACCATAATGTCAGCATAGTCCCAGAATGTTAGTGCCCATTCGTTAACAGCGGTATTCCACATATAGTCCGAATGTGCTCTAAGTTTTTGTTTTTTAAATCCACTCATTAATAGCATTTGATGATCAGGCAACACACTTTCAGGCCATGCGTCTTGCAAGTAGTCCTCACGACTTACCGAATAATGTATTACCGGTCTTACGCCTCGCCAACTGTCAAGCATACACTGAAATCTACGATCGGTTGGCTGTATGTACTCACCTGTTGCGACCCAATGGTGGTGTATATCAAGAACAAGAGCAACGTCGTTTACTAGTTCTAAACTAGCATCAATGCCCCACGACATTTCATCGTTTTCGATTGTAATCATGTTTCGTGCTTCGGGAGACAGTTTAGGCAATACTGCTTTAATACCATCCGGACCTCGTCTACCAGATATATGTACATTGATCTTAAAGTCTTGAAACTCTCTGCCGTAACCCATCCATCTTGCCATGTCAACATGGTATTCAAATTCTTCTATACTGTTTTGCACAATGCTGTCATTGTCGCTTGCTAATACAGTAAACTGGCCAGGATGCATAGATAACCTAACACCAAGACTTCTTGCTAACTCGCCCACTTTAAAAAATTGTCGTTCGCAATAATCTTGTATGTCTGTTTGCTGATAAAAGTATTTCCAATTTGGATGTGTATAAACAGGCAACGCATCGCTACCAAGTCTAACCATACGCAGTTCTTCTGGCAAACTACCCACATACTCTACAAGATTATAAAATGCTTGTATGTTATGTTGCGTAATTTCCCATAGCCGGATTTCAGCATCTTCGCGAGTTTGTCTATCAAGCCACGCAACAGTAGTTGCTTTTGTGTTTAGCGGCCGTTGGATTTCTTCTAGCAGTTTCTTTTTCTGCGACTGGTCTGGATGCAGATGCTTACAAGGAAAACCTATTCGATTAGTCATAGTTTGTCAAGTAGTTGTTGTATACCTATTGGTATACCGTTGTCGTATTCTGGGTGTAATTCAAACTTGTCATTACTTGCTGTATCATAACAACCTGCTCTTACCCAGTCGTATTTTAAATCTGTTTCGTGTAAAAATCGTATTATAATATCTGACACGTTAGGAAAGCCTGTTGTGTTTTCCGTTAGTGTAACAATACAATTTTCTATTGTATCAAAGTTATATTTTAAATTAAATGTCTTGCTTGTGTCAAGTGGCGTTGCGCCCATAACATACGCAAAAATAACTAATTTAATCACGGTTATACGCCGGTGTGTCCAAAGCCGCCTTGTCTGTTTGTTTTTTGTGTAGGCGCTGTATTAGTTTCTTCCATTACAGTAACAGAATCTTTTACAATTTCTATTTGAGCGATGCGATCACCATCGTTCATAACAAAAGAATAACCGCTGTGATTGATTAACATAATAAAAGTTTCGTGATAATAATCGCTGTCAACTACCCCTTCGCAGTTAGCAACAGTAACACCTTCCTTCCATGCTATCCCGCTACGAGGATGAATACGCACACTATATCCTTCTGGAATATCAAATATTAACCCAGTGGGAATCAAACAACGATGTCGTGGTTCAAGAGAAACATGCTTATAGTTTTTAGGTTGACCACCATATGATGAGTACCATGCGTCTAACTCTACTGGCCTATTAAGGGAATCACGAGCCTTTACATATCTTTCGTGGAAACATGCATGTACATCGTAACACGCCGCAAAGTCTGTGCCTTTAACAGGTGCTTTAGCACTTTCGTCTATCTTGAAATACTTTACTACTGGTTCAGTCATCTGGTTTTTTTCCTGGCCATTTATCTCCAAACAATTCATGCAACGGTATTGCCTGATGTTCGTCTCTGGACATAGCCCAACTAGGTCCTTTTAAGAAGCGTTGCCATTGTATATGCTTCTCATCGTATTCTTTTTTCCACTCTTTCTTTTCTTGTTCTAACCGTTCAGGTAGACTATCTAATATTATAGCAATGTCTTTGAGATTGTCAATCATATCCTGATCACAACGAGATATGTAATATTTTGGGAGTTTATTTAAACTTTCCAAGCATTCGTTGACTAATTCGTTTGCTTCTTGTATTTTATCTTTCATAATCATAAACTATTAATAGTTTAACACACTATACATAACTGTCAATCATAAACTTTATACGTTTAATATTTCCCATATATTTTGCTTAGTATAGAAAACAGTAGCATCTCTTTCTAGCAGTCGAGCCATGCCACGTGCTTCAAATGTTCTAGCAATAGCACGGTTGGTGCGTACAGAATTAGCATCGCCTGCTGAGTCAGAGTTTGTTGTAAAGATAAGACGTTTAGCACCAAGACTTCTTGCATGCTCTACTTGATACGGCAAAATGCAACCCCAGTTAAAATCGTTCTTCATGTATTTTATATTGCCAGGTGCTCGTCCTCTGTATTCATCTAGTGTAGCCGTGCGTACCATTAAACGCCAACACGACTGCTCATACTCGGGATAACTGTGACAGCCAGAGATACTTATTATTGCATTATCAACCCATGTGGTATGCCATGCTTCCTCTCCCCAACGTCCTATCTTCATTGCTTCTATAGACGCATTGTTTTTTAAGCCTTGTGCTTTGCATTTGTCTGCAAAAATAAATAGCTCTGGCGGGAGATTGTTAATGTTTAGTGATTTAATTTCAAAGTCAGTTATACGAGACAACATAAACATACTTATACCTACAGAAAAGAAGCACGAAGAACTTGTATTAATAAGTCACGGCTCTGGAGGAATAGGTAGTGCAGAATATAATGTTGCAAGATATTTTATATCAAGAGGATACTCTGTAGGCATACTCGATTATTTTTCCAAGTACGGTATTGATAAAATCATCTGGAGAGCAGAGCCAGAAGAACTTACCGACGAGTACGATGTTACTTTTTACCAAATGCTAACAGACATACAATGGCCCGATGAACCAATTATACACATTGGATTTAGTTTAGGCGGATTATTAGGTTTACTAAATGCAGAACGCTTTGTTAAAAACTTTTGTTATTATCCGGGTATAATTTTTTATACACAAGAAATGTTTGAAAAAAACTATTTAAACACAACAATATTCAAAGCAGAAAACGACAACTGGTGTACAGGCGCCGACAGGTTTGTAAGCAGATGCAGTATGCCTCCTGTAGTTGAATCATGCCCTGCGGGGCATGGTTTTATGAAACCTGATTATGACTATACAATCCCTGTTGCAAAGTATCACAGTGATACTGTTTTACCTCTTGACACAGCACGGCAACTTCGCGTATCATTTAAACAATTATCTAGCATGTTTGATTACCACGTTGAAACAGTGCGATTAAAATCAGACTGGGCATCAATGATAGCAACACTAAACTATATTGAATCTAGTATTAGTAATCACAAGGAATAAAAACAGTATGAACATAGATAAATTCAAGACATCTTGGACTACCGTTGAAATAATACAAGCATTTCTCGCTGGTATTGGAGTAGGGTGTACAGTCGCTTTGCTAATAGTTTTCTTTATTGTGGTTTAAGAATCTCTGCAACGCCTGTTAAAACTTCAGTATCGTTTACAATAGCAACTGTTTGCAGTTTCTTTTTACGTGCCTTTGCAGGATCGTTGTTGCTTGCTTCGTATCTAAACTCTATAGTTACAGTATCACCTGGTCTCACAGGTGCAAGAAACTTTAGTGTTTGCCCTAAGTATATAGTGCCAGGTCCATAATGATCTGTTAAACAAGCAGAAATAAACCCACCTATTAGCATGCCGTGTATAATGCGTCCACCAAAACGTGTTTGTTGTGCGTAAAACTCATCATAGTGTATAGGGTTAAAGTCCCTTGATGCTTCACCGAACGCATCTACCATTTGCTTTGTAACAGTAAAATCTTTACTATAAAATGCCGCGCTAGTCATACAAGTATTTAGTAATAAATATTGTTATGACGTCAAACATGGAATTGTATAATACTCTCGCAGTATACGGTGATCAAGTTGGATTTGCACCTGTTTTAGATGTAGCCGTAGCACTTGAAAAACTAAAAGCATACGAAAAGCAATGGGCATTATACACGTACAGATCGGATACTGTAAACAACAGATGGGGTTTAAGTTTACTTAATCACGATGGTAAACTAGGTCCTGGACCTGATTTAGACCAAAGTGTTGGTATGTATAACCAAGAGCACGGCACAACATACAACGAAATAGACTTTACTGTTCCTACACCTGCATATAGAATATTCCGAGACTTCTTGGATCCTTATGCTGAATGGTTGTTTAGATGCCATGTAATACAATTGCGTCAAGGCGGTTATTTTCCTCCACATTGCGACTATAAAGGTGACCATGGCAGAGAAATAGACAGTTTTAGATTGTTGATACCACTTGCAAATGTTAACCCAACTAACATGTACTTTATAGTAGACGGCAAAGCATTATACTGGGAACCAGGTAGACTGTATTATCTTAATACGTGTAAAACACACACGGTGTTTACGCCCGGTAGAGAAACAGCAACGTTTGTGCTGTTAAACGTTAAACTAACACACGATAGCGTAAAACACTTTTTATCAACTGCATACTTACGCTAAATGGTTGAGCACTTTAAAGCACAAAAGTGATGTCGTTGTTTGCCTTCCCA
>Ga0129345_1001111_pt1 | contig 10234 bp, 8 predicted proteins | sample CPBDNA_FD_94425 | JGI IMG/M metagenome (GOLD analysis project Ga0129345, IMG submission 94425) | Freshwater to marine salinity gradient microbial communities from Chesapeake Bay, USA - CPBay_Sum_20_0.8_DNA | ecosystem: Environmental > Aquatic > Marine > Coastal | place: USA: Chesapeake Bay...
GCATACCGCTCATACACATCCGAAATCACCCGCTGGAAGGTCGTATCCCCCGATCGCAACCGATACTCTGCCGGGCCAATCAGCTGATTCTTCGCCGAACTAATCGCATTCCGGATCATCCTCGGCGGAAACTGCTTCGGATCGTGCTTCAACTCCTCCAGAATAAGCTTAATCTGCGATTCCGACGCGTTTGTATCGAGAATCGAATACCCACTGCTCAGCGAGTACTCCCCCAGCCGGATCTTGTCCGCCTCGCCACGCAAAATCTTCGAAAACACCGAGTGAAACGTCCCCATCCACACCGTTGAGGCCGTATCATCAATCAGTGCCGAAATTCGCTCCCTCATCTCGGCGGCTGCCTTATTGGTAAACGTCAACGCCAAAATCTGGTCCGGCCGCGCCTTCTCCATCTGCAACAAGTACGCAATTCGATGCGTCAGAACCCGCGTTTTCCCGCTTCCCGCCCCTGCCACAATCAGCACCGGCCCCTCTGTATGTGTCACCGCCTGCCGCTGCTGGTCATTCAGCTTCAGCAGCAAAGCGTCCATTTTTTCTTTTTTTTCTCGGGGTGATGCAGATGCACTTTGGCCCGAGCCCGTTCCAAAGGGAAGTGCGGGGTTTTGGTTCGCAGACCTGGACATACCCAAAGATCCGGAGAACAGTCCATCGGAGTCGGAAGAATTGCCAGAGGACGATGAAGACGAAGAAGACGATGATGAAGATGCGCCAGAACGATATTTCAAATCAACATAGATTACAAAGTGGAAACAGATACATCAGATTGAAACGTGAAGGTACACATTTTCTTACTCTCCTGAGAAGTTCTTCCACTTCATAAGTACACTTTGGGAATACTTTTTGGCTGGCAAACGGCACTCTTTGCGGCGGTAGATTTGCACATAGAGACTGCGTACAGGAGCCTGCGCAAAGGAGCCTGCGCCCAAATAGTCGATTTAGGAATGAGGAAAAGGGGAACGCACAAGGAGCACCTGCAGATCCATCACGTTGTTACCGGTGGGGCCTGGCTTGATGTGGCCGCCGACCCGATCAAAAAAACCAAAACTGTCGTTGCGGGAAAGGTATACGTCGGCATCCAGCCCCATCGAATCCGAATGTTGAAAACGAGCCTGCGAGACCACGGCACCCGCCGCATCGGTAGGCCCATCGATTCCATCGGTGCCAGCGCTCATAAATTCGATGCGGGACAGAAATTCTGCCTGCTCCTGATTTTCTGCGGATTTCGCAAATAGCCGGTGTCCAATTCGCAGGGCGAGCTCCTGATTTCGCCCTCCGACGCCGTCGCCAGTGACCGTAAGTGTGCATTCGCCATAGAAGATGAAGGCATACCCGCGATCCCCCATGTGTTTTGCATGGTCTTCTCCGTGGTCTTCTCCAGAAGTGCCTCCGGGATCACTTCCTTTGTTTCCCCCCACGGGTTCTCCGGGGTCTGTGTGCATCCCCATCACCCCGAGAAAGGATTCGAAATTGGCAAACGGATCGGATGAGCGGCTTTCGAGCCCGGCCAGACCCGGCATCATCCAGGCCAGAATTTCCAGGATTTCGCGCTCCAGCAGTTCCATCGGGCCGGAAAATGGAGACCGGCGAAGCCACACCTGATACCCCATCGAGTGTGCCTGCATTGCCGCCGCCTGGGCCATGACCTGTGCCGAGAGGAGCTGTACCATCAGATGCTGCTGAATTTCCGCAGTCGTTACATCACCCCGCTCCGCTTCACGCAAAAGCACCTCGCGAACGCTATCCGGCAGCTGCTCCCAGATTTCGCGCCGCTGGCAAATTTCGATTGCCTGGGCAGGGGAGAACGTTTGTGCAACGGTTGGGCCGCTTCCCACCATCGAGAGGTCGTTGTCCGGGATGTCCGAAACGATGAGGTCGATGAGCCGCACATGGCGTAGCCGTGCCAATAACCGGCCGCCTTTCACCGAGGAAACGGATTTTCGCACGGTGTTGATCTCATGAATGCTCGCTCCGCATTTGATGAGGAGGGCATAGAGCGTTCGAAGGTCGGGCAGGGTGATGGGTTCCAGCGGGTTCACCAGCAGCGCCGACATGCCGCCGGACGCAAGAAAGTAGACGGTTGCGCCTTTGGGAATTCCAGCACAAAATTCGAGCAGAACGTTGGTAGCATCCAGGCCCGACTGGTTGGGAAGCGGGTGCATTCCCTGGAGAACGGTTATTTTTTTCGGTTTGATGGGGCGGCTTGAGGTGTCGATAACGAGTCCGCCGGAAATGCGAGGTCCAAGGATCGATTCGAGTGCCAACGCCATGTCCGTAGAAGCTTTGCCAGCCCCGATGATGTATATTGGTTCGTCCGGGCCGGGGTGGATGGTCGTATCCTCCCGAAAAAGAGAGATCATACGCTCCGAGAGCCGGATGTCGTCGAGCGTCTGCAGGTAGAGGGTATGTGAATCGGGGTTCGTACTCATGTCGGGAGCGGGTGCCCTTGGGGAATTGCCAGGTTCTTCGTAGTGTCGCAGGGTTGTTCTAAAATTGCTAATGGGAGTTCTCAGGGTACTGACGGGGGGTACTGACGGGCGTGAACTCGCATGGAGGTTTCGAATATGAAAATGGGAAATCTGGCGATGGTTTCCAAGTGTGGATTAGCGGGCGGCTTTTCGTGGATGTCTTGATGAGGTATCGTTATGAGATACCGTTATTATGATTCTTGCCAAAAAAGTCGGATGTTTGTGCGGTGGCGAAATCAGCCATTCAACCAAAAGAGATACAATCGAAACGGGTACAACGGAATGAGGAAAGAATTGAAGATCTATTTTGCGGGATCGATTCGGGGAGGAAGAGATGATCAGGCATTGTATGCGGACCTGATCGAATACTTGCGCTCGTTTGGCACGGTGTTGACGGAGCACGTCGGGGATTCGAAGCTCACGGAGAGGGGGGAAGCAGGTGAGCAGAGAACGGACATTTATATTTATGAGCGTGATGTGGCGTGGATTTGTGAGTCGGATGTGGTGGTTGCCGAGGTTACAACACCGTCGCTTGGGGTTGGTTATGAGATCGGTTTGGCGGAGTCTCTTGGAAAACAGGTGTTTGCACTTTTTCGTCCATCTTCGGGCCGGCATTTGTCGGCGATGATCGGAGGGAACCGAAGCGTGGTACAGATTGAATATGAAACGCTGCATGATCTGCAAGAGTTGCTGGGTCCCCATTTACAGGCATTGTGAACAGAGCCAGCAATATCCAAATACCACCAGTGTCCAAATACCACCAGTGTCCAAATACCACCAATGTCTAAATACGACAAGGAGCATCAAAAAAAGGGAGAAATCTTCGGAACGGCATCTCACATTTCTTCGTTTTTGATGGCAGAATGCAGCATGTTTATTTTGATTTAATCTAAATAGACATAATTCGTATCTTCGATGCTGTCCCGAAAAGGTTGCTATCCCAAAGGGTCTGCACCCGATCCAAGAGAGTCGGAATTGATTACGGAACGTTGGTGCAATGATTTGTACTACGTTGGAAGCAGATTGGAAGCAGGTTGGAAGCAAGTTAGGAGTATTCTTGCAACATCCGGGCAGCAAAACCATTACAGAATCGTTCACTACAATACACAAAACAATTAACCTTCAAACGCATTATAGAAGCAGCGCAATGGAAGAAATGACCCAAGCACAAGAACTGGAATCGATGATCGGAGAGGAGTACAAATATGGGTTCTCCACCGATGTTGAATATGAAGATTTTCCCAAGGGCCTGAACGAAGATATTATTCGTCAGCTTTCCGCCATCAAGGAGGAGCCGGAGTGGTTGTTGGAGTTTCGACTCAAGGCGTACCGCGACTGGCTAACGATGGAGGAGCCGGAGTGGTTCAATGCCACCTACAAAAAGCCGAAGTTTGATGAAATCCAGTACTACTCTTCGCCGAAAAACCGGCCGAAAGTCGAAAGCCTGGACGACATCGACCCGAAAATTAAGGAGACCTACGACAAGCTTGGAATCCCACTTGAGGAGCAAAAGATGCTTTCCGGTGTGGCTGTAGACGCCGTGTTCGATAGTGTTTCGATCTTCACGACGTTTAAAGAGAAATTAGCGGAGGCTGGAGTCATTTTCTGCTCTATCTCCGAAGCGGTGAAAAATCACCCCGAACTCGTGAAAAAATATCTGGGATCGGTAGTGCCTGCGCGCGACAATTTCTATGCAGCGCTCAACTCTGCGGTATTTTCTGATGGCTCTTTCTGCTATGTGCCGAAAAACACCGTCAGCCCGATGGAGCTCTCCACCTACTTCCGGATTAACAATATGAATTCCGGGCAATTCGAGCGCACGTTAATCATCGCCGATGACCACAGTTATGTGAGCTACCTCGAAGGATGTACCGCTCCGATGTACGACGAAAACCAGCTGCATGCGGCCGTGGTGGAACTCGTCGCGCTGGATCATGCCGAGATCAAATACTCCACGATCCAGAACTGGTACTCCGGAAACGAGGAGGGGGTAGGAGGGATCTATAACTTCGTCACCAAGCGAGGGATCTGCAAAGGGGAGTACTCGAAAATCTCCTGGACGCAGCTCGAAACCGGATCGGCCGTAACCCTAAAATACCCGAGTGTGATTATGCAGGGCGATCACTCGATCGGTGAGTTTTACTCCGTGGCGGTGACCAGCAAACGACAGCAAGCCGACACCGGGACCAAGATGATCCACATCGGAAAGAACACCAAGAGTACCATCATTTCGAAAGGGATCTCGGCTGGTGAATCGGATAACAGTTACCGGGGTGCGGTGAAGATCAGCAAGAAGGCAACCAACGCCCGGAACTACTCGCAGTGCGACTCGATGCTGATCGGCCAAAAGTGCGGGGCACACACGTTTCCCTACATCGAGTCCGCCAACCCAACGGCCAAGATTGAGCACGAAGCAACCACCTCGCGGGTGGGTGAGGATCAGATCTTTTACCTCCAGCAGCGGGGTATCAGCGAGCAGGATGCGATCTCGATGATCGTGAACGGTTTCGCCAAGGAAGTGCTCAAAGAACTGCCGATGGAGTTTGCAGTAGAAGCCAATAAGTTATTGGGAATCAAGCTAGAAGGAAGCGTTGGTTAAAATAATTATAATCCGCTTAACTTTTTAAGGTTGCACGCTTGAGGGTTCGAAAATGCAGCTATGACAAAGTGGCACACCCGCATGGAAGTCAAAAATAGACTCAAAGATTGACCCTATATCCAAGTTAACCCAACATCAAATTAACCCAAAACAAAACAGAACCGACGTGTTAGAAATCAAAAATTTACATGCAGAAGTTGAGGGCGAAGGTATCAAGATCCTCAAAGGCGTAAACCTCACGATTAACAAAGGCGAGATCCATGCGATCATGGGCCCGAATGGAAGTGGCAAGAGTACGCTGTCGAAGGTAGTGGCCGGCCATCCGGAGTATGAAGTGACGGGCGGGGACATTCTCTACAACGGTGAGAGTATTCTAGAACTGGATCCGGACGAGCGGGCGCACGCGGGAATTTTCCTGGCGTTTCAGTATCCGGTCGAAGTACCCGGCGTAACCAACAAGACACTGCTTCGCGAGTCGTACAATACGATCGCAGCATCGCGTGGACGGGAGGAGCTGGATCCGTTGGAGTTTGATGATTATATCCAGGATAAGCTGCAGTTGGTAGAGATGAATCCGGAGTTTCTGGATCGAAGTGTGAATACCGGATTTTCCGGAGGGGAGAAGAAACGGAATGAGATCTTCCAGATGGCCGTACTGCAGCCGCAGATTTCGTTTTTGGATGAGACCGATTCCGGGCTGGATATCGATGCGCTGAAAATTGTATCGAACGGGATCAATACGTTACACGGCGAGGAGGATGCCGTGGTGCTTGTGACGCACTATCAGCGACTGTTGAACTACATTCAACCAGATTTTGTGCATGTGATGATGAACGGACGGATTGTGAAGTCCGGAGATAAGTCGCTGGCGCTGGAGCTGGAGGAGCGAGGGTACGACTGGCTGTATGCGGAGGCCAACCTGAACGGGCAACCTGCGTAACTCGGGTCCAGGGGCTTGCGGAAGTTTGCGCACCCATCTGCATCTGGACACGAGCGCGTTTGTGCACACATTAAAACGAAATGAAAAAGAGTGATTGAATCATGGAATCTACGTTTTTATATCAATTAAGTACGCAAGGGGTGCCTGCGGTTGCGGGGTCTGAGGTCCCATTTGCTGCGATCCGCGAAGAGTCGGCGGCAAAACTGAGCGCTATCCCACTGCCACATTCCCGGATGGAGGACTGGCTGTTTTTGAACCTGAAGCCACTCTACCGAACGGAGTTTGTCTCACAAGCGGAAGCGAGTCTTCAGCAGGCAAATGCCGACGATATCCGTACCTATTTTATCCCCGAATCAGCGCAAAGCCGACTGGTGTTCGTAAACGGACACTATCAACCCGAACTCTCCTCGCTGGAGGGCGTAGGAGAAGGGGTTACAGCCGGAAATTTGGCAGATTTTGCAGGGCATGAAGCGGTAAAAACCTACCTGAACAAGCTGGTGAACTACGAGCAGGATGTATTTGCAGAGTACAACGGCGCAATGGTATCCGATGGCGCGTTCATTCACGTAAAAGAGGGTGCGGCAGCCGGTGCACCGATTCAGGTACTTCACTACTACACCGATGCAGACAAGCCATTTGTTGCGACGCCGCGATTGTTGGTGGTGGCCGAGGAGAGCTCCGATCTCACCATCGTGGAGGATCATGTAGGGCCAGCCGGGAATGTGTATCTCACGATCCCCGTCAGCGAAATCAAAGTAAAGCAGGGCGCACACATCCATCACGCACGGATCCAGCGCGACAGCAACGAGGCGTTTCATGTGTCGCGACCGATCGCGTACGTGGAGAAGAACTCCGAATATCACTCCTACACCATTACGCTGGGTGGCCGGATCTCACGAAACGAGCCGCGCGTTGTGCAGGAGGCTGAAGAGGTGAATTTTACCCTCGATGGGCTGGTCCTCATCGATGGAAATCAGATTGCCGACACGCATTCCATTATGGACCATCGGTTTCCGCACGGGAACAGCCATCAGCTGCACAAAGTGGTCGTGAACGGCGAGGCACATAGCATCTTCAACGGGAAGATCTTTGTCCGGCGAGATGCGCAGAAGATCGATTCGTTTCAGGAGAACCGAAACCTGCTACTGTCCGACGACGGGCTGGTCAATACCAAGCCACAGCTGGAGATCTTTGCCGACGATGTGCTTTGCTCGCACGGGGCTACGGTAGGGCAGCTCGATCCCGAAGAGGTTTTTTACCTGCAAAGTCGCGGCATGACCGAGGAGAAAGCCAAAGAGGTGCTTACCTACGCGTTTGCGCTCGAAACCATCGAAAACATGAAAGTGGAGTCGGTTCATCAGTTGCTGGTGGATGAAGTGCAGGACTACACGCGCCGAAACAACCGCGAACGAGTACTTCAGGAGGGGTGATGAGCGAGCCGGCCGGCCGACATAGAGAGGATAAGGTTGCCAATACCAGTGTGGTCGCAGGTGCCAACGTGGTCGCAGGTGCCGACGTGGATGCCGGAACCAATGTGGTTACAGGTGCCGACATGGCTACAGGAACCAACACGGCTACAGGTGAGTCTACGACTCATTCTCCCGATTTCTCGAAAATCCGGCTCGATTTTCCGGTGCTTGCCCGTGAAGTGAATGGCCGGCCGCTAGTCTATCTCGACAGCGCAGCCTCCTCGCAGATGTCGGCGCAGGTAGCCGAAAGGATCGACCATTACCATCGATACGAGCACGCCAACGTACATCGAGGCATCCATTCGCTCAGCCAAGAGGCCACCGACGCCTTCGAACAAACCCGGGATCGGGTTCAACACTTTCTGGGTGCGGCCAATCGATCGGAGATCATCTTTACCTCCGGAACCACCGATTCCATCAACCTGGTTGCACACTCTTACGGCGGATCCACCCTCCGGCCCGGCGACGAAATCCTGCTCACGCAGATGGAGCATCATGCCAACATCGTGCCCTGGCAGATGATCGCCGAACGAACCGGTGCCAAGATCCTCGTGGCAGATGTAGACGAGCACGGCAACCTCGATTTGGACGATTTGCGGACGAAACTGAGCAATCGAACCAAAATTGTAGCTCTGGTGCACGTTTCCAATGCGCTAGGCACCGTAAACCCGGTTCAAACGATCATCCGCATGGCACGGGAGCAGGGCGCCATTGTGCTGCTCGACGGAGCGCAGTCGGCACCCCATCAACCCGTGAATGTACAGGAACTGGACTGCGACTTTTACGCGTTCTCGGCCCACAAAGTGTGTGGCCCCACCGGATTCGGAATTCTGTACGGCAAAAAAGAGCTTTTGGAGGCCATGCCACCGTACCGGGGAGGCGGGGAGATGATCAGCCGTGTGAGTTTTGAAGGCACGACTTACGAAGAGCCTCCGTTTCGGTTTGAGGCGGGAACTCCACCGATTGCAGCCGCGATTGGGCTTGGTGCGGCAATTGAGTACCTTCAGTCGATCGGCATGGAGCAGATCGCCTTGCGGGAGAGGGAACTTCTGGAGGAGGCAACGAAGAAACTCGTCGCGGTGGACGGACTTCGGATCATTGGGAATCCGGCAGAGCGTTCAGCGGTACTGCCCTTTGTGATGGACGGAATTCATGCATCAGATATCGGGACACTGCTCGACAAGCAGGGGATTGCGGTACGAACCGGGCATCACTGTGCGCAGCCAATTCACGATCGGTACGGACTCGACGCAACAGCAAGGGCCTCCTTTGCGTTTTATAACAGCAGCGAGGATATCGACCGGCTCGTCGAAGGCCTTGAATTTGTAAAAACATTTTTTTGAAACGGGTTGATGTTTGCACATCATGGGCGATACATGGTTTGCCAAACGTGCGACGGAACCCAGCTTGTGGATGAATGAGAACCATTGATAGAAATGATAGACTGTTATGCCAAAAATTAAAGAGATAGAACGAACCCCGAATCCCGATGCGATGCGATTTGTGCTTGCAGAGCCATTGACCGCAGGGACAACCCGATCCTACGAAAATAGTGGAGAGGCAGAGCACGACGACCTGGCCAAAGCGCTGTTCAGCATCGATCATGTGATCAATGTCTACTATGTGGATAAGTATATTACCGTGACGCAGGATGGAGGAGCTGTGTGGTCGGAGCTGTTGCGGAAACTTGCACCACCGATCCGGGAGGCGAAAGCCAATCAGAATATTGCAGAGGATGAGGAAGTACATGCCAGCAAGGAAGCCCAGGAATCGGACGATCCGCGGTTGCAGCAGATCAATCAGATGCTGGACGAGCAGGTTCGGCCCTATTTGCTGGCGGATGGTGGCGGTTTGAAGGTATTGGGTCTGGAAGGCAACCGCCTGAAAGTACACTATCAGGGTGCTTGCGGAACCTGCCCAACAGCATCGTCCGGAACGCTTTATGCCATCGAAAGCATGGTAAAGCGTATCGATCCGGAAATTCAGGTCATTTCTGTGTAAACGCAGGGATCAGCAGGAAAAGGAGGGATTGATATGTCCATTTCGATAACCCCACGAGCAGCCAAGCGGATCGAGGAGATCCGGGAAGCGCAGCAGATTGCCACGAACGTACCGTTGCGTGTGTCGGTGGAGAGCGGAGGATGCTCCGGGCTGACATACAAGCTAGATTTTGATGCAGGAAGTGCGTCCGGTGCAGGAAGTGCCCCTGCTGAAGGAAGTCCATCCGGCACAACAAGTGCATCTGGTGAGCAGCGTTTCACGTTCGACGGACTTGAAATTGTCGTGGACATGCGCAGTTTTCTCTATCTCGCGGGCACCGAGCTGGACTATACGGACGGTCTCGAGGGCCAGGGGTTCCATTTTGCCAACCCGAACGCCGCCCGAACCTGCTCCTGCGGCGAGTCGTTTTCGTTGTAAATCTTTTCTGCGGCACCTCTGGACTATGCACCTCTGAACTATGCACCTCTGAACCCAGTGATTTGCACCCATGGCAGACATCATCAACAAAGTACAACAGTCGAAACTTATCACCATCGATCTCGAAAAATGGATCGGGGAGCCGGACATCCGTGTGTTCGACCTGAAGGATTTCCTGTTTATGGAGATGATCCTCAAGGAGAAGGAGTTCCGGGAGAAGATGGAGGCGCACGACTGGACGCAGTACGAGGGAGCGGTGCTTGCGGTTACCTGCTCAACCGATGCCATTCTGCCCAAATGGGCGTATATGCTTGTGGCGCAATAC
>Ga0129345_1001113_pt1 | contig 10232 bp, 8 predicted proteins | sample CPBDNA_FD_94425 | JGI IMG/M metagenome (GOLD analysis project Ga0129345, IMG submission 94425) | Freshwater to marine salinity gradient microbial communities from Chesapeake Bay, USA - CPBay_Sum_20_0.8_DNA | ecosystem: Environmental > Aquatic > Marine > Coastal | place: USA: Chesapeake Bay...
ACCGCTCTGTAAGCGTCCTTCCTTGATGTTGCTCTGTACCCAGTCCCGTATCATTTCTTGCGTCTTGGTCTTGTCTTACACTCATCGAGCCGTCCCTTGACGACCTCTGGGTCATTATAGAGTGGGCAGATGGATTTGTAAGAACACCAGTTGCAAAAATCGTTCTTCTGAGGGTAGAGGTCATCGGACTTACACTTACGGATAGTCCAGACATCATCTACCACAGCTTTGATGTGTCCTCTAATAGAAGCTTCTGTGTAGGTAGCCGCAACCAGATTGTTTGTAAGAGGGTAATAGTGTGCGAAGGTAATGTTCTTGATCGGTACACCAGTAAGCTTATGGACAGCATAGACATACGATTTACCTTGCGTATCTTGGAAAAGCTCGAACTTAGTTTTTTCTCGTCTTGAGGTCTTGTAATCCACAACCAGAACATCACCTGTTGGAGCTTTGATAATCCTGTCAATATATCCTTCGTGCTTGATTCCATCCGCAATCTCCTCTGAGAAGTGATGCTCGACAATAGACTCCTTTGGAAGCTGGGCGTTGAACCGAAGGAAGTTCTTGAAGCACTTCTCTATGTCTTTGTTGTATTTCTCTGGGAAGGTATACTTATCTTTTATTTGAGTAGCCTTCTCCCAAAGCTGGTCAATAGTGGTGGCGCTAACACTATGCTCAAACACTTCGTGTATAAATGAGCCAAAGTGTAGAGCACCAGTGTTTCCAGGGTCAGTGTCTTCGTAGCGGTTCACATAATTGTATTTATACTTTAGTCTACACTGACGAAAGGTTTCACGCTTGGAATTACTTATGGTATCACAAAACATCACATCACCAGTGGATAGTAGAGGTCAAGCTCTATATCGTTAAAAAATTCTTCTACTTGCTCAGTGTTGTATTTACACTTATTAGTAAGGTATTGATATAGACTCTTCTTTTTTATAGGTTTCTTGTCAGACATACCCTTTAACATCTTATACTGAAACTTCTTAGTAAAGGCTATAGAGTATTTGTATCTCCATTTCTCTACAAATTTATCACTAAAGGTGTAATTAAGTAAATCTATAAACTCCATTATTTCATTGTTATCCATAATTAGGTATATATTTATGTAATGATACCCGCTGGAGGGGCTCGTTTGAAATAAATGTCCGTTTTTTCTTCTGACAAGCAAAAATATCTTAACATGGTGAGTATTGTCCAAGGTTTAGCTGAGGATGATGCTCGTTTTAGCTATGAGTCTGGTCCTGCTGAGATCAACAACCTGAATAATCTAGATGTAGCAATGTTTAAATATGATGGAGGTGCATTTTTAGTCCTCTGTGTACTCAACGAAAGAACGGGCCAGGGTGACCCTTTCTTTACAAATACAAATACAGGGAACAGGCTATTGTCATGCTTCAGACTAGACGGCATAAGTATGGAAACTCTAGAGATAGTATTCAATTCTCTATATACAAATGACATAAATGTCTTAAGAAAGGTAGGAACCTATCGTTATTTTAAAACTATGTTCTCCTTCCTACTAGGAAAAAGGCAATATAGGACATTTAATAAGCTCAATATAAGCGGACTAACCAGATTTATTCTGAAAGAGAAACAAGATGGAAGAGGATGATGTAAAGCAAGGGACCTTCGAGTTCATGCCTCCTCCTGGCCCTGAGTCAGAAGGGGTTAAAGACCTTTTGTTGGAACCTATAGCTGCTACAGCGACAGGAGTAGTGGATTCTTTAAGGGTTTTATCATCCGCTCTTGAATCTGCCGCAGACTTAGCAGTCCTTCCTATGGTAGAAGTTTTTGGAATTCTTAGGCAATCCTTAGACGGTCCCATAACAGTAGCTTCAAATATAACTAACAAGTTTGGTGAATTACTTCCTAGTATAGGTGATGTAGCTTCAATGCTAGGAGATCCTCTTTTAGAACCAGTTAGAGGCTTCATATCTCTTTTGGATAAGGCAGTTGCATCTTACCAAGGATTCGATGCTCCTAGAGATCAAACTGTTAATCAGACTCCTGTGTCTGACATGCTCCCTGAAGCTTTACGGCCTGGATTTGATCCCTTTGCTCCTAGACCAACTCCTGCACCAGTACCTCAACAGGGAGAGTTTGATTTTCAGGAACCAGAACTTCTAGGACCTCCTGCTCCTCCAATAATACCTCCGATCCTTCCTCCTGGACCTCCAGAGACACCTTCTCCTGCACCAGAACCAAACGACGACATTGCAAATTTTGCAGAGGTCGTAAAAGGACAGTTCTCTAGATTCTTTACACCTTTTGTACAGATAGAAGCTGCATTAAGACTTCTCTCAGCCGTTGTTTCTAGAGTAGGGGAAGAGCTACAGAAGTTTAACGAAATAGATGAGCGTCTGGCTATTGTAAATAGAAACCTTACAGACGAGATTGTAGCAAATAATGAAGCACTAGCAGAAAACACAGCGGGGTTTGGTCTAGCTGCAAGGGCCTTAACTGAACTTAGAGTGGCGGGGTTCAAAGAAACCAACGCTTCTCTTATTGACCTAATATCAATAACTAAAATTAGTGGTCAGGATACTCAAGCGGTTGTAGCTGTATTCAAAGATCTGATAGGAACAGGTAATATACAAGAAGCTGCTGCCGATGAACTAGCGAGAGTAATTAGAGAAAGCAGCACTGTATATGGCACATCTATTGATACTATTGTAAAATCTGTAGACGCACTTAGCAAGAATATTCAATTACTTGGACTGGCGGGTGGAGCAGCACAGACTACTCAGATAGCTGCTGAACTTACCGCAAGATTAGGTGAAGAGAATGCTGGTATAATCTCTAGAATATTGGCATCACTTACCGATGCTAATGCTGATCTAAACACACAGCTATACCTTGGATTGGAAAACCTAGGTGATCAGTTATTTAGAGGAGAGCTAGGAACTGAAAATATTGATTACATACTTTCTGAGCTAATAGCTGCTGGAGGTGTGATGGCAGAGAATATCGAAGACTCTGCAAACCTAGGCAGAAGAGTTGTATCAGCGACATACGGAGCCTCAGATCAATTAGCTCAGGACACGGCGGTTCTGTTTAGAAAGTATATGGAAGGGGAATTGGATAAGGTAAAGAGTCCTTTCGATCAGATAGCGTCTACCTTATCCATGATAAATGAGACTGTCTTGTCTCCATTCCAAGAAATTGTAGCATCCATGCTGCCATCATTTAAGTTAATGATGGGTGGACTGGCTAAACTTGTAGCCTCTCTTCTTAACCTAGTAGTTAGAGCACTTGGTCCTGTTTTTGTGCTTGTAATGGATGTGATAGGCATAGTGGCTGGTGCCGTAGGGGTAATAGCTGATGTAATCAGCATGGTAGTTGAGGGCTTATATGATGTCCTTTCTCTAATTCCAGGCTTGGGGAGATTCTTTGGAGGCGAAGGTGCAGCAAAGACAAATGCTACCTTTGAAAGTTTAAAGACTCAAACAGAGTTATTGACACAAATGACACAAGTAGATAATACTACTAATCAACAAATAACTAGTGCCATTAACGAGTCATCAAGAGCGAGCCAGAGAGATCTTACACGGGTATCTGATGAATTACTAGGGTTCACAAATATCACTGATAACTTGGCTACTTTACAAGCTGAGGCAGTACAAATAGCGATAAGACAGCAAGCGGCTGAAGAGAGGAGGGCTCTTGCTGAAGTATCGGGTATAGATACTGGTTCCATATTCGTGCAAGCCAGTCTCACCGAGCTTGACCAAGAGGCTCGTAGAATAGAGGTTATGAATCAAGAGAGACTAGCCTCCTTACTTGAAGATCTTTTAAGTGAATCCGAGACGGGAAGAGCCGTTCTTGGTAGAATAGCTACTGGAGTAGAGAACCCTCCTAGAAGAACTGACCCCAGCAACCCCTTTGGAAATTAACAAATGGCAATATCAATATCACCTCACATAGAAGATTCATCTTATCTAATCTTCGAGTTTAAGAAGAAAGACGGGACAACCTTCCCAAGAAGATTATCTTTTCTAGAAAATATAGATATAAAAGAATCCCTAAAAGCGAACTACTCAGAGTATACTCCTATAGGATCTAACGGCTCTGTATTCGCATATTTAGGTTCTAAGTCTAGAGAGTTATCCGTAGAGTTTAATCTAACTCTTCCTAACATAGAAGAGCATACTCTAGTAAATCCTACCGCAGGACATTTAGCAGACCCAGAATCAGTAAGAGAATCTTACTTTAGCGAAGCCTCTGTGAATCCAACTAGTCTGAGTATTACAAAGAACTACTTCAAGGCTATTCAAGATTATGAACTTAAGTTCTTTGGTTCTCTAACCAGTCAGGAGCAGAATTCTTTTAAAAAGTTATTTCCTGAAAGATTTAAAGAGTATGTAGGATCTTCTGCTATTTCAGCGTTAACAGGATTTGCTCCCCCTATAGCAGAAAGAGACAGAAGACGCACTGCTTTAATGCAAGTTCTTTATTGGTTAAATCTTATCCGATCTAGCTGTATCACTAACTCTGAAAGACCTTACTTAGGCCCTCCATTAGTATATCTGAATCATGGAATGATGTACATGAATGTACCAACTATCTGTACAGAGTACGACATATCAATGGATAAGGAAGGAGGATATGATACTCAAACTCTACTACCTAGAATACTTAAGTTTTCTATAAAGTTGAGAGAGGTTAGATTAAAAGGAAAGAGCTTTGCTCCAGGGACTGATACGGCTAAGTTCATGCCAGGATGGGAGTCTTTACAAGGAGAGGATGCTTACATTACCCTAGACCCTTATAAGATATGAAAGACTATAAAGATTTATCAAGATATTACTACGGTGTAGCTACGATTGATCATAAAGGAAAAACCGTGACTACTTCGGTTGGAACTAGCTACGACGATGTGGTTAGTAATATAAGAGGATTGTATTCAAACAGAAAAGGGTCTATTCCCGTAGCTCACGCTAATAGACCTGATCTTACATCTGATATATTCTACTCAAGTCCAAAGTATTGGTGGCTTCTAATGCAGTATAATAATATAACAGATCCTTTTGAAGAATTCAATTCTGGGGACGATATTCTGATACCAAATATATGATATGAAAAACACACCTAGGATACCTGTATCTGATAAAGGTAGTAAGTATAACATCGGATCTCCTTATGTTATACTTACCACAGATATGGATATTGTAAACGGTATCAAGGATTATGACGAATCTCCTGAGACTATTTTCTTATCGGTGAATGAAGGTAATCTTATTTCACTTATGGAGAAGTTTGATCCCACTAAAGGTTCTGGTGATGAAGCGCATTCTATTTTACTAAAATTTCTAGATCCAGAAGGGTTATTTATACCTAGACTAACTCAACACTCTATGTTGAATCAGTATAAAATTTTTCTAGATAAGCTAAAGGATAGCCTTGCAGCAGACAAATACAAAGCATTTCTACCGTCTACTGGAGAGAAGAATCCTAATTATGAAATAGAAGTATTAACGGAAGACGAATATAAATTCCTGACAGGTAAAGATGCTCCTACATACACAACCTCAGAAGGAGAGAAAAAGTCCAAACCTCCATACAAAGTAAATATAAATCAAGTATTAGAGAATGATCAAGTAAGCACTTATGATCTTGATTCTTTCTACTCAGCCTCTGCGGTCCCTCCGTTGCATATGTACTTAAGTTTTGGACAAGGACAAGATCCTACCAATCAGGCTCCCTTTAGAAAGTTTAAGATAGTAAAATTTGTACTTGTTCAAGATGATGTAGATAACGCAATGGTATCTATGACACTTGTTCCCCCAGGACCTCAATCAGAAAGATCTATAGCTAAGGATGAACTAACTTCTAATTCAAGAACGAGGAACGATGCAGGAGGATTAGTGACTGTTCCTTTAGCTAGAGCAGTGGTAGTACCGTACAACGAGGCTAGGCAATCCAGAATGGCTATGAACAATCAGGGTAGAGAAATACCTGATTCACACCATTTCAGAATTGGAAGAGTTGTAAGCTTTGAATATACCAACATAGATTCAATTCTTAATTGTCTTGAGAACCTATTTCAAAAACTTTTATACAGCACATCTGTAGATAAGGAAAGGGAAAGACCTTTTGTATTTCTAAATCCTAGACTCATAGGTCTTATAAAAAAGAGAGCCAAGGAATACTCAGATCAGCAAACTTTATATCAAGCTTATAATGACAATGTAAAAACTCAGTTAATAAATTTCATTGGTCATAAAGAACTTCTTTCTAGATGTGGAATTGAATTTGTTAGTGAAATTCGACCTGAGGACAGAAATGTTTTAAGGTACATAAAAGGCGGTGGAGGGGGAGGCTCCAATAAGAGAGTTGATATAGAAACTATCAGCATGGGTATTGCTTATGACCCATCTAAGTTTAATAGTCCAATAGACTTTGTGTATAGTATAATTTCTAGACTATACTCAGAGGTAGATCTAAAAATTAGCATGTTTGGAGAAGATAGGACTGGAAATCCAAAAGCTATAGATCTTACAAACAAGGATCACGCCTATGAATTTTTAAAGCAATTATGTGAGCAATCAGCAGGCACATCCTTTATATATCCAGAGCTAGAGAATAGGTATGTAGTAGAAGCTAAAATTCCTCAACAGGATCTAAAAGAGAATGATAAAAATATCTATAGCCCTAATTTTAAAAATAAAACTGAGTATGCAGCCAGCGGATATTACAATGTATATGTTCTAACTGACTATGAAGTAGGAACAGGTATCATAAATCCTTTACCTCCATCATTCAAAGAGAGTGTTGTAAAAGAATATATAAAGCAAATATCTAGCATATCAAAAGGAGCAGACAAAGAATACTGCAATGTAAACAAACTCATTTATGTAGCTAAACCTGTTCCTAATCGAGAAACTACGCACTGGGATTCTTTTAAACCAAGAAGCTTTACTGATTACATAATTAACCTTGGAAAAATATACCCAGACAAAGCTACAGGGGTTTTCGGAACTAACATTCCAGACGAGTTTGGACTAAAACAACTATCAATTGTACAAGGGGTGTTAGAGACAATTCCTAAATTCTTATTTAATGTACAGCACTCTAATGTTCACTCTGTAGTTTTTCAAGAGAACAATGAAGCCTTATCTCAATTAGCCTCTACATTTCAGATATTGCAAACAAAAGTAGTAGAGTCTTTTAGAGATGTAGTTTATGGAGACTCTAAGAAGCCTAAAACACTAGAGTTTGATGATGGTCTGTTTGAGCAGGTAATAGCTAATTCCTTAATAGCAGGAGATGAGTCTAACGCTTCTATAAGAAGTTTATTAAATACTTTAGCTATAGAAACAGATCAAGAAGTTCAAACCGATTCTAAGTTAGTAAAGTTCTACAAGCATTTAAAAAGCACTATCAGAAAATTGATAGAGGATTCTAACTATACCACAGAACTTGAAATATCTTATGCCGCTATGGCGTCTCAGTTATACTTCTTGCAGAAGATGTCTAACATAATAAGCATAGCTCAAATATCTACAGAGGCCAACTTCTCAAAAATTGCTCCAAGGTGGATAAAACAACCTGCTCTATTCTTACACAAGCCCTTACACTTTAAGGCAACTCGTCGCGCAGGAAAGAGTTATGTAAGCGGTATATATCTTATACTAGGGTATGAGCATATAATAACTGCTAATGATTGCTATTCTAAGTTCAACATACAGAGAATGGCCTCAGCCTCGGATGAGTTCAATAGGCTATTACCAAAAGCTGAAGACAATCCTAAAAAGGACGGTGAAGAATAATGCAGATAATTAGATGTAAAGTGGCTGCTCCCCCTACAGCCGCTATTGACCCTAGCATGATCAATATAGAGCTTCCTGATGGAACGATCAGGCAAGCCTACTACACCACCCCATACAACTCCTCAGAGCCAGGAGGAGGCGGTATGACGGCATATCCGTCTGTGAATGATCCTATACTCGTAGTGTGTGATGTGGAGATAGGAGGAGGATCTGAGAACACCTATTACTACCTCTCAACAATCATAGGTCCCATGCTAACTGGGGATACTGCGCTTCCTAACATACCAAAAGGTTCCCCAAACTTCATGACAGGAAACCTCAACAGAAAGACTGTAGGTATAAAAGGACACGATCAAATGGGGGTGGAGTTTGTAAGCGAAAACTCTGATGGAGGTCAGGTAGGAAACAAGAGAATGAAACATCTTAAAGTTTATGCAGGTGGCATGAATATGAAGATGAGCAACCTACCTTTAGATGAGTACATTTCAATAAGTAATGAGCCTGAGGTAGCAGGCATCCATGCTGGAGCTAAGATAAAACTTTCAGGACCAAAGAACGAAGAGTTCCCATATGGACCTGACGCAGTTTATATAAAAGCTGGGGGAGTCTGTCAGATAGAATCATATCACTCCCTTATAATGGGAATAATGGCATCTAGGGGCCATGCAGTAGACATCATAAACCTAGGTAGGCAAGATGATGGAGGAACAGGGCTACCTGTTCAAGATAGAATAATGGGCGATATCAATGTTGTAAGCTACCACAATAGCGTAAACATTCAAGCTCTTGGATATTTAGCAGCACCAGCTATTCCACCTAAGGTAATGATCAATACCAATCCTTTACACAAGGATGGTGTAGTTCAATTGAAGTCTGGAGGAAATATAGAAATTGTAGCTAATAACACTTTGGGTTCTGTGGGTATAGGCCCTGGTGGTAATATAGAGATACGAGCTACGGGGGATATAAATATAGTATCAGATACTGGAGACATAAACCTTCTTTCTAGAGGCAAGAAGATCAATCTACAGCCATTGAACCCACTCCCATTCATTCCAACGCTTTCTAATAAAGGACTAAACTAATGCCTATCAATCCATTTGACACAAGCTGGTTAAACTACGGAATTCCAACAGGTTCTGGATTAATACCTACCTTTGGGGTTCCTGCGTGTATATTCGAGTTAGCCTTTGATCTACTGAGCCTCATGCCAGGAGACGCTTTAAATTCTCTATCAAATGGTATTAACAAAGGGATTGCTGATGCTAGAAAAAGCGTAGCTAAAACCAAGGCAGATGCTCTAAACTTGTTTGGATTAAGAGATACTGACGGTGATGAAGGAACGGAATATGGAGTTGATTCTGGTCAAGGTGGGTTTGGAGCAGCCTTTGACGACGCCCTGAATGGCATAGGCCAGTTTATAGGACAGGTTCAAGGCTACCAAGAACAGCTATCTCTTCTATATCAAGAGGTTCAGGCTATTATTGATTGCCTTAATGCATTCTTAAACAATGAAAAAACCAAGTCTAGAGCTTCAGGAGTTGTTGGTCCAACACCTGCTTCAGTACAGAGTTATTTGTATGAATCTCAAGCTATCATTTCAAATGCGGCAGACTTCATGGTCAAGGCTGATGAGCTTCTAGCTAGGATAAATGAAGTACAAGATCTTAGGAATCAGGGTATATTAGAAGAGCCATCAGGAGAGCCTGAAGAAGAAGAGGCAATCTTTAGATTAACCTTCGGTCCTCCAAAATCTAAGTCTGGTTCATTCTTGTTCTCAGTTGATGGGCTTTACTACGATTCTCAAACAAGAACTTATGAAAACGAAAGTGAAGTTCCTACTGAGGACGATCTTATATTTGTACCAGACTCATCAAAGTGGACATTGGATCATGCTCCAAACTTAGGAGGTAAGGGAACTTATGTCACGATTGGAGCACTTGATAAGTATTTTGATACTCTATTTGATATAGAAAATACAGACGAAGGGGAAAGTCTTCAGGAATACTATAGAAGAGATCACACTATCTCAGTTTTAGAAGGAAATAAGGCTAAGTCTATTGGGGACCTAGAAAGGGACAAACAGAATCTAATAACTTCTGGATATGAAGAAAGCTCTGCCGTCATTCAAAACATCCAACAGCAGATATTCTCTACTATAGAATCATACGATGTAAAGATAAGGAAGAGAAAAAAACAAATTGAAGTTGCTGTCAAGTCTTTTGATCTTTTCGGAGCGGAGTCTATCCCAGACCCAGGCGATATTCCATTAAACGACTTCTCATATCTTGGAGGATTAAACATAGCTCCAGGCTTTGAGAAGCAAAGAAGACTAGTTCTAGATCACGGTGAAGTAAGCGGTGTTGTATTACCAGTAAAGCCTATATTTGTTAAATCAGTGACTGGCAATAAAAATGTTTCACTTACACCTTTACACATAGGTCCAATAGGAACAGG
>Ga0129345_1001115_pt1 | contig 10205 bp, 8 predicted proteins | sample CPBDNA_FD_94425 | JGI IMG/M metagenome (GOLD analysis project Ga0129345, IMG submission 94425) | Freshwater to marine salinity gradient microbial communities from Chesapeake Bay, USA - CPBay_Sum_20_0.8_DNA | ecosystem: Environmental > Aquatic > Marine > Coastal | place: USA: Chesapeake Bay...
CCTGTGCCATTAGGTTTCCATTGAACTGACATATCAAGTAATGTATCGAAATAGTCGTTAGTCATTGTATTAATATCATCAGTAAATACACCATGGCCGCTAGAGCTAATTCCCAAAGATCTCATTCCACCAAGTAAAACCGTCATTTCAGGAGCAGTTAAATTAAGCAACTGAGCTTTATCTAACATCATCTCTTCAGGAGTTACATTAATGCCTGGTTTATGGAAATTTCTGAATCCATCGGAATGTGGTTCTAACACATTAAATGATTCAGCATCTGTATTCTCTTCTGTTGCGTCACCTCTTCCGGGAGTAAATGGTACCTTTGATCCAGTAGCCATCTCAATACCAACATTACCACCTAGAACAATTACATCTGCAATTGATGCGCCACTATCAGAAGAAATTGATTCATAAACCTCAAGAACTTTTTTAAGTTGTTCAGGTTTGTTTGCTTCCCAATCTTTTTGTGGAGCCAACCTAATCCTTGCTCCATTTGCACCACCTCTCATATCAGAATGTCTATATGTTGACGCACTAGCCCATGCCGTTTCAACCATTTCCTGAATTGTTAGGCCGCTGTTTTTAATTTTTTCTGCAACGGCTTCAACATCATAATCAGTGTTGCCTGCAGGCACTGGATCCATCCAAATTCTTTCTTCGTTTGGAACTTCTGGTCCAACATATCTAGTTTTAGGCCCCATATCTCTATGAAGTAATTTAAACCAAGCTTCAGCAAATGCATCTGCAAATTCTTCTGGATTTTCATGAAAATGCTTAGAAATTTTTCTATATTCTGGATCTTCACGTAAAGCCATATCAGCAGTTGTCATCATTGTTGGTACCTTGATTGATGGATCTTCAGCATCTGGAGCTAAATCTTCATCCTTTGGATCAATTGCATGCCAAACTTTAGCACCGGCAGGAGTATCAACAAGCTCCCACTCATACCCGAATAATAAATCAAAATATCCGTTATCCCATTGAGTTGGATTAGCAGTCCACGCGCCTTCAAAGCCACTAGTAATAGTATCTCTACCTTTACCTGAAGCATAAGAACTAGTCCAACCAAATCCCATTTCTTCAAGAGCAGCACCCTCAGGCTCAACTCCAACATGGGTATCTGGTCCCGCACCGTGACCTTTACCAAATGTATGACCACCAGCAACTAAAGCAACAGTTTCATAGTCATTCATTGCCATTCTTCCAAATGTACTTCTTATAACATGGGCACTTGCTAATGGATCAGGGTTTCCATCTGGGCCCTGAGGGTTAACATAAATTAGACCCATTTGCACAGCTCCCAATGGCATATCCAAGGATTCTCTTACATCATTATTTTCATAGCGCTGATTTTCAAGCCATTCTTTTTCGAGACCCCAATGAATATCATCTTCAGGTGCCCAAATATCTGGACGACCACCACTAAAACCAAAGGTTTTTCCGCCCATTGATTCAATTGCAACATTACCAGCTAGGATTAATAAATCAGCCCAGCTAATTTGTTTTCCATATTTTTGTTTGATTGGCCATAAGAGTCTTCTAGCTTTATCCAAATTACCATTATCTGGCCAGCTATTTAGAGGAGCAAACCTTTGTGCACCAGTTCCACCCCCACCGCGACCATCAGTACTTCTATATGTTCCAGCTGCATGCCATGTCATTCTTATAAAAAATGGTCCATAGTGACCATAATCTGCAGGCCACCAGTCCTGAGAATCAGTCATTAAATCATTAAGATCTTTTTTAAGAGCATCATAATCAAGCTTAGAAAACTCTTTTTTATAATCAAATCCAGCTTCCATTGGATCAGATTTAGAATCATGCTGATGTAATATATTTAAATTAAGATTATTTGGCCACCAATCACGGACTGATGTACTGCTTTCACTATTATTAGTTGTGGCTGCACCGTGCATTACTGGACATTTGCCTTGTGTTTCGTTGCTCATATTTCCTCCAAAGAAATTTGCTAAAGAAAAATAACTTTTTAATACTTTACCTAATTTTTATATATTGATAAATATACTATTAATATATTTTACGTTCGATTAAAATGAACATAAATGATTAGCATCAAACAACTTCATTATGCACTTGCAGTTGCAAGAAGATTACATTTTAAAAAAGCAGCAGATGATTGTTTTGTATCTCCTTCCACCTTAAGCAATGCGATAACAGAGCTTGAAAATCAGATAGGTTTTAAGATTTTTGAAAGAACAAACAAAAAAGTATTAGTAACAAAACTTGGAGAAGAGCTTCTTGAAAAAGCTAAACAAATTCAATTTCAAATTGAAGATATTAATAAACTAGGTGACACTCAAAAAATACCTTTGAGCACTTCATTAAAAATAGGAATAATTCCAACAATAGGACCATATTTGTTACCACTGGTTCTTCCAAAGTTAAAACATGATTACCCAAAATTACATTTAAGAGTTATTGAGGGGCAATCAAGTGCACTGGTAAAAAAGGTTCTTAATGGAGACTTAGATTTAGCCGTACTTGCATTACCTTATGATCTTGATGGTTTGTTGGCTTTTAGATTTTGGGAAGAAAATTTTTATTACGTTACTTACAAGAATAATAAACACAAAATTTCAATAAAGGCTAAAGAGATAAATCGGTCCGAATTGATGTTACTTGATGATGGTCACTGTCTTAAAAATCATGTTTTGGCTGCATGCAAGATTAATGATAAGAAACCATTTTCAATGGAGGCTTCAAGTTTAACTACACTTGTACAATTAGTTGCAAACAATATGGGGTCAACTCTTGTTCCACATATGTCAATCAAACATTTAACGAATACTAACCCATCAATAAATACATTGACTTTAAATGAACCGGGCCCCCATAGAGAACTAGCAATCATAGTAAGACCAACATACTCAAATACTGAGAATGTTCTTCTTTTAAAGGAAATATTTAGATCAGAATTAGAGAAATATTCTAAACAGTAACTTAAAAAATGGTGGAGCTACGCGGGATCGAACCGCGGACCCCCTGCTTGCAAAGCAGGTGCTCTCCCAGCTGAGCTATAGCCCCATTTAAAAAAAGTGTATTGTACTTTAAAAATTTTAATTTTGTATAGTTTAAAAGTTTTTTCTAATTGAAAACCTGATATTAAACGGTTCACCTACAGAAACTTGATGAGAGCTGTCTGAGTGAGGAAAATATAATTCATTCGTCACATTTTCAATATTCATCTGTAGGCTTAAATTTTGTTCAAACTGATAATATGCTCCTAAATCAACTCTAGTATATTCTGGAAGCTTTCTATCAGGATTGTTATTAGCAATGTTTGATTCTCCTTGATGTGTTATTCCAAATGACCAGTTGAATTTATCTGAAACTTTATAAATAGTATAAAGAGCTAGAGTGTGATCAGGAATTTCACGAGGCTCCCCGCCTGAGCTTGTTTTTCCTTCCATGTTGCTGTAACCGAGCATGATATTAACCTTATCAGTAATTTTTCCTTTGAGCTCGATTTCAAAACCATCAACCTGAAGGCCAATAATTTCTCCCTCCTCTCCAGTATTACTATCTTTTGTAGCTATTATTTGCTTGCTATCAAAATATGCTGTAGCTAAGCTCAATTCATTATATATTTCCCACTTAATACCAATTTCGGAGCTTTCAAATACATCTGGATTTAATCTAGCTGCGGTAGCTGATAATGATTTATATTGTTCACCAGATCTTGGCAAAAAACTTTCGCTATAACTGTAATAAAATGAAATATTTTCTTTAGGTTTAAATATAAGTCCAGCACGGGGTGAAAATTTAGTGTCTATCTTGGATTGAGAAGTTCCTGTTTTTATATCATTTACAGTTATATCAAATGAATCATAACGACCACCAATCATAAACTTAAAACTGTCTGTAAAATCAACTTGATCTTGCAGATAAATTGATGAAACTTGAATATCTGAATTTGTTTTAGAATTTAGATCAATATTAAAATTATTATTTGTAGCATTACCTGATGAATTTATTGAAAAGTTCATAGGTCTTGTTATTTTAAATAACTCATTATCCTCATTTGTGGTTAACCAAAATGTATTAAATCTAAAATTATCATTGTCTGTATCTATCCTTTCACCACCAAAAAGAATTGTATGTACGCCTGGACCAATGTTAATCTCATTAACAAGACTGCCTGAGATGATTGTATTTTTTCTCTCTGTTGGATCAAGGTAACCATCAATGGTTACTACAGAAGACCCTGTTGTATAACTAGATACGTAATAATTGCTATATATTTTTTCGAAGTTACTTGAAACAATTGTTATGTTGCCTTTTGTTGTATCAGAATATTCTGTAATAACAGTTGCTTTCACAATGCTCGCTTCAAGGCTGGCAACATTATTGTCTTTATCGCCAAAAACAATGTTTTTAAACCTTCTGACAGGTAATCCATTTTCAGTAGGAATACCTCTATCAATAAATCTTTCATGATCTGCATATTCATAGGAAAGATCTAAAGTAGATTTTTCATTTAACTTTAATTTAATGATTGGATTAATTCCTAATCTATTTCCATCGTAGTGATCTCTATGATTTTTTAATCCATCACTGTGCATCATAAATCTAAAAGCTGAAATGTCTGAACTGCCAAAATTATAATCAAGAATAATATCATTGGCTCCGAAGGTATCTATACCAAAATCAAAAGATCCAAAATTTTTTGTAAAGACTGCTTTCTTAGAAACTCTATTTATCACGCCTCCTGTTCCACCTCTTCCAAAAAGCAAAGCATTAGGACCTCTTAGAATTTCTACTTGTTCTACATTGTATAAAGACCGGAAATATTGGACATCATCTCTTATACCATCCTGAAAAAAATCAGCTGTAGATCTATTTCCCCTAAATACAACAGAATCTCTATGGCCTTCGCCTTGAGAGGTATTAACGCCTGGAGTATATCTAACAATATCACCAACTCCTCTAAACCCCTGTTTACGAATATCATCGTCTGTAATAATGGAAACTGTTTGTGGGACATCTAATATTGGTACAGGTGTCTTTAATGCAATAACTTGATCTGAATACAAAACATTACCTTTGACTATTATTTCTTCAAGATTTTTATCTTCTTGACCATTTAACGTTAACGCAAAAGATAAAATTAGAAATAAACTTATAGAAAGTAACGGAAAGATCTCTTCTAGGATTTTTTTGTATATTTTTACCATAATCATTTATCAGTAATACCTTATGAATTAATTGATATTGCAAATAGGTTGTAAATGATAATGAGAATGATTCTCATTTGCAAGTAGAATTTATAATTTATTCTTAGCTTTTTTAAATAAGATTTTTAATTATTTCCTTTAATAAAGAAATATAAACTGAGCACAAATAAGAATAATTGTTCGCTTGTAAGTAATTTTATAGGCGGCCAAATAAACCAATCAGGATGTCCAATGTAAAAAACATTAATCATTAATAAAATCAAGAAAAATGCTGTAAGCCTTGTGATTAAGTGCCCTATTTGCTTGGCAAAAATACCAATCAGCCCTCCCAAAATGATTCCTATACCACCAAAAATTTCAATAAAAATGACTATAGAAACAAATAGCTCTGGCGCAGGTATAAATATACTTTCAAACCAAGTAACCATTCTATGCTGTTCCTCCATCATGAAAGGAGCAGGTAGTTTTTTGTACCCATGAAGGAAAAATGCAACTCCTAAAGCTATTCTTAGTAGCCACGGAGCAATAATGTTCATGGGATTTATTATTGCATCTAATCTAGTATTAATTTTTTTCATTTTTGGTTAGTTTTCTAAAAGTATATCCTTGTCTTCGCAAAGAGCAAATCCATTAATTCTAATAAAATTATCTAACTCATCCATACCAATATCAATATGAGCAAATATTTGTCCACTTGAGGAAACGCGTTCTTCATTAATACACCCCATTCTGAATAACTTTGAACGAATTTTTCCTAAAGATGACTCTAAAGATACCCAACCCTTATATATCCCATTGAATAACATTGCATTAATTAAATCTCTTAATTCATCTATACCATTATTATTTTCAGCTGAGATCCATGCTTCTTTTAAGTTCTCAGATTTTAGTGTACTAATTGATAGTTCATTTTTTAAATCACATTTGTTGTTCACTAGGATTTGGGGGATGTTTTCTAAATTTAAATCTTCTAAAATTTTATTTACTTCGATTGCTTTTTGTTTTCTATCTATATCTGAGATATCAACTACATGCAGAAGTAAGTCTGCTGATTTAAGCTCATCAAGAGTTGCCTTAAATGATTCTATAAGTTGGGTGGGTAACTGAGATATGAATCCAACAGTATCTGAAAATAGTATTGGACCAAGTTCAGGATTCATATTTTTTCTAGTTACTGAATCCAAAGTTGCAAAAAGTTTATCTTCAGCCTGCTGTTTACTGTTAGTAAGACAATTGAAGAGCGTAGTTTTTCCTGCGTTAGTATAACCAACTAGCGCAACTAATTTATTTCTACTTTTTTTTCGAGAATAACTGTTTAGCTGTTTTTGTTTATGCGCCTTGTCTAAGCGATTTTTAAGACGTTTAATTCTATGGGCAATTAATCTTCTATCAGTTTCAAGCTGTGTTTCACCAGGGCCTCTTAATCCTATACCACCCTTCTGTCTTTCTAAGTGAGTCCAGCCTCTAATTAGCCTAGTTGATAAATGATTAAGCTGAGCCAATTCAACCTGGAGCTTACCAATATGTGTTGTAGCTCTTAAGGCAAATATATCTAATATTAGTTCAGTTTTATCTATTACTCTTATTTTTAAATATAACTCTAAGTTTCTAGCCTGCGATGCTGAAAGCTGATGGTTTACTATAGCAAGATCTGCTTTAGAGCTTTTTACCTTATTCTTTATTTCTTCTAACTTTCCTTTGTTAATGAAGTGGCTGATTGATGGCTTTAATTGCTTGCTGATACTTTTATCTACTATTTCTGCGCCTGCAGAAATAACAAGTTCATTAAATTCTTCAAAATCTTTTTCAAGCTCCTGACCAGTCTTTAATGATTCAACCTCAAGAAAAATAATTAAGGTTTTTGAGATTAGATTTTGTTCAACAATCATATTTGAGATTATTGTAGAGATTTTATAAAAATTTGTTAATATTATTTCAATATCATTTAAAATTCTTTTAGGAGATTATTTATAGATAGAGGAGAAAGAGCAAGAAAATCAGCAGCTGCTAGTTCAAAGAGAAAAACTGTAAGAGAAATTAAGAAAAAAAGACTTAATAAAATTTACAGAGAATTACGAAAAGCTCGAAAAAAATAAAGTAAAACTTTGAAAATAGCATTCTAAATATACTTATAATAAGTAATAGGGATTTATATAATTAAAAAAATGATAGATAAAATCTTAGATAAAATTGCCGCAAGAATAGATAAATACATACCTTTGATAATTGTTATGTTGTCATTATTTATAGCGAGTATTGTCTAAGTTTTAAAACTTTTTCTTTTGCGTCTCACATATACCTGAAGCTGAAATCTCAATCTTTGGATTTTTATTCTTTGTCCCATCTTTTTTATTCAGCCATATGTCACCAGAAATCTGGCCCTTTCCTGTATACCAATTAAATGTATTAGATATACTATATGCTTCTACTTCATAATCAGGAAAAATTGGATGTGTTTGTTCTGCATCCATTGAATGCTCAACAGTAATACCGGTACTAGAATTTGTTGCTGACCAAGTAGCATCTGGGTTAATCCAAATGGGAGATGGTTCAAGAGTAAACTTTAATGATTTAAATAACTCTTCTTCAGAGTCAACTTCCCAATATTGAACGATATAGATTTTATCTTTTTGCCAGTCTTCTTCAGCGAAGTTAGTTTTTGCTCTTTGCAATAAAAATAAAGATTGCTGTGTTTGTCGAGCTAGATTTTTAAAGATCTCTATACCCTCTGATAGATATGTTTTTTTTATATCTTTATAGGTTACTGAATATGTGCCATCTAATTCACATAAAATTTTGCTAGTTTTTCCAAACACAGGAAAAACTAAAAAACATAATAAAAAAAATCTAACTTTCATTAGTGTATTTTAATTTAACAAATACACTTAGGCTATGGTCCCAACAAAATGAAGGACCACTATTTTTTTAATTTAAAAAATTAGGCTTTATCGCCATATTCTTGCATATGCTTCTACAACATCTGACCCTGCATGTTGAAAGTCTTTATGTAAATTTTCTAAAGCTTCAGGATGTTCTAATGCAACCATTGGTACAAACTCACCAGATGCAAGATAACCTCTTTTTTCAACCTCAAACAAGAATCCCTCAGCACAAATTACCGGTCCCCCGTTTAATCTTTCTATTAATTGTCTTTTCATAAAATCCCCTCCATAAAAAATACTTATGTTTGTAAATAAAACATTTCAAATTAAATCCTGGGAATAATTTCCTTTTTAGCGCTTTCTTTTTGTTCGCGGTAATAGGATCAAATCACGGTTTCTTATATTGAGAGCAATTTTGATACTTATGTAAAGAGTTTTTTAGATTATTGAGATTGGTACTTGCTTGCCCAAAATTTATCTAAAATAAAATACCAAACACTGTTTAAAAGAGGTTCTACTATTGCATCTGTTATAGCTTCTCTAAAACCAGCACCAGTAAAATACATTACACAAGATGCGGCAATGATGAAGTGTCCAATTGTATAAATAATTGTTCTAAGTATAGTGCCTCTATTTGCTCTATAAACCCTTTGAATGGGTGCATTGAATAGCATTACTGATTTCTTTATTTGCTCAATCATTATTAGATTTCATATATTTAATTAACTATAACAAATAATATTTATGGGGTTGAAAAAATCTTCCTTCAACTATGGCCCCCATAATCTTAATATCAAGCGAATCTATTGTTAATGGATTGGCAGACAAAATTGTAAAATTTGCATTTTTTGCAGGATCTAAAGTTAGTATTTCTTTTGTTGTAATGATTTTATTATTTAGATTTTCAGAATAAATATTTACTGAAATTAATATTACTAAAGCTAAAAAATATTTATACATAAACACATGCTATCAGTTTTTATGTATCCATGCTCTCAATAGTTTTTTTAGGGTAAAATCGCAGATGTAAAAATCTTTTTTAAAAATTGCTTTATGCAAAACATCCAGGAACTTATTAATAAACTTACTACAGAAGAAAAAATCACGCTTTTAAGTGGCGCTGATGCCTGGCATACATGCGAAATTAAAAGATTAAATATACCGAGCTTGAAGATGTCTGATGGTCCAAATGGAGTAAGAGGTGATGGTAAATCGGGCAAAGCTTCTGCATGTTTTCCATGTGCTATCTCCGTTGGCTCAACATGGAATATGGGCCTTATATATAAATTAGGTGAAGAGCTTGCAGAAGAAGCTAAAATAAAAAATGTTGATGTTCTCCTCGGCCCTACAATTAATATACACAGACACCCTCTTGGAGGAAGACATTTTGAATGCTTTTCAGAAGATCCCTTTTTAACAGGCAAAATAGCAATAAATTATGTTAAGGGTGTTCAATCTAAAGATGTAGCAGCTTGTTTAAAACACTTTGTCGGAAACGATACTGAATTTGAAAGATATTCTGTAAGTTCAAATATTGATGAAAAAACTTTAAGAGAAATCTATCTTTTGCCATTTGACATGGCTATTAATGAAGCTAATGCTCAAGTTGTAATGAGTGCTTACAATAAGCTTGACAACATATATTGTAGCTCTCACAAAAATCTGCTTGTAGATATCTTGAAAGATGAATGGGGATTTTCAGGTTATGTTGTTAGTGATTGGGGCGCTGCGACTGAAACAATTGAGAATGCAATTGGTGGACTTGACTTAGAAATGCCTGGCCCAGCTAAATCATGGGGCTCAAATTTGTTAGATGCTGTTAACAATAAAGATGTTCCGATCGAGTGTATTGATGACAAAGTCAAAAGAATACTAAATGTAATGAATTTTACAAAAAGATTTGAAAAAAATTCCAATATAAAAGAGCAAACTCGTGAAAATGATTCACAAAGAAAACTTCTTAAACAAGCTGCTCAGGAAGGTATGGTTCTTCTAAAAAACGAAGGTGTTTTACCGCTTAACAAAGACATCTCCTCATTAGGAATTATTGGGCCTAATGCCAAAAAAGCCCAAATTATTGGAGGAGGAAGTGCTACTTTAGTCCCCTATCATGAATCTCATCCTA
>Ga0129345_1001116_pt1 | contig 10203 bp, 14 predicted proteins | sample CPBDNA_FD_94425 | JGI IMG/M metagenome (GOLD analysis project Ga0129345, IMG submission 94425) | Freshwater to marine salinity gradient microbial communities from Chesapeake Bay, USA - CPBay_Sum_20_0.8_DNA | ecosystem: Environmental > Aquatic > Marine > Coastal | place: USA: Chesapeake Bay...
AATTTGGCGCAAATCTTCCACGAGCAGAAATCACGCGACTAATCACACTCTACGTATACATTGAAGAAATTATTTTCAAAGAAAATGGTGGAACAGTTCGTCTTAAAAACTTTCCAGACATTAGCTTTGGTTATGAGCAATCCTTATTGTCAGTGCTTTTCTCTCAAGATTTTGCTTCGGATCAAAATATCAATTCTTTGATTGAAGAAACATACTCTGACGAGACAAGGAAAAAAATTGCACAGAAATGTTTGCATTACGGGACAGAGTGGGCTACAATAGTTAGTCAATCAGGTGGTTTTTCTGGTGCTAGCGTCCGTGACAAAAAGGATATAAAATCTAAATGTATTGATTTTGTCGTTGAAAACGTTAGACATGACGTTGAACAAGAATATGGATCTGTCATCTTAACATACCTTTTGGTGTTTATTCTCATCCCCGCTATTGCAAGATTTATAATTACCAGATTGCTTGAAAAATATTTCTAAAACAATCAGCACACAATAGAAAGTTGGTGGTTAATGTCAATAAAGTCATTGATGAACTATACGTTTGTATCTAAGTATGCAAGGTGGTGTCCAGAAAAGAAGAGAAGAGAAACGTGGAGCGAATCAGTTGACAGAGTTAAGCAAATGATGCTTGACAAATACGTAGACCCTCATCATGATGATTTTTTGGACATTAAGAACGCAATATCTCAAGCATATGAGGACATGAGAAAAAAAAAGATTCTTGGTTCTCAACGTGCCTTGCAGTTTGGCGGCGCTCCAGTTTTCAAACACAATGCCAGAATCTATAATTGCATCGCTTCTTATACAGACAGGGTACGTTTTTTTCAAGAGTGTATGTATTTATTACTATGTGGATGCGGCACTGGCTTTTCTGTTCAAAAACATCATATTGACAAGCTCCCAAAGATCATTAGATCAAAAGAAGGACAAAAGAAATTTGTCATTGAAGATTCTATTGAGGGTTGGTCAGATGCCGTTGGCGTATTGGTATCTAGTTATTTTAAGAAGTGCGACCTTTTTCCAGAATATAATGGCAGGAATGTAGTTTTTGATTATACAAAGATTAGACCGGCTGGAGCATACCTAAAATCAAGTGGAGGTAAAGCTCCCGGCCCAGAACCTCTTAAGAAAGCATTAACAAGCATCAAGAAAGTCCTCGACAACATTATCAAAGAGGGCCGCGATAAAATTAAACCAATTGAAGCGTATGATATTGTTATGTTTGGTGCTGACGCTGTGATTAGTGGGGGCGTTAGGCGTAGTGCTACCATTTGTTTATTCTCCGCTGATGATGAAGAGATGGCAAAAGCTAAAACTGGTTCATGGTTTATTGATAATCCACAAAGAGGGCGATCAAATAACTCAGCACTATTATTACGAAACAAAACATCAAAGAAACAGTTCAATGAACTTATGCAATCAGTAAAAGAGTTTGGAGAACCCGGATTCGTATGGTCTGATTCTACAGAATTGATTGTAAATCCATGTGTGGAAATTGGCATGTGGCCTGTAGATGAAACCACTGGAGAAAGCGGATGGCAAGCCTGTAATCTGTCTACAATTAATTGTGCTAAGGTCAAAACTGTAGAAGATTTTTATGCAGCATGTGAATCTGCCGCCATTATTGGAACTTTACAAGCTGGATTTGCTGAATTCCCCTATCTTGGTAAGGCATCTGAGAATATTATTAGTCGTGAAGCACTGCTTGGCGTATCAATGACAGGAATTATGGAACAGCATGAAATCTGCCTAGACCCCAAGGTTCAGAAAAAGGGGGCAGAAATAGTCAAGAAAACCAATGAAAGAATAGCAAAGCTAATTGGCATTAACAAAGCAGCACGTACCACCTGCGTTAAGCCAGAAGGTACATCTAGTTGTATTCTTGGAACATCTTCTGGGATTCACCCTCATCACGCCAAGAGATACATCCGTAGAGTCCAAGCAAATAAAATGGAACCGATATACCAGTATTTTAAAACTATCAATCCTAGAGCCTGTGAGGAGTCCGTATGGTCTAATAATGACTCGGATGATGTTGTGGCATTTTGTGTAGAAGTTCCAGACGGTTCTAAAATTAAAAATCAGCTTGGGGCTATAGACTTACTAGAATACGTAAAAAGCACACAGCAAAGCTGGGTTATAAATGGAACAAACCCAGAGCAGTGTACACAAAAGTGGCTGACGCATAATGTTTCTAATACTATTAATGTTAAGCCAGAAGAATGGGATGCTGTTACAGATTTTATTTACGATAATCGCCAGTATTTTTGTGGTGTTTCACTACTTCCAATCGCTGGAGATAAAGATTATGCACAGGCTCCATTCACAACGGTGTATTTACCTAGTGAGCAGATACAACATTATGGAGATGCAGCAATGTTTGTCAGCGGTTTAATTGAAGTTGGTCTTTCTCTCTATGAAGATAATTTATGGGCGGCTTGTGACAGCCTTTTAGGAGTTGGTCAAAAGATTAAAGGTTCAGAGAAAAAAGAATATCGAGATAGATGTCAAAGATTTGCCGATAGATATATGAACGGAGATCTTAAGCTACTAACCTATTGCATGAAAGATGTTTATAATTGGAAAGATTGGTTAGATATGAACCGTGAATATAAAGAAGTAGATTATACTCAAGTAATTGAAGAAGAAAATAACGTAAAAGCAGAGCAAGAGTGGGCCTGCTCTGGAGGATCTTGCGAAATTCGCTAATAAGGAATTAACATTAGGAGAAACTTAATGATGAACTTTGTGGGATTTAAATATTTAACGAAAACAGCACAAATGCCAACTAAGGCTAATAGAACAGATGCAGGTTTTGATTTGTATGCGGATGAAGACAAATTTATATTTGCAAATAAACGAACAACAATTAAGACCGGAATCAGTCTTGATATGCCAAATAATTTGGCTGGCCTAATTTGGCCCCGTTCTGGACTCTCGGTAAAGAAAGGTATAGATGTGTTGGCTGGTGTCATAGACGCTGGCTACAGAGGAGAGATCATGGTTTGTTTGTACAATACTTCTGATGAAGACGTAGAAATAAAACGTGGGGATAGAATCGCACAGATGATATTCCAAGAGGTTCCTGTTATATCTTTACAGTTAAGAGAAGAACTTGGTTCCTCACAACGAGGGAGTAACGGCTTTGGTAGCACAGGCAAATAACAACAACAGAAAAAAGCGTCAGGAACAAAAAAAACCAAAACCAAATACCTTGGAGGCAAAAACCGAAAACCAAAAACAATACATTAGATCTATCATAGAAAATGATGTAGTGTTTTGTACTGGACCGTCTGGTAGTGGTAAATCATTTATTGCTGCTGGAATAGCTTCTCAGAAAATTCTGAAAGACGAAATCGATACAATCATTGTCACGCGACCATTAGTGTGTACTGGGCGAGATTTAGGATCTTTGCCGGGAGAACTGAACGAAAAGATAAAACCATATCTACAACCAATGGAGGAAAATCTAAAATATTTCCTTGGTAGAGATAGGTTTGGTTATTATTTTAATCAACGTAGAATTCGCTTTGAGCCACTGGAAACAATGAGAGGATCGACATTCCATGAATCATATATGATTTTAGATGAAGCCCAGAACTGCACGCTTGAACAGATTAAAATGTTCATAACACGTATGGGCAATCATTCTAAAGTATTAATCAATGGAGATAATAAGCAGACAGACATCTATAAAAATAGTGGCTTAGATTACTGTATGGATAGATTGTCCAACGTTACGGGTGTCGGAATCTCTAGATTAGAGTATCATGACATACAGAGGAATGGAATTATCGGAGCGGTGCTATATGCACTGGAATCATAATGTTATACGATTACGAGTGTTCTGAATGCAAATACTTTATGGAAGATGTATATCAGTCCATTAAAGATGATGCGCTTACAGAGTGTCCAAAGTGTAAAAAAAATACACTAGAACGAGTAATTACTGGTGGTATATATGGTTCAGTATATCAAGAGCCAACAACTATTGGCCAACAAGCAGATAAAAACTGGCGTAACAAAGGTCATTATGAAAGATCAAACGAGTTACAAAAACAGAGCGACCACGAAAAAGCCAAGAGGGAAAAGCGTGAATCAATGAGGGCTATTAATAAACTTAGTAAAGATAGACAATATCACTATATTATGACGGGAGATATTAGGAAATGAAATACAATAAATCTGGCCTTCCAGCCAAAGATGGAGAAAAAGTCTACGCACAATCTATAGTAAACGGGAAAAGCCAACCACAAACGTTTGCAGTGCTAACCTATAACAACTCCCTCTATGACCCAATCGGCACAGATAGTCATAGAGAGAATACTCTCCCGTTAGTCATGAAGAGAACAACGTCGCAAACATTTTTTCTTTACCACAAATATCTACAAACAAACAACAAAATATTTTTCACATCTGCCCAAAGGAGATTTTCCGATGGCGAATAAGAGAGGACCAATAGGGAAAATAGAAGCCTTCTATATAGAACATAACCTAGAAGAGAAAACAATTCAAGACATTGCTTCAGACCTAGAAAGAAGCGTGTCTTCGGTAGAAAAATTCATACAAAAGAATAAGATTACAATAAAAAAACAATCGATGCTTTCAGATCAATTTGCTAGACAAAAAGGTTCTGTTGTTATGACAGAAAATGCATCGATGATGATTGACGAAAAGAAAAAACATAAAAACAAACTTGACAGATCTTGTGTTACTACAATTAAATGAATGTTATACACGGAGAGCGCGGCTGGAGAATTGCCTATCACGATCCAGCAAATAGAAAATTAATCTGGATTTATATAGCTCTATCTAATGGAGAAATAATATTTCTAGATAACTACGACAAGTGGTTGTCGATGCAACAGTATTGTGTCGATCATGGCGTTAATATAGTTGATGTGGGTCTTCAGTATAAGACTAATAGAATAATTGAAAATGTAGAAAATTGCGACGGTGTATATGTGGTGACATCACTGAAGGCAGACTTTGGAGCTTCTGCCAGAAAATGTATTACTATTGGTAAAGTTAAAGACAGTATTATATCTAAACAAGCTTGGTATACTCCAGAGCTAACATTTGCGTATTCTTCTATTGATAAATTGCAAGAGTCTTTTGAAAAAGCAGTTGTGTATCATGACAAAAAAATCAAAACCAAAAATATGTGAGAGAGACTACCAAAAACAGTGGTCAGAGACTCATAGGTATAAGCATATTCATACCGGCGAATACTGCACATTTGAAGCGTATGTTGCTGAGCTTTTAATTCTTCGTAAGGTGGACGCTTTTAAGGAACCAAAGCCAGCGTATAAGTTCTGGACGAAGGGGGAAAAGTTGTATCCAGCTTTTATTAGACAACTAAAAGCAACCATTAAACTACGCAAGAAATATGAAGAAGAAATTATTATTGGCGCTATTAAATCAAAATACTTCGACAAGATATTCTATCTAGGTCTATACGAAAAAAACTATGTGGGATGGAAAATGAATCCGCTTGCATTAGAGGCGATAGAATGCTATCATAGAGATAGGAAAGACGAAGAAGAAAAACGCTTAGCCGCAATAGAATCTAAAAACAATATTATAGAACAACAAGACGAAGAGCCTAAAGTCTTAAGAAAAACACAATCATACAAAAAAAAGAATAGTCAATTAAATAAACTGAGGGATTTATGAGTAAGAAAAAAAGCGGATCTGTGAAGTTTGCTGATGATACAATTAGTAACTCTATTGTTAGCAAGTATGGAGATGTGGTTCGCAGTGGAACTGAGGTATTAGAAGCTATAAATAGTCTGCAAGTGATTGGTGTTTCACCCGCACTAGACATAGCCTTGGGAGGTGGTCTAAGGGAGGGTAGTGTTGTGGTAATGACTGGAGATCCTAAATCCGGTAAGACCACAACCGCCCTTCATTTTGCTTCTAAGTGCCAAGCTTTAGGTAAGCGTGTAATCTATGTCAACACAGAAGGTAGATTATCACGACAGAATTTTGATGGCATCAAAGGTTTGCAGGCAGACAAAATACTAATTGTAGAATCCACAGACGATAAAATACTATCAGCGCAAGATTTCCTAAACATTATTGAATACTACATCAACAACGATCCCGGATGCTTAATCATTGCGGACTCATTATCCAACATGGTTCCTCAAGATGAACTAGACGGTGAAATCAGAACTGGTGTTCGCAACGCATTGCCACGGTTGCTATCTATGTTTTTCAAGCGTATAAGCGGTACGTTAATGAAAAATAAAACTATACTTGCGTGTATTACTCACAATATTGCTAATACTGGAGGCTCACCCTACGCCCCATCAAAAATGGCAGACTGTGGCAATATGTTGCAATATCAAGCTGGAACCAATATGGTTATCACACATAGAGGTAGGTGGCAAGTTCCAAAAGACAGTGGACCACATGTTGGACAGATAGCAAACTGGACAATAAAAACATCTTGTGCGGGAGGTCTTCCAAACAGCACGGCAGAAAGCTGGATTCGTTACGGCGTTGGGATTGATGAGACTCAAGAGGTTGTGCAGATTGCTTGTGAGTTTAGATTGATCAAAACCGCTGGAGCTTGGTACACAATTCAATGCGCTTTAGATGATATTCAGCACCCAGCTGTCCAAAAACTTCTTAAAGACAATAATGTTGGAGACAAAGAAGAAGATGTTGAAAGATTTTTTAAATTCCAAGGTGCTAATAATACTCTTGAATTTTTAAATGAAAACCCAGATATTTCATCGTTCATCTATGAGAAGATCAAGGAGTTATTTTAATGGCACAAATAGATATAACAAAGACAGAGGCTTGGAGAATACTTGACGCTTTGCAAGTTTATAAGCAAGATTATGAACTAACAGCTGCGGCTCTTAAAACCATTAAGAATGCAGAAAATAAATTAAAGAAGGTTGTAAATGAGTAACTACCTAAACATAGATATACCACCGTTCTGGTGTTATTTAGACACTGGTTTTTTGCACAACAAAGAAGCTAATGTGCAAAACGAAAGAATTGTTGTTGAAGCATTTTCTTTTACTAGTATACCTCAAAGATGTGCTATGTTCAGTATAATGACCGAATATGGTAGTCAGCACGCTAGAGTGCCTATACAATATTTAAGGTCTGATGAAACTGGCGGCACAGATTATCCACTAGACTGGATAGAACTTTGGGATAGTATGAGTTATTATGCTTCCTGCAACATTAACGAATATACAAAAAATAGAGCAGCAAATATTATGCTAAAAGACCATTCTACACATAAAGGAAAATATCTATTTACAATCGACTGGTGTTTTGGGCCACAGTTTAAATCTGGTTACGGAGAAATGGCCGCTGGTCATAAGTGTGGACATTTTTTTGAGGGTGAAGGTGGTCAATATTTTATGCAACCAAACAATAGAGTGTTATGGGTAGACGGCGGCAGTTTTATAAGCAGGCAATTCAAAAAAAAGCCAGACTGGTCAGTATTCTCTAAAGAATATAGTTGCGAACATTCTGGAAGTCGCTGGGTGTCGGAATCAAATGAAGAAGTTTACTTCTACGATTTTAAGGATTTGGGAAAAGATAATGATAAGCAATGATATGTTGCCTAAATTTCTTGGACTTATTGCGGTTTGGATAATCCTCTATATTCACCTAAATAGACCATAACATGAACACAATATTTCAAATATGTGCTGGCATATTGCTAGCTAAAATAATAGAATGGATATTTTATGAAGGTTACAGGTTTAAATGGCAGAGATTACGTTTGGGACTTAAGAAATTACTCCGTGGATGCGAACGACACAAGAAGGCGGTCAAAGTATCACGTTCGCGCAAGAAAACTCTTGAAGACTATCTTCCATAGCTATAGAATACTTGAAGAAGTTAAGTTGCCGGGAAGCACACCAAGGCACAGAAAGGGAGTTTTATACTTAGATTTTTATATACCACAAATAATGCTGGCTGTAGAAGTTCATGGCCAACAACATTATGAATTCACCCCATTCTTTCATCAGACAAAAGCGGATTTCTTGTTGGCAAAAGCGAAGGATGAAGATAAAATAGAGTGGTGCGAGTTGAACAACATTGAATTGATTACGTTGAAATATTCTGAAACAGACGAGTACTGGAGGGTGCAAATTGAAAACCGCCAAAGAAACAATTGAAAATTTCCTTGAAAAGCTAGATCAATTTACCCATGAAACAAACACTAAGTTTGCTACGTTTCGTGAAGAGTTTTTGTTGGCAGCAGATATGGAAATGGAGCAAGTTAAGAAACTAAATCAAGAAGAACTTTTTGATTATGCCTACGCTCTATATGGATATGCTTCATACATCCAAGACCAAATAAATAGACAAAAGGTAGTATTCAATTTATGCAACGATCAGTTAAATAAAATGGTAGCTAAATATCACGATAAATTTAGTCCATACACTAAGCATGAAATGCGGATACCTATGATTGTAGTAGAAAATGAATATGCAGCATCTATTGATAATTATAGACAGGTTGCAGAAGCAAGAATACAAGAACTTGACGGAAAAGTTTATGAACTGAAACGTAAGGGCGATATACTAATGGAAAAGGGGAAGAGAGTATGAACTTAAGAAATTTTGTACAAGGACTAACAACAGAAGAAAGAGAAGAGCTTCTTGATATATTAAATGAAGACCTCTTAACTGGAACTACTACACCTCCACGTTTAGAAGAAATTGTATCTACAGATAATAATGTCTCTGAAGACTTTGTTATGCGTAAAAAAAGCACCCTTTCAAACAACAAAAGGAGAGAAGTGGTAAAAGCAGAAGCAAATAAGTGGAACGACGAGGGAGAAGATAGACACATAGAAACACCAAGTATCAAAAGAACACCAAGAACACGTAAAGCCCCAGCTAAAAAAAATGTAACCTGTCATGTGTGCGGCAAGTCGGAAGAAATTAATGCATCCCTTGTGTATGGTGAATTTCATCGCTGCGATAGATGTACTGGAAGGTAAATAAATGAACACAGCACTAAGCGACGTTGGGGCCGAAAGAGCTATTTTAGCTGGCCTATTGCAGTACGGAATAGACGCACATGTTGAAATATCGGATCTAATATCTGTAGATAGTTTTGAAAATGTAAACAACAAAATTATTTACAAGTGCATAACCCACATTATTAACAACGAGCAGTCTGTAGATGTTGCTACATTTCTAGCAGCAGCAGAGCATCTTCAAGTTTCTGATACTATTAACACAAAGCAAGAACTAAAATACATCAAGTCATTATTTGAATTCTCCATTAATCTTGATAACATATACAAGTTTGCAATTCAGTTAAAAAAGTTTGAGTTCGCACGTAAGATTCAAACTATGACACTGAAAATACATAAAGATATTGGGCAAATTAGTGGTAACGAAAGCATCAACGATATAGTTAACATACTGGAAAATCCTGTGACAGATTTTCTTAGAGAGGATGACGGTGGCGAAAATCCAGAGAAAATTGGCGAAGGAGTAGAAGATTATGTCCAGTTCTTATCAGAAAATAAATGTGATATCATCGGTATACCCACGGGATTCTCTAGATATGACGAGGCCATTGGGGGTGGTCTTAGACGAAAGTGCGTTGACCTTGTATCTGCAAGACCAAAAGTTGGTAAATCAGTTTTCGCTGATAATGTTGCCCTTAACGTATCTTCAATAGGAATTCCTGTACTCGTACTAGATACAGAAATGTCAAAAGAGGATCACCTAAATAGGCTAATAGCTAATATTAGCGGCGTTCCAATTAACGAGGTGGCTACTGGTAAATTTGTAGATGATTCAATTAAGAACGATAAAGTTAAAGAAGCTGTAAATAGATTAGAGTCTATACCTTATAGTTATATCAGCGTTGCTGGCAAACCATTTGAACAAATACTAAATCTTATTCGTCGCTGGGTTGTCCAAGAGGTGAAGTCTGATGACACAGGAAAGACAAATGATTGTTTAATAATCTATGACTACCTGAAGCTTATGTCATCTTCCTCTATCACAAACAATATACAAGAATATCAAGCATTAGGATTCCAAATCACCTCTCTGCATAATTTATGCGTTAAGCTAGACATCCCCTGTCTATCTTTTGTGCAATTGAATCGTGATGGAATAACCAAAGAAAGCACCGATGCAGTTAGTGGTTCAGATAGACTAATCTGGCTGTGTACGTCATTCAGTA